>ERZ834769.2941-NODE-2941-length-11751-cov-2.803523_pt1 | contig 11751 bp, 10 predicted proteins | sample MGYA00519690_ERZ834769 | MGnify/ENA primary metagenome ERZ834769 (study PRJEB31850, sample SAMEA3708760) | human gut metagenome | biome: human gut; feature: human-associated habitat; material: faeces | place: China | collected 2014 ... | reverse complement strand
GAATGACGGTTGTCGACCTTGGTGCTGCTCCGGGTGGTTGGTCACAATATGTGGTCACCCAAATTGGCGGCAAAGGCCGCATCATCGCTTGCGATCTTTTACCTATGGATCCTATCGTTGGTGTGGACTTTCTTCAGGGCGATTTTCGTGATGAACTGGTGATGAAAGCACTGCTGGAGCGCGTTGGCGACAGCAAAGTCCAGGTTGTCATGTCCGATATGGCACCAAACATGAGCGGAACACCGGCGGTGGATATCCCCCGTGCCATGTATCTGGTGGAACTGGCGCTAGAAATGTGTCGTGATGTATTAGCGCCAGGTGGCAGTTTTGTAGTGAAGGTGTTCCAGGGCGAAGGTTTCGATGAGTATCTAAGGGAAATTCGCTCCCTGTTTACGAAGGTCAAAGTTCGTAAGCCGGACTCTTCTCGTGCACGTTCGCGGGAAGTGTATATTGTAGCGACCGGGCGTAAACCCTAACCGGGAGATTTCAGACGAAAGTTTGAAAGATGCTGGATATAGAGTATCCTGACGCTGTTTTTAACACAGTTGTAATAAGAGGTTAATCCCTTGAGTGACATGGCGAAAAACCTAATACTCTGGCTGGTCATTGCCGTTGTGCTGATGTCAGTATTCCAGAGCTTTGGGCCCAGCGAGTCGAATGGCCGCAAGGTGGATTATTCTACCTTCCTGCAAGAGGTCAATCAGGACCAGGTTCGCGAAGCGCGTATCAACGGACGTGAGATCAACGTTACCAAGAAAGATAGTAACCGTTACACGACTTACATTCCGGTTAACGATCCGAAGCTGCTCGATAACCTGTTGACTAAAAACGTCAAAGTTGTTGGCGAACCACCAGAAGAGCCGAGCCTGCTGGCTTCCATCTTCATCTCCTGGTTCCCAATGCTGCTGCTGATCGGCGTCTGGATCTTCTTTATGCGGCAAATGCAGGGCGGCGGCGGGAAGGGCGCGATGTCCTTCGGCAAAAGCAAAGCCCGTATGTTGACGGAAGACCAGATCAAAACCACTTTTGCAGACGTTGCCGGGTGTGACGAAGCGAAAGAGGAAGTCGGCGAGCTGGTAGAATACCTGCGTGAGCCGAGCCGCTTCCAGAAACTGGGCGGTAAAATCCCGAAAGGCGTCCTGATGGTCGGCCCTCCGGGGACCGGTAAAACGCTGCTGGCGAAAGCGATCGCTGGTGAAGCGAAGGTACCGTTCTTTACCATTTCCGGTTCTGACTTCGTCGAAATGTTCGTCGGTGTGGGCGCTTCTCGTGTGCGTGACATGTTCGAACAGGCTAAGAAAGCCGCGCCTTGCATCATCTTCATCGATGAAATCGACGCCGTCGGCCGCCAGCGTGGCGCAGGCCTGGGCGGTGGTCACGATGAACGTGAGCAGACCCTGAACCAGCTGCTGGTTGAGATGGACGGCTTCGAAGGTAACGAAGGTATCATCGTTATCGCGGCGACTAACCGTCCGGACGTTCTTGACCCCGCGCTGTTGCGTCCGGGCCGTTTTGACCGCCAGGTGGTGGTTGGCCTGCCGGATGTTCGCGGTCGTGAGCAGATCCTTAAAGTGCATATGCGTCGCGTTCCGCTGGCGCCGGATATCGATGCGGCAATCATTGCGCGCGGTACCCCGGGCTTCTCCGGTGCGGATCTGGCCAACCTGGTCAACGAAGCGGCGCTGTTTGCTGCCCGCGGCAACAAACGCGTTGTGTCGATGGTTGAGTTCGAGAAAGCGAAAGACAAAATCATGATGGGAGCGGAACGTCGCTCCATGGTGATGACGGAAGCGCAGAAAGAGTCTACTGCTTATCATGAGGCGGGCCACGCGATTATTGGTCGCCTGGTGCCGGAGCACGATCCGGTGCACAAAGTGACGATTATCCCGCGCGGTCGTGCGCTGGGTGTGACCTTCTTCCTGCCGGAAGGCGATGCAATCAGCGCCAGCCGTCAGAAACTGGAAAGCCAGATCTCCACCCTGTACGGCGGTCGTCTGGCGGAAGAGATTATCTACGGTCCGGAACATGTTTCTACCGGTGCGTCCAACGATATTAAAGTGGCGACGAACCTGGCGCGTAACATGGTGACCCAGTGGGGCTTCTCCGACAAACTCGGTCCGCTGCTGTATGCGGAAGAAGAGGGTGAAGTCTTCCTCGGCCGTAGCGTCGCGAAAGCGAAGCATATGTCCGATGAAACCGCGCGTATCATCGACCAGGAAGTGAAATCGCTGATTGAGCGTAACTACGGTCGTGCTCGCCAGCTGCTGAACGACAACATGGACATTCTGCACGCGATGAAAGATGCGCTCATGAAGTATGAGACCATCGATGCGCCGCAGATTGACGACCTGATGGCTCGTCGCGAAGTTCGTCCGCCAGCGGGTTGGGAAGAACCTGGTTCTTCTAACAACTCTGACAACAATGGCACGCCTCGTGCGCCGCGTCCGGTTGATGAACCGCGTACGCCGAACCCGGGCAACACCATGTCAGAGCAGCTGGGCGACAAGTAAGCTACCGCTGTTGATGCTTGTTTAACCTTAAAACCCCGGGCGTCCGCTCCGGGGTTTTTCTTTTTTAACCTCTTCAGTCTCAGGGATTTTGTGATGAAACTTGTAGCCCAGGGCTCAACCCTCGATCTCTCTCACCCCCACGTGATGGGTATTCTAAATGTGACGCCTGATTCCTTCTCCGATGGCGGCGCCCATAATTCGCTGATTGAGGCGGTGAAGCATGCCAATCTGATGATCAACGCCGGCGCGACCATCATTGATATCGGCGGTGAATCGACGCGGCCAGGGGCGGCTGAGGTTAGTGTGGAAGAGGAGCTTGCGCGGGTGATACCGGTGGTTGAAGCCATTGCCCAGCGCTTTGAGGTATGGATCTCAGTGGATACCTCCAAGGCGGAGGTTATTCGCCAATCGGCCAGGGCCGGGGCGCATATCATCAACGATATTCGTTCGCTGACCGAGCCCGGCGCGCTGCAGGCCGCCGCGGAAACCGGACTGCCGGTGTGTCTGATGCATATGCAGGGACAACCAAAAACCATGCAGGAGGCGCCGAAGTATGAGGACGTCTTCGCCGATGTTGAGCGTTTTTTTAATGAGCACATTGTGCGCTGCGAACAGGCAGGGATCGCAAAAGAAAAATTGCTGCTCGACCCGGGATTCGGTTTCGGTAAAAATCTCTCCCACAATTACCAACTGTTGGCCAGGCTTGGGGAGTTTCATCACTTTGGTCTGCCACTGCTGGTCGGTATGTCACGTAAGTCGATGGTAGGTCAGTTGCTGAACGTCGGGCCGTCGGAGCGGCTGAACGGCAGCCTGGCGTGTGCCGTCATTGCAGCAATGCAGGGCGCGCAGATTATCCGCGTCCATGATGTCAAAGAAACGGTAGAAGCGCTGCGCGTGGTGGAAGCCACCCTCGCCGCTAAGGGAAAAAAACGTTATGAGTAACCGCAAGTATTTTGGCACCGATGGTATTCGTGGCCGCGTCGGCGATGCGCCGATCACTCCGGAGTTTGTGCTCAAGCTGGGCTGGGCGGCGGGCAAAGTGTTAGCGCGTCACGGTTCGCGTAAAATTATCATCGGCAAGGATACCCGTATTTCGGGCTATATGCTGGAATCGGCGCTGGAAGCTGGACTGGCGGCAGCGGGGCTCTCTGCGTCGTTCACCGGGCCTATGCCGACACCGGCCATCGCCTACCTGACGCGCGCCTTCCGCGCCGAGGCGGGGATTGTTATCTCTGCTTCACATAACCCTTTCTACGACAACGGCATTAAATTCTTCTCCATTGAGGGCACCAAGCTGCCGGATGATGTCGAAGAGGCGATTGAAGCCGAAATGGAGAAAGAGCTCACCTGCGTGGATTCGGCTGAGCTGGGCAAAGCCAGCCGTATCGTCGATGCGGCGGGGCGCTACATTGAATTTTGTAAGGGTACCTTTCCCAACGAACTGAGCCTGGGAACGCTGAAAGTGGTGGTGGATTGCGCGCACGGCGCGACCTATCACATCGCCCCTAATGTCTTCCGCGAGCTGGGAGCCCAGGTTATCGCGATGGGCTGCGAGCCAGACGGTCTCAACATCAACGAAGAGGTCGGCGCCACTGACGTGCGGGCGCTGCAGGCGCGCGTGCTGGCGGAAAAAGCCGATCTGGGCATCGCCTACGACGGCGATGGCGATCGGGTGATTATGGTTGACCACGAAGGCAATAAAGTCGATGGCGACCAGATCCTCTATATCATAGCCCGGGAAGGATTGCGTCAGGGGCAGCTGCGCGGCGGCGCCGTCGGCACGCTGATGAGTAATATGGGGCTGGAGCTGGCGCTCAAGCAGTTAGGCATCCCGTTTGCCCGCGCGAAGGTCGGTGACCGCTATGTACTGGAGATGCTCCAGGAAAAAGGCTGGCGCATCGGTGCGGAAAACTCCGGCCATGTGATCCTGCTGGATAAAACCACCACCGGCGATGGCATTGTCGCCAGCCTGCAGGTGGTCGCGGCGATGGTCCGCAACCACATGAGCCTGCATGACCTGTGCAGCGGGATGAAAATGTTCCCTCAGCTGCTGGTGAATGTCCGCTTTACCGAGGGCAGCGGTAACCCGCTGGAGAATGAGCACGTCAAAGCGGTGACCGCGGAAGTGGAGGCGGCGTTAGGAAAACGCGGCCGTGTCCTGCTGCGTAAATCGGGTACGGAGCCGCTGATCCGCGTGATGGTGGAAGGCGAGCATGAAGAGCAGGTGCACGAGTTTGCGCACCGCATCGCTGAGGCGGTAAAAAGCGTTTAGCTTTGCCGGCTAAGTGGTTAAAAAGGCGGCGCTTGCCGCCTTTTTTATGATCGAAAATTGGCTTTTTGCTGTTTTTTTCTGCAGTTGATACAATGTGTCGAAATTGCCCTTGCGAAGGTCATTCGCTTTGGTTAGTATTCACACCCGCTTCAGTGGGAAACGTTAAAACGTCCCGCTTTATTGGTCGAAGCACTTGGTATGCGGCGAATCCGCAAGGAACAGGTTGATTATGTACGAAGCTCTTTTAGTAGTTTTCCTTATTGTGGCAATTGGCCTTGTTGGTCTGATCATGCTGCAGCAAGGTAAAGGCGCTGATATGGGAGCCTCCTTCGGAGCAGGCGCTTCCGCTACGCTGTTTGGTTCAAGTGGTTCTGGTAACTTCATGACCCGTATGACAGCTGTATTGGGAACCTTGTTCTTCATCATCAGTCTGGCGCTGGGTAATATCAACAGCAACAAGACCAGTAAAGGAAGTGAGTGGGATAATCTGAGCGCGCCGAAAACGGAGCAAACTCAGCCAACTGCGCCGGCTCAGCCGACCAGCGATATCCCGCACTAAGTATTCTGTACCGAGGTGGTGGAATTGGTAGACACGCTACCTTGAGGTGGTAGTGCCCTAACGGGCTTGTGGGTTCGAGTCCCATCCTCGGTACCAATATTCCAGAAAAAAGACGCTGAAAAGCGTCTTTTTTTGTTTTTGTCCCCGCTGGACATTTATTTATAAACATCTCTTCGCTGGTTGCCTCCTTTTACTGTCGTTAAAGTCGCCTCGTCAAATTAACAGAGGTGAAGTGACACAATGAACAAGATCGGGTTGCTTATCGTCGCCGGCGTGCTCGGTTTAGCTGGGTGCAGTTCAACATCGCCCTCCCAAACGGTGGAGACAATTAATGCGCTAACCGTACCGGTATCGCCCAGTGAGTCTGGGACTACAGCGAATCATGCCCAGGCGGTGAGGCGCTATTTCCAGGACAATACGGCACTGATTAGTCGCCTTAACCATTCGTTGAAAAGTCATTATCTGCAGGACGTGGAGCGCCGCGATGTGTTCGACAGACACAGCGAGGCGTATAAGGTGTATGGCGCCCTGACCCGCCTGGAGCAGATGGCGTCCATGAATGAGGTTTACCGCAAAGAGAATAATGTTGCGGGCCTACAAGAGATCAACCGCGTACTGAAAAGCGTGCCGCTGACCAGCTGAGAATGAAACAGGGACTGCCGACCGGCAATCCCTGTGAAGAGTTAAAAGCGGAAGTTAACCCCGGCGTAAGCGCCGTCGGCCAGCGTGTTATCGCGATTGCCATCTTTCCCTGCCATATCAATATAGCGATAGCCAGCTTCGATATTCAGAGATGGGAGCACGTTAAGGCGTACCCCGGCATTGGCCTCCACATAATCCTCAACGCCGCTGGACATTGAGTCCGGTGAGTAATAGCCCTCGCCGAAAAGCGTGAAATACTGACCAAGGGGGAGTTCAGCGCCACCACCGGCGGCGATGGCGTAACCTTCATCACCATCTTTTGGATTCAGATAGACCGCCTTACCGCCCAGGGTCATCAGAAAAGGGCCAAGGTTAAAGTTATAACCCATTCCCAGTCCTACACTATCTCCGTCGTTGTCGCTATGGGCCCACTGAGAACTGAACGTCATACCCGGTTCCCCGGCGCCAAAGCTGGCGGACAGATTGGTAAACTCGGCGCCAGCTTCTCCATGCAGGTTAACGGCTGCGCAGGCAGCGCTGCTGGCTCCCAAAGCGATCGTTACGGCAACCATTTTTGCAGCAATAGACTTCATTATTAAATTCCTTCAGATAAAAAAAAGCCCGATATGGGCGTTCGGGCATAATTAACGGGTTCGTGCATCTCATTGTTATGGTCGCGGCAGGCGAGGGGGCAACTCTCGCTACCGCCGCACACGTCTGGCCGATTTCCGCTGGCATATCCTGAGCCGGTGCAGACCCGGCGGTTAACGCCGTTTGTGGTCGTCTGCTGGCGAACTCAGTAATAGATTGTCTTCCGGGAAACCCAGGCGCTTAGCATAAAATTTTTGTTCTTTTAGCGGTAACGGTTATTGGTTTAAATTTAAACATCTCCCCCGCTGCAGCAAATAACAATAAATGATAGGAGGAGTGCGGGTCAGAATTTTTCAGGAAGTGAGACGATATTTTGTAAATAACCGCCGCGGGCAAAGGTAATATAACCGCCTTTCTTTAATGCTGACAATACATTGAGAATACTGCTACGCGACAGAAGGGTCCTGTCCTGAATATACTCAAGAATAGATACTCGCTGTCGGGTCTCTTCGCTTAATAGCATCATCTCCAGCAGATGGTTACGGATGACCGAATAGGTACGCTGCTGCAGGACCAGATCGTCACGATACACCATATACGAGGTATGATAAGCCAACAGGCTGGTCACCTCTTCCCATAGGTTATGCTGACGAAAAAGCGCCGAAGCCAGGTCATAGTCGATCCGTAGCAGTTCGCATGATACCTCGGCTCGCAGGCTGTGGCTGCGGCTGGGCTGCAGCATTTCCGCCACGCCGAAAAGATGCGGCTCATAGACGGTCACCATCAGTAGCCTGTCGGAATTACGAATAATCGACAGCTCGCCTTTTTTAAAAATAAAGAGCTGGGTTTTGCCTTTATATTCCCATGTCAGTCTTTTTCTGGCGATTGCGTTAACGGGTGTCGCGTGTGGCTCAAGTACATCGATCAGTCGATCAATGGTCTTTTGCGGCCTGATCGGCGGTTTAATATTCATGATGTGTATCACCAGATATGAATTAATCAATTGAGGCTATTATAGTCAACAGTTTTGCTGGTCTGGCGATAAGGAAAAAATGCGTCATGGCATTTTTTTTACGTTGGTGGGTCATTCAAAATAAAAAGCCGGCGGTGAGCCGCCGGCGGAAAGCAACATTGTCAGGCGATTATTTGCCTTTGTTTTCCAGATTTTCAACCTGCGGTAAACCGGTTGCCGAGGAGGCGCTCAGCAGGCCAGACTGGGCATAGCCGAACAGCTTCTCGCGGGTATCGGTGATGTCCAGATTACGCATGGTCAGCTGGCCGATACGGTCTTCGGCAGTAAACATGGAATCGCCTTTTTCCATGGTCAGACGCTCCGCTTTATAGGTCAGGTTGTCTGATACCGTATTAAGGATCGAGTAGTCGTTACCGCGACGCAGTTCGAGGGTGACTTCGCCGGTGATCTGGCTGGCGACCCAGCGCTGCAGCGAATCACGCAGCATCAGCGCCTGGGAATCAAACCAGCGGCCCTGATACAGCAGGCGGCCCAACTGGCGACCGTGGGCGTGATATTGCTCAATCGTATCTTCGTTATGGATACCGGTCAGCAAACGCTCGTAGGCAATATGCAGCAGCGCCATCCCCGGAGCTTCATAAATGCCGCGGCTTTTCGCTTCGATAATCCGGTTTTCAATCTGGTCGCTCATGCCCAGGCCGTGACGACCGCCGATGCGGTTAGCTTCCAGCATCATTTCTACGTCGTCGCTAAAGGTTTTACCGTTCAGCGCCACCGGATGACCTTGTTCAAAGCGTACTGTGACTTCTTCTGCCGGGATCTTCACGCTCTCATCCCAGAATTTCACGCCCATAATCGGGTTGACGATTTTGACGCTGGAGTTGAGGTATTCCAGATCCTTCGCTTCATGCGTTGCACCAAGCATGTTGGAGTCTGTGGAGTAGGCTTTTTCGACAGACATTTTGTAGTCGAAACCGCAGGCAATCATAAATTCAGACATCTCATGACGGCCGCCCAGTTCATCAATAAAGTCAGTATCAAGCCACGGTTTGTAAATCTGCAGTTCAGCATTGGTCAGCAGACCATAACGATAGAAACGTTCGATATCGTTTCCTTTGTAGGTGCTACCGTCACCCCAGATATTCACGCCATCTTCTTTCATCGCAGCAACCAGCATGGTACCAGTCACGGCGCGGCCCAGCGGCGTCGTGTTGAAATAGGTCAGGCCGCCGGTGGTGTTATGAAATGCGCCACACTGAATAGCGGCAATACCTTCGGCCACCAGTTGTTTGCGGCAGTCGATCAGACGTGCGTTCTCCGCGCCGTATTCCATGGCACGACGAGGGATCGCATCATAATCCTCTTCGTCTGGCTGGCCCAGGTTTGCAGTATATGCATAAGGAACCGCTCCCTTTTGTCGCATCCACAGCAGTGCGGCACTGGTGTCCAGACCGCCAGAAAAAGCGATACCAATACGTTGACCAACCGGGAGATGCTTGAGAATCGTCGTCATAAAATAAAACCCTGCTCGATAGACTGTGGTGAGTTCGACTCAACAACCTTAACTGCATTTTTATGCATTAATTGTGAGTATTCATTTAACCATCTTTTACTGGCGACAGGAAGTGCTTCATCATCTTTTTGCTAAAAAAGCCTGAAATACCAGCACAAACGGCAATCGGGGGCGCTAAAAAGCATGTTGACAAAATATACTAATCGCCGTTACAATTCATCTCGATTTTATGTCCCGTCTTCGGTACCAAATCCCAGCAGTATTTGCGTCTTTTGCTCATAAAGAGTAAAATATGCCACGTTTCAGGCGCGGGGTGGAGCAGCCTGGTAGCTCGTCGGGCTCATAACCCGAAGGTCGTCGGTTCAAATCCGGCCCCCGCAACCACTTTCCCATTAAGTACTTTTTCAAATATACTGTGAGGACTAGGTGTCCTTCGTAGCCGAATTTGAAAGAATTCTTGCGGAAGGTGTTCCAGATCGCCATGGCGATCTCAGGGTTCAGTTATCTAAAGCCCCGATTTATCGGGGTTTTTTGTTATCTGACTTCAGAATAACTGGGCTATACGCCCTTTTTTTATGTCTTGGGGGTGGGTTTGTCCACATTAGAGCAAAAATTGACAGAGATGCTCACTGCGCCGGTTGAAGCGCTTGGCTTTGAGCTGGTCGGCATCGAATTTATTCGCGGTCGCACATCCACACTGCGCATCTATATTGATAGTGAAGATGGCATCAACGTTGATGATTGTGCTGATGTGAGCCACCAGGTAAGCGCCGTCATGGATGTCGAAGACCCGATCACTGTCGCTTACAACCTGGAAGTCTCTTCGCCTGGTCTTGACCGTCCGATGTTCACCGCCGAACACTATCAACGTTTCACCGGCGAAGAAGTTGCGCTGGTGCTGCGCATGGCGGTTCAGAACCGCCGCAAATGGCAGGGCATTATCAAAGCGGTAGACGGTGAGATGATCACGGTAACCGTCGAAGGCAAAGATGAAGTGTTCGCGCTGAGTAACATCCAGAAGGCGAACCTGGTTCCCCACTTTTAACAGTCTGGATTGAGGTGAAAGGCCCCGATGAACAAAGAAATTTTGGCTGTTGTTGAAGCCGTTTCCAACGAAAAAGCGCTGCCGCGTGAGAAAATTTTCGAAGCGCTGGAAAGCGCGCTGGCAACGGCCACCAAGAAAAAATACGAACAAGAGATCGACGTTCGCGTTGAAATCGACCGCAAGAGCGGCGATTTCGATACCTTCCGTCGTTGGCTGGTTGTAGAAGAAGTCACCCAGCCGACGCGCGAGATCACGCTGGAAGCAGCGCGTTTCGAAGATGAAAGCATGAACGTCGGCGACTATGTCGAAGATCAGATCGAATCTGTCACCTTCGACCGTATCACCACCCAGACCGCTAAGCAGGTTATCGTGCAGAAAGTCCGCGAAGCCGAGCGCGCGATGGTGGTCGATCAGTTCCGCGAGCACGAAGGTGAGATCATCACCGGCGTGGTGAAAAAAGTGAACCGCGACAATATCACACTGGATCTGGGTAACAACGCTGAAGCCGTGATCCTGCGCGAAGATATGCTGCCGCGTGAAAACTTCCGTCCGGGCGACCGCATTCGCGGCGTACTGTACGCTGTCCGTCCGGAAGCGCGTGGCGCCCAGCTGTTCGTCACCCGTTCCAAACCTGAGATGCTGATCGAACTGTTCCGCATCGAAGTGCCGGAAATCGGTGAAGAAGTGCTGGAGATCAAAGCGGCGGCTCGCGATCCGGGCTCTCGTGCCAAAATCGCGGTGAAAACCAACGATAAACGTATCGATCCGGTAGGTGCTTGCGTAGGTATGCGTGGCGCGCGTGTTCAGGCGGTGTCTACTGAACTGGGTGGCGAGCGTATCGATATCGTCCTGTGGGATGATAACCCGGCGCAGTTCGTGATTAACGCAATGGCACCGGCAGACGTTGCTTCTATCGTGGTGGATGAAGATAAACACACCATGGATATCGCCGTTGAAGCCGGTAACCTGGCGCAGGCGATTGGCCGTAACGGTCAGAACGTGCGTCTGGCTTCGCAGCTGAGCGGTTGGGAACTCAACGTGATGACCGTTGACGACCTGCAGGCTAAGCATCAGGCGGAAGCGCACGCAGCGATCGACACCTTCACCAAATATCTCGACATCGACGAAGACTTCGCGACTGTTCTGGTAGAAGAAGGCTTCTCGACGCTGGAAGAACTGGCCTATGTGCCGATGAAAGAGCTGTTGGAAATCGAAGGCCTTGATGAGCCGACCGTTGAAGCACTGCGCGAGCGTGCTAAAAATGCACTGGCCACCATTGCACAGGCCCAGGAAGAAAGCCTCGGTGATAACAAACCGGCTGACGATCTGCTGAACCTTGAAGGGGTAGATCGTGATTTGGCATTCAAACTGGCCGCCCGTGGCGTTTGTACGCTGGAAGATCTCGCCGAACAGGGCATTGATGATCTGGCTGATATCGAAGGGTTGACCGACGAAAAAGCCGGAGCACTGATTATGGCTGCCCGTAATATTTGCTGGTTCGGTGACGAAGCGTAATAAACTGTAGCAGGAAGGAACAGCATGACAGATGTAACGATTAAAACGCTGGCCGCAGAGCGACAGACCTCCGTGGAACGCCTGGTACAGCAATTTGCTGATGCAGGTATCCGGAAGTCTGCTGACGACTC
>ERZ834769.2936-NODE-2936-length-11768-cov-4.545121_pt1 | contig 11768 bp, 10 predicted proteins | sample MGYA00519690_ERZ834769 | MGnify/ENA primary metagenome ERZ834769 (study PRJEB31850, sample SAMEA3708760) | human gut metagenome | biome: human gut; feature: human-associated habitat; material: faeces | place: China | collected 2014 ... | reverse complement strand
CCCTCTGTTCCAAAAAACGGTCCATGAACTTTCTGGTACTCGTATCCTTTTCCAGGAAGATACATGGCAGGTGTTCCAGCTCCCTGTACTCCATTCTCTTTCCCTTTAATGTCCAAAACTTATTTCCAGCCACAAAGGTATTCCGGATCTTCTTCACCTCGAAGGATTCCACCTCCGGTCTCGCGTCAAATGGCGTGCTCACCACACCGAAATCGATTTTTCCCTCGTACAGGGACTCGATGGTCTCCGGTGTCGGCGCGTTTGACACCATGACCTTGATATTCGGGTAGCGCTCATGGAAAGTCTCAAGGTACGGGAGCAGGTAAAACTGCAGTGTCATATCGCTGGCACCGATCCTCACCTCTCCCATGTCCATATCCACAAGACGTTTTAACATCTCCTCACCGTCCATGAGGTTTTCCATCCCGCGCTCCACATATGGATACAGAAGCTTTCCCTCTGTGGTGAGCCGCACACCCTTCTGGGTCCGAAGAAAAAGCTTTGTGTTCAGCGCTTTTTCCAGCTGCTTGATCGCCTGACTCGCCGCAGGCTGGGAAATGCAGAGCGCCTCTGCTGCAGCGGTAATGCTGCCGAGGCGCCCTACATAGTAAAATACTTTATATAATTCATAGTTAATATCCATTATTAGTCCTCCTAATGAAACAAGGCTATTTTATCACAGGAACAGGGATTTGAAAAGAGGAAAAAACGAGAAAGTGTGGTTTTGTCTGGAAGCCGGGTGGAAAATATGGTATGATTACGGAAAGGCGGCGGGGCGGGAAGAAGAAATCCGTCGTGCCAACGACCTCAACGGACAGCTTTCGCTATTGAAACGTAAGGAACTGCAACGCATCCAAAGCCAATCAGGAAGTATCCGGGTTAGCATGGTATATCTCACGATGGTTCAGGAAGCACAGAACGTAGTCACTTACACCATCAACTTAATGAAAGTAAGCCGTAAATTCCAAATGGAGACTGAAATGCCGTAAAGGCTGGAAACGATAACGTTCTTCACTGGAAAAAACGAATGATAACTCGAAAGGAAAGGACTGTTTGATAAACCCTATTTATATAAGTGAGGGTATGTCAAACAGTCTTTTCTTTTTAGTAGGTGGTTGGATAAAAAAGCTCTGTTCTTTAGCATTTGATTTGATAAAATTGTATATTTATAGTCGGTAAGATATTTGAGACGATTTAAAATGCAATGGTATAAAAATGAAATGAATGAAATATCAATTAGAAATAACCACTTTACTGGTTCCTGTCAATGTGCATCAGTTGTTTGAGAAATGTGAATGGCCCGAACTAAACAGTTTTGACAAAGAAATGGTTGAGGACTATTTCTCTGATTTGGTAAATGGCATTCAAACCGATGAGGCTTTGGACGATTGGAAGCTGACGGTTGTCCTGTATATCGGTACTTATTTAGGAGCCAATCATATCAGTATCCGGAAACATGGAATCACCGATACGGCAACAAAAGAAAAAGTGTTGACGATCGGTATACCTCTCCCTTGCAATAAAACCGTTCGTTGGGGAGTGAAGAAGAAAGAACGGTTTACAGGTAAGATACCGGATGAAAACTATAGGAGAAATAACAGGCTGCTTCCCGTCTACTTTGCGAAATATGATACTATGGGAACCTATATTGAAGATAACATCCGGATAGCCCTTTTGAATTTGTTTGAAGTAGGTTTTACCTTGAAAGGATATAAAGTAAAGAAACGGTGATAGTAACTGAATCGTAATCAAACTTCCTTTTCATAGGGATTAAACTTGCTTATCCCGGCAGGAAAACGTATCTTTGTTGGTAAGAAAACTATAACCGCAAGTTCTGATTATAAAACCGGAACTTTTGATTATGTAATCAGAAGTTTCAGTTATAAAACCAGAACTTGCGGTTTTAGTTTGCCCTAAGGGAAAAAGAACTTTTCTTCTAGGGGAGAACAAGTTTTCTACCTATAGCTAGGATGTTTTCTATTAGTAATCAATATTTCAAATAAACTTTAGTACTATGGCAATGTATGTAATGGAAGAAATGCCCGATATTCATGGAACGGGCGAACAAGTACTTTATCCGCGGTTTGCAATGATGGATCAGGTTTCTACCGAGGAGCTGATACGTCAGATAGCATCCAGCAGTGGTTTTAATGTCGGAGATGTGGAAGGCGTAATTACACAAATAGGTATTGAGATGGCACATCAGATGGCAGAAGGCAAGTCTGTGAAGCTGGATGGCATTGGAACATTCTCTCCTTCGTTGGCGTTATGCAAAGATAAAGAGCGTGAAAAGGCCGGAGAAGGCGAAACCCATCGTAACGCACGAAGCATTGTGGTGGGAAACGTGAACTTTCGTGTAGACAGGAAGATGATAAGGCGTATCAATGGAAGATGTCTGCTGGAAAGAGCTCCGTGGAAGTCGCAACGTTCTTCACAGAAGTATACTCCGGCGCAACGGCTTGCATTGGCTGTTAGATATTTGGAGGAACATCCTTTTTTGACGGTCTACGAATACCGGAAACTGACAGGTCTGCTGCGCACAGCGGCTACCAATGAATTGCGCCAATGGGCGTATACGCCCGGTTCCGGTATCGGGATTGATGGCAGAGGAACACATCGGGTGTATATAAAGAAAACATAATTCATCATATTTGTATGATGATACTTTGAGATTTTGAATTAAGAGCATTGGGGGGAATTGCGGTGAGGGCGCTTTTCTTCAGGGACGTGCTTGAGTGATAACTAAAATTAATAAAAATGGGGAATTTGATTTCATTTATGAAGGAAGTAGCTGAAGGGCTTCGAAAAAGTGGGAATTATGGAACTGCTCATGTTTACAGGAGTAGCATGAATGCTATCATTGCATTTAACGGGAGCAGGAATCTGTCATTCAAGAAAGTGAATCAGGAGTTTCTTAAAAGTTTTGAAACGTATTTGCGGGAAAAGGATTGTAGTTGGAACACGGTTTCAACCTATATGCGTACATTGAGGGCGGTGTACAACCGCGCGGTTGACCGTCGTATGGCATCTTATATACCGCATCATTTCCGGTATGTTTATACAGGAACGCGTGCTGACAGAAAGCGTGCACTGGAAAAGGAGGATATGGAACGATTGATGAAAGAGCTTCCCAAACAAATTCATCAGGGAAGGGAAGAATTACAACGTACGCGCGCGTATTTTTTCTTAATGTTCATGCTTCGTGGTATGCCGTTTGTAGATCTTGCCTATCTTAAAAAGCAGGATATGGTGGGGAATGTGCTTACTTATCGTCGTAGAAAAACCGGGCGGCTTCTAACTGTGACGCTTCTGCCGGAAACTATGAAACTAATAAAAAAGTATATGAACACCGATTCTGCTTCTCCTTATCTTTTTCCCATACTGACTGGCGGAGAGAGTACCGAAGCTACCTACAGGGAATATCAGATAGCTTTGCGTAATTTTAACTATCAGCTTCTGTTGCTGAAACAAGTACTTGCATTGACTTCTGATTTAAGCTCATATACGGCTCGGCATACTTGGGCTACAATGGCATATTATTGCGAGATACATCCAGGCATTATTTCAGAGGCGATGGGACATTCATCTATTATCGTCACAGAGACTTATCTAAAACCTTTTAAGAATAAGAAAATAGATGAAGCGAATGTGACGATTCTATCTTCGCTGAAGAGGAGCTATGTTTGTGGCAAGTGATTGATTAATAGTACTGTTACTTTGTAGGTAACGGGAAGAAAAGACGCTGCAAATATGAGCATATTTCTTAAAACATCCAAACAAAATCGTACATTTTTTCTAATAAACTACTCAAAATAGGAATAAACACAGAAGAACACGTGGATTCTTTGTCTTAGAGCTTTGTTAACGTCTAAATTTTGCAATAGATTTCCCGCCCCTCTACTTTTTCTCATAAGCAGGGGTAAGAAGATTCGTCATATATCGTATTATTTTCTAGTATAGACTACTCTAAAAGAGCAGGCACAAGGTTTTTCCCGTTACCTACAAAGTAACGGGAAGAGGGGGAGTGAAGCGAAATAAATCATGAATTAGTACAAACAAATTTTTTATTTATTAATTGTATAACATTTAATTTACTTTTATGAGAAAATGGACGTATTTAGTCGCAACCTTGCTCATGGCAGGTACGACGGCGACATTCACGGGATGTATTGATACCGATGAACCGGAAGGCATTGCAGAACTTAGGGGAGCAAAGTCTGATTTTATCAAAGCTCAAGCTGCAGTTGAGCTTGTAGAGGCTGAATTGAGAAAAGCACAGGTTGCAGAGCAAGAATTAGTTAATGCAGGTTTGGCACTTCAGAATAAATCTGCAGAAATTGATTTGCAGTTGCATGAACTGGATATTCAGTTGAAGCAACTCCTGATTGAAAAGGAAGAAGCTGCTACTGCACAAGCAAAAGCAGAAGCGGAAGCTGCCATTGCAAAAGCGGAAGCTGACAAAACTAAGTGGGAAAATGAAAAGGCATTGATTGTTGAGCAGTATAAGGAAAAAATGCTTCTTGCCGAAACTGCCACTGCTAAAGCACAGGAAGCTTACAAACAAGCTATGGAACAGATTGAAGCTTCCAAGGTTTTGTTGACAGATGAAGAACAAGCTCGTTTGAATGGTGTACAAGCGCAAGTTGCCTATGCAAAACAAGCAATGGACAAGGCAATGTATGGATATTCAACAACTGTTATCAAAAGAATTCTGTCATCGGAAGTTGCGAATTCCACTACTACTACAAATCCGGATGAAAGCACGGAGACTAATTCTTCTACGACTAAGTATTATGTTTATCTTATTACTGAAGATCCTACCCAGTCTGCGGATGGCTATAAAGCCGGTAGCTTGAAAAAACTTCAGGAGCAATTAGCTAACTATTCTGATATAGTAGCTGATAATAATTTAGAAGCGGTTTTGGATAATGCATTGAAAAATGCAGAATTTGCTTTAGAAATGACGCAGAAGTATGCTGATAACTTGAAAGCTATCTTGGATAATGAGTATACTACTGTTGCAGATTGGGAAGCAGAAGTCAAGAAGCTGGAAGAAGAAATTGCTGCTGCAAAGGTCAAGGAACAACAGTATAATATTGAAAAAGGCAAGTTGGAAGTTGCTAATTCTAAACTGATATCTGACTTGGATGCTACTAGTAATAAGTTGGAGACTGCTAAAAATAACCAGAACTCTAACAAGAACAAAGCTAAAACAGCTGCAGCTTATTCTAAGAAAGTAGAGGCTGAAAGTGTAAAGAAAGGATTGAATGATGTAATACCTAGTGGAACAACTGTTGCTGGTTATAATTCTTCTACTGGTACTTTTGCCTATGCTAAAAGTATACAAATTACTGAAGCACAAAGTCAGATTGATGGTTGGGTTAAGCTGATTGATAAGGCTACTAAAGGTGTTGATTTGGAAAATATAGAATGGGCCAAACCACAATTGGCTACAGCTCTTGCAGCACAAAAAGAAGCTGAAGAGAACTATGCTAAAGATTATAAAGCATGGGAAGATGCAATGGCAGCTTATGATGAAAGTCTGAAAATAGAATTGGAGAAATCAGAGGTAGCCGCTAATGCTGCAATAAAGAAATATAATGGACTTAAACCGGAAGATAGAAAAAAAGAAGCTAATATTGATGCTGTAGCTACGGCTTTAGTTGCATACTATAAGGATGCATTGGCTAAAGAAGCACAAGTTACTAAGGCAACTGCGACAAAAGGAAGTGATACGAAAAAAATCTCTGCTTGGCTGATAGCAGACGCTAATAACTTTAAAAAGGTTGTTGGAATAGACTTAGGTATTATTGTTTGGGGAAATGATGGTGACATTACTACTGCAAATGAAATATCTACTGCAAATATTGGAAAATTAATGGAGGTAGAGCAAGATTCTAATGTAAAGACTCCATTGGAAAAGTGGAAATCTGCTTCTTCTGCTGTATTTAGCGATAATTTCAATTCAGCTAATAATCCAAGAAGATTGCCGGTAACTAAGGACGAAGTAATAGCTGCGGCTGGTGGTAATCATGTAGATGCTTTGAAGAATGGTAATTATGGTTCTCTTGGTAAGATGATTTGGGCAACAGCAGAAACGGCTAGTCTACAAGCTATAATTGATCAGGTAGAAACTTACAAAGCTTTGAAAGAAGCATTTACTGCTCAAAAAGCTGTAGAACAGGCTGCTCAAGATAAAGCAAATACTGCTTTGGCGGATGCTGTAGATAAAGCTAAGAAAGCTAACGACGAAGCCCAGGCTGCTTATGATAAAGTCTTTAAAGAAGTAAATGATAATATTGCAACAGTACAAAAAGAATACGGCAATAATGAAATTATCAAAGGTAAGATTGAAACGGAAATCACTGTTTATTTGAATAATAACTTTACTAATGGTGATTTAGGTTCTTTGGAGGCTATCAAAAATTTGGTTAAGCAAGAACATATGATTGCTTTGGCAAATGTCACTGCCGCTAAGGCCGATGTTGCTAAAGCTAAGAGAAATATAGAGAAATTAGCGGCAGGTACTTATACTGATACAGATTATATTACTGAATCATTGGCAAGTATCCAGGAAAAGATCAAAGTAAAACAGGCTGAATATGATGCTGCCAAGGCAGACTATGATGCTGCAAGCGCTCAATTGAAAGCACTTCTTGCTATCTTCTTGAAATAATTCCCTAACTACGTAAAAGTAACAAGATGATAAAAAAACTATGCACATTACTTTTGCTGACCTGTATGACAGCTGCGCCTTCAATGGCGCAGCATTACAGCAGCAGTGATGATGCGTCGTTTGCCCCGAAGAAAGGACAGTGGCAGGTTTCAGTCCTGCTTGGTAGCGGAAAGTTCTTTAACGAGAACACCTCTTATCTGCTTCCTAAGTTCTCCAATGACGGAGGAGTAGTCGGACTTCCCAATGGAGGGAAGGATAACTCCGGCGATCTGAACCGCTATCTGAACATCGGGAGTCTGAATAATAATAGTCTGGTCAATATAGCCGGAATTGAAGGTAAGTATTTTGTGTCTGACAATTGGGATGTAAATTTCCAGTTCAGCATGAACGTTAGCCTCACTCCTAAGAAAGACTATGTAGAAGGAGACAACAGTGTACCTGACATGATTATCCCTGCGCAAAGTTATATCAATGCGCAGATGACTAACAACTGGTATGTATCTGTCGGTTCCAACTACTATTTCAAGACTCGCAACGAACGTATTCATCCATATCTCGGAGGCGCACTCGGCTTCCAGATGGCACGCATTGAAACGACCGAACCATACACCGGAGACACCTACAAGGATAGTGACGACTCGGAAGAACTTCCGTCACAGGTCTATGTTTCCGGAAGTAAAGCCGGTCAGATGTACGGTTTCAAAGTAGCTGCCGTAGCAGGTATTGAGTATAGCATTGCCAAAGGTTTTGTTTTCGGTTTCGAAATGCACCCTCTGGCTTACCGCTATGACTTGATACAGATTTGCCCGAAAGGATTTGATAAATATAACGCCAGTCACCACAATATCAAAATATTTGAAATGCCTGTGGTGAAACTGGGATTCAGATTCTAAGGATGAATGATTATACAAATGTATGAATGAAAAGAGAAAGCCGTTCAGCTGATAGTGCGGACGGCTTTTCTTTTTTAAAGAAGAATGAAGAGCTTAATGAACAGATATGTGAAACTTTTATCTTTTCTTCCGGGAATATGTCTGATAGTGGCTTGCACCGGGCATCAGATAAAAGGTTACGAGATTAACGGCAGTGCACCTTTGCCCGAATTCGAAGGAAAAATGGTTTATATGAAAGATGTTTCGAGCGGGCAGCCGGTAGATAGTGCAGAAATAATCCACGGAAAGTTTGATTTTTCCGATACGGGGACTATTGTGTCGCCCGTAGTAAAAGTGCTTTCTATTCGTGCCAGCAAATCGGGACTGGAATACCGCCTCCCTGTTGTCATAGAAAATGGTAGTATCCAAGCCTATATTTCCGATGTGGTTTGCACAGGAGGAACAATGCTGAATGAACGAATGCAGGATTTTCTCATGGCTGTTGATGAATATTCTACAGCCTGCGAGAACAAGCAAACGGAACAGATAAAATCCGGATTTGCGGATTTATTGAAAAAATACATAGAAATCAATGATGACAATGCAGTAGGAGAATATATTCGGACTGCCTATCGTTCATCACTTTGATGCAATCAGATTGCTTTTAAGACTATAAACTAAATTTCCCACATAATAATATCCTCTCCAGATATTTCCTCCATATTTTTATAGAAGGGAATGTTGCATAAGAGAGACAGAAATGCGCCCTTGTGAAAGTCCATATTTCTGTATTGTTATGTTTTGAGGACGTTCCCGTATTTCCCATTCCCTTTTTCCCCCGGGAACGTCCTTTTTCAATGACCTTCTGTTGTATATTTCATATAACTTACACTGTATGGAAGAATCTAGTGGATCTGTACTATTGGTAACTTTTCATACAAAGATAGTGTTTTTTACAAATACTTTATATCTTTGCAAAACAATGGCATATGCCGGGATTTAACCATACCACTGAAAATATGAAAACAAAAACTTTATTGGGCTTCTTTCTTCTTTCTGTTATGGCTTTTTGTGTATCAGCCTGTCAAGATGATGCAGAGATTATCTTATTTAGTGGTTCCGAACTGGTTGACGAAACAGGAACTTGTACAAACACTGTTTCTTCTACAGTCTTGTATCTTAACGGATGGGAAGCGGAGAATATCGGGATAGCCAATGGAAAAGGTGGCTACTCTGCACAAAGCTCCGATGAAACAATTGTGACAGCAACAGTCATCGACAACCGATTATGGCTTAGTTCGCATGGTAAAAAAGGGAAAGTAACGGTTACCGTTACTGATAAGGATGGTAATTATGTCACCCTGCCTGTGACTGTTTCTTATGGCGTATTGACATTTATGTGCGTCGACCAACCTGAATTTCAGGTTTCCAGACCCAGTGAAGATATGTTGTCATTGGATTCGGAAAGCGAGTTGCAGGAAAAAGTAAATGTGGCAATGGCTCCTTATTCTTTTATAAATAAAGGAGATATCTGTATTTTGCGGCCGGATGATGTATATCATTTATCTGAAGAAGGAACAGGAGGGAAATTCATTTATAAGACAGAGGATGAGCAAATTCTTGTTGAAGGAACGTACCAGATAGAGTGGGCTTCATTGGGTGGAAAACAGAAAAAGGCTTTTGTCTTTACATATATAGATAAAAATAATGTAGAGCAACAACACACGTTTTTTTATTTTAGTCCGTATTTAGGAACTCAAAGTTCTACAAGAGAAAGAGGACCGATTACTACGGCATGGTTGGAGGAGGTATCCGATTCACCTTATCTGGAAGGAGTTTTGCCGGCGGATAGAACAGTTGTATATTGGGTGGATACAGTGATTTCCAGTTTGTCTGCCGAGGCTGTGTGATTGGAAGTAACTGATTAAAAAAGGAAAAGCTCTTTATAAGGGACTGAATGTTTGGAAAGCCCTTGAAGCGAAAATCATTCTTATTGAGATATTAAAGTGCACCCCAAAAGTTTTAGATCTAACTTTTGGGGTGCACTTTATTCAAGGTCCTTTCGGATATTCAGGTGAGTATATTTTCAGCCACTTTCTGATTATTTACGTATATCTTATTGCAAAGCCCGGATACGTACTTCTGTGCCTGTCTCATCTTTCAATCCGTCTTTTACTTTATGGATATCTGTTTCTCCGTAATGATAAGGGTACAAAACACGTGGCTTGATGATTTTGGCTGCCCGTATCGCTTGTTCCGGTGTCATGGTATATGGTTGGTTAACCGGCAGAAAAGCGATATCAATATCTTTCACCTGGTTTAGTTCCGGAATATCCTCCGTATCTCCGGCAATATAAATACGAGTTCCTCCTAAAGTCAGAATATATCCGTTGTCACGTCCTTTGGGATGAAATTTATCCCTGCCGGGAGTCGTATTATAGGCGGGTACGGCTTCCAGTTTGATATCTTTGGCGAGTTGAAGCACATCACCGTTCTTCATCTCTTGTCCTCTATTCAGCATTTTCCGGCAATTAGGATTAGCTATAATTTTGGTCTGGTTTGTTTCGATAGCTGCTATTGCTTTGGTATCGAAATGGTCTCCATGTTCATGCGTAATCAGGATGAAATCCGCCTTCGGCTGTTGTGTATAGTCGGCATAATCGGAAACAGGATCAATGAATATTTTTTGTCCTGCATAGTCCAGTAATAAGCTGGCATGTTTGAAGAAAGTGATCTTCAAGCTTTTACCATTCTTGGTGGTAAACGAATCCATTTCAAAGTTTGACATCTTTGCTGTCTGATTAATTGGTTTATCAAACGAATGGGAATAAGAAAATCCGTAAGAAAGGCATAATACGAATGCTACTAATAGATTCTTTTTCATATCTCTACAGAATTTGGTTCCCTGCAAAGATAAACATCCGGGAGGATTTATCGGTTCACATTTGAAATGATTCTCTTCGAAATTAACTTTCTTTTTGTGGTAAATAAAAAGGCACGGAAAATCTTTCATTCCCGTGCCTTTTCTTAGTATTTGATACCTTTACGGTATTGTTATGCGTTCAAAGCCTGTTCGATATCAGCAATGATATCATCCGCATTTTCGATACCTACCGATAGGCGGATCAGGTCCGGACGTACACCGGCTTCCATTAGTTGCTCATCCGTCAACTGGCGGTGAGTATGGCTTGCCGGATGGAGCACGCAACTGCGTGCATCGGCTACGTGAGTAACGATAGCGATGAATTCCAGTGAATCCATAAACTTGATAGACACGTCACGTCCGCCTTTCAGACCAAAGGAGATGACTCCGCAAGAACCGTTCGGCATATATTTCTGTGCCAGGCTGTAATATTTGTTGTCCGGCAGACCACAGTAGTTTACCCAAGCTACTTTCTCATTTTTAGAAAGATATTCGGCCACTTTCTGTGCGTTACGGCAGTGTTGAGGCATACGCAGGTGCAGTGTCTCAAGTCCCAAATTTAATAAGAAAGAGTTTTGCGGGCTTTGGATGCTGCCGAGGTCACGCATCAGTTGCGCGGTTGCTTTGGTGATATAGGCACCTTTGCCAAATGCTTTCGTGTAAGTCAGTCCGTGGTAAGACTCGTCCGGCGTACAAAGTCCCGGGAATTTTTCTGCGTGAGCATCCCAGTCAAAATTACCGCTATCTACGATACAGCCACCTACGCTTGTAGCGTGTCCGTCCATATATTTGGTAGTAGAATGAACTACGATGTCAGCTCCCCATTCAAACGGGCGACAGTTGATAGGAGTAGGGAAGGTGTTGTCAACAATCAAGGGGACCCCGTGACTGTGTGCGATACGTGCGAACTTTTCAATATCCAGTACTTCCAAAGAAGGATTGGAAATTGTTTCGCCAAACAAAGCCTTTGTATTCGGTTTGAAAGCAGCAGAAATTTCTTCTTCGCTGGCATCCGGATTTATGAAAGTCACATCGATGCCTAGTTTCTTCATCGTCACTCCGAACAGGTTGAACGTACCTCCATAAATAGCGGAAGAACAAACGAAGTGATCTCCTGCCTGGCAGATATTAAAAATGGCATAGAAGTTGGCTGCCTGACCGCTGGAAGTCAGCATAGCGGCTACACCACCTTCAAGAGCGGCGATTTTGGCGGCAACGGCGTCATTCGTTGGATTTTGCAAGCGGGTATAAAAGTAACCACTGTCTTCCAAATCGAACAGGCGAGCCATTTGCTCGC
>ERZ834769.2929-NODE-2929-length-11795-cov-4.363799_pt1 | contig 11795 bp, 7 predicted proteins | sample MGYA00519690_ERZ834769 | MGnify/ENA primary metagenome ERZ834769 (study PRJEB31850, sample SAMEA3708760) | human gut metagenome | biome: human gut; feature: human-associated habitat; material: faeces | place: China | collected 2014 ... | reverse complement strand
TGTAGACCGCCAGTTGCGTGGTCGTGCAGGACGTCAGGGTGACCCGGGTTCTTCTATATTCTTTGTGTCACTGGAAGATGATTTGATGCGTCTGTTCTCCTCCGACCGTATCGCCAGCGTAATGGACAAACTTGGTTTCCAGGAAGGCGAAATGATCGAGCACAAGATGATTTCCAATTCTATCGAACGTGCCCAGAAGAAGGTGGAAGAAAACAACTTCGGTATTCGTAAACGTCTGTTGGAATATGACGACGTGATGAACAAGCAGCGTACAGTGGTTTACACCAAACGTCGCCACGCTTTGATGGGTGAACGTATCGGTATGGACATCGTGAACATGATTTGGGACCGTTGTGCCAATGCTATCGAAAACAATGATTATGAAGGCTGCCAAATGGAACTGCTTCAGACATTGGCGATGGAAACTCCGTTCACTGAAGAAGAATTCCGTAACGAGAAGAAAGAAAAGTTGGCCGAAAAGACTTTCAACATTGCGATGGATAACTTCAAACGCAAAACTGAACGTCTGGCACAGATCGCTAATCCGGTTATCAAACAGGTATATGAAAATCAGGGACACATGTATGAAAACATCCTGATTCCTATTACAGACGGTAAACGAATGTACAATATCTCTTGTAACCTGAAAGCGGCTTACGAATCGGAATCTAAAGAAGTGGTGAAATCGTTCGAGAAATCAATCCTGCTCCACGTTATCGACGAAGCATGGAAAGAAAACCTCCGCGAACTGGACGAACTGAAACATTCCGTACAGAACGCAAGCTACGAACAGAAAGACCCGCTGTTGATTTATAAACTGGAATCTGTGACTTTATTCGACGCCATGGTGAACAAGATCAACAACCAGACTATATCTATCTTGATGCGTGGACAAATTCCTGTACAAGAAGCTCCGGACGAACAGGCTGCCCGTCGTGTGGAAGTACGTCAGGCTGCTCCTGAACAACGTCAGGATATGAGCAAGTATCGCGAAAACAAGCAGGACTTGAGTGATCCGAACCAACAGGCTGCTGCCAGCCAGGATACTCGTGAACAGCAGAAACGTGAACCCATCCGTGCAGAAAAGACTGTAGGACGTAACGATCCTTGCCCATGCGGAAGCGGCAAGAAGTATAAGAACTGTCACGGTAAAAACCTTTAAGAAGTTGAGAAGGGAGAGTTGAGAGTTGAGAGTTAAAAGTTGGGTAAGTAGGAGTTTCTATTTCTTTGTGCTCATTTTTGAATCAGCTTCGCTCAAAAACCTTATTTAATTTTTAACATTAAGGTATAATCTCAAGTTTCAATACACAAAAGAAAGTCTCAAACGGTTAAAAACTGTTTGAGACTTTCTTTTATTCCTCCAAAATTGTACTTTTGTTCAAATTACTAAATAGAACAAAACTATGGCAAAATCTTATTCACTGGCTTTCGTCACTATCTTCCTGCTGACACTGGGCAGTTGTCAGAGTTTGGAACAGATTTCCATTGATTATCTGCAACCTGCCGACTTGAGCTTTCCTCCGCAACTCCGGAAAGTAGCTATCGTGAATAACACCAGCAATATCCCGGATAACAAACTAATAACAACGACTGAAAAAATCAAAGAAGGTACACCACTGGTAAGTCGTGCAACGGCATACGCCAACGGAGATCCCAAGATTGCCACCGAATCACTGGCTGAAGAAATCGCACATCAGAATTACTTTGAAGAAGTAGTCATCTGTGACTCTGCTTTGCGGGCAAATGATAAACTGGCCCGCGAAAGTACATTGAGCCAGGAGGAAGTCCGTCAGTTAGCCTCTAGTTTGGGAGTGGATTTTATCATTGCACTGGAAAATCTGCAACTCAAAGCAACTAAATCTGTCCGTTTTCTGAATGAGTTCAACTGTTTTCAAGGAGCAGTAGACGTAAAAGTATATCCCACGGTGAAAGTGTATCTTCCCGAACGTAGCCGGCCGATGACTACGCTCCATCCCAACGACAGCATCTTTTGGGAAGAGTTTGGAGGTACTGCCGTAGAAGCTGCCACCCGCATGATTCGCGACAAACAAATGCTGGAGGAAGCGGCGGTATTTGCAGGGACAGTTCCGGTGAAATATCTCGTCCCCATGTGGAAAAAAGGAACACGGTATCTGTATACCGGAGGTTCGGTTCCCATGCGTGATGCTGCCATCTATGTACGCGAAAATTCATGGGACGACGCATACGAACTTTGGAACCAGGCATTCGAAGGTACCAAGAATCAAAAGAAGAAGATGCGGGCAGCTCTCAACATAGCTGTTTATTATGAAATGAAAGATAGTCTGGCTAAAGCGGAAGAATGGGCGGAAAAAGCACAGCAACTAGCCAAGAAAATTGATAAAAAGAATATCACAGATAGTGTTCAGGCCAGCATTGACGATGTGCCGAATTATTATCTTACGTCCTTGTATTTAGCCGAATTGAAGGAGAGAAACGCTCAATTACCTAAGTTAAAATTACAAATGAGCCGATTTAATGATGATTTTTAAGGAAATTGTGTATCAAATCTTATTTTTTTTATACCTTTGAACTTATAAAAAGAAGGAACCCATGAAACTAAGCCAACAATCACTATCCATTATCGAATCGGCTATCCAAAAGGCAGTCGCTAAATATACATGTAACTGTGAACAAACAGTTGTAACCGACATCCATCTCCAACCGGACCAGACATCGGGACAACTTAATATTTACAATGATGATGATGAAGAACTGGCAAACATCATGATCGAAGAATGGGCTACGTATGAAGGGGATGATTTCCTTGAAAGCGTGGAACCTTCTCTACGCAACATTCTTTGCAGAATGAAAGATGCCGGAGACTTCGACAAGGTGACTATCCTGAAGCCTTACTCTTTCGTTCTGGTGGATGAAGAGAAAGAAACCATAGCGGAATTGTTACTGGTGGACGATGATACGATCCTGGTGAACGATGAATTGCTGAAAGGGTTGGATAAGGAATTGGACGAGTTCTTAAAAGAGTTGTTGGAAAAATAATATACAGCATTTTTAGGATAGAGTTCGTTCAGGATTAATATAAATATCCGAAATCATTATATAAAGAGAATCGGAAGCAAACAGGGTATTTCCTGTTGCTTCCGATTATTTTTATAGATACTTCCCTATTGATTATTTATTATATTTGATCGAGATATTAGCAAGTCGAAGCGGCATGAAGCTCGATACGCCGGACGGAAGTCGAACAGGTCGCAATCTGATACAGATATTATCGCGGTTCAACAAGGCATCCGGCAACTTAAAGTCATAGACTTTATAACCAGGAATGTTCTTCTCCGTCTGTCCACCTGCAGCAGTTCTGTCAAACTGTCCCAAGATTGTGAATTCAGAATTATCTACTTTCACCCATTCACCACTCATCGAATAAGCATATTCAACTACTGCAACAGGACCACCTCCCCAACTTGCATTCATTTCAACCTGAAGAGACAGGGATGTAGAAATACCTACTGTCGATATTTTATCTACATAGAAATATGAACTTGTAGACCACGGTTTACTATTAAAGGCTCCACCTTGCATACGACCATAATATCCATTTGTGGTATTAAGATTCATATCTCCCCGGAAATCATCCTGGAAACCTAATATGTAATCTGCATAGGTTTGCTGGAAATGCTTATTCCCGTCTTTATTAAGAATAGCATTTGACTGCGATGCTTCTCCGCCTGTCGGATGATACTCCGTAAATGTAGAAGCACCTATTTCTTTCCAATCGGGCACATTACAATCCCACTCCACGAGCACCGAAGTGATCTCGTTCATATCACCGATATTGATATCCTCTCTATGAAGCGGAAGAATACACAACCGGCTTTCGGAGATGTCAAAATTGGTAAGCTTGACTTTCGCAACGATTCCGGTGATGGTTCCTGAACCTTTAGGAAGTGTCTCATGCGCATAAGGAGCATCGAGCGAAGTAAGCATATATGTATTAGAGCCGTTTTTATCTCTGATGCAGGTTGGATAGTATCTGTAGTATGCCGGGAATTTCTCCACCCAATAATTTTTATTCGCCTTACGGTCGGCAGCCCCCGGATCGGTAGTCTTGAAATTAGTAAATGCGCCTACCGGAGAGGCAATCTCGACATCTTTTAAGGTCACAAGGCTGAATACCATATTATCCGTTAGTTCTGCGATTGTTTTTTCAGGAATCGTGAAGGTGGAAAGTTCCGAACTGATTACATGGGCGGCAGTGATACCGCTAATCAGTCTGTAGGTAAAGCTGCCCTCTGATTCTTCCTTTATCGTTCCATCTTTCAAACACAATGAGACTTTGGCAAATTGCGCAAATGTAATCAGAGACTCTGATTCAAATACCACTGTCTCCCCAGTCTCATTCTGAATGACATAACGATTGTTCGGGAAGTTTTTCGATGTACCAGTAGCAACGATCGTTCCTTCAATATATACATTGTTAGTAATTCCACCGACAGGATAACCATAAACGGTTGGATAGCTGACAAGTTCTGCATTCGCATATTCAGAATATGCTTGCGACAGGTTGATTGTAGTCGTGGCTTTACGTTGGTATTGATCGTCATAACTCAATACGATACTTCCTGTACGGGGTGATTGAGAATTTGTTTCCGTATTGAAATAAAGTTTTCCGTCACTTATCCGATACTCTTTCACCCATTCCACTGTCGGCGTAATCACAATATCCGTTTCAGGCACATTGGTCGAAATATCCATATTATATTCGCCTCCTTTGGTAAAGAGTTCCATATTATCACTGGCAGGAACTATAAATGGATAACGGGATAGTTGTTTTATCTTGATTACATCCGAAGTCTTCCCATCTTTTGTAAACACACGAATATCACAGAAACGTTCGGAATCACTGATATTTTCATCATAAGTCACTGTGAAATAAGTTCTTGATGACTGGGCTCCACGTATATCTGTAGAAAACCAGGTTGATTCTGCAAAGTCTATGCGCCACTCGGTATTGGATTTCACTTCAACCTGAACCGGAGCACCTTCAGCCTGAAGAATAATCTCATTATTTGTTATTTCCAATATGCCGGCTTCATTTTCGTCAGAGCATGACGGAAACATGATAATTGCCATCACAGCCCCAAAAGCTGCCCAGGCTATTGAATCTTTAATTTTCATATTCATCAATTATTAGATTTAATTTCACCTGTTTTATATAGTATCTCATAAGCTTCATTTCGATCATTCAACACAAAGATCTGAAACTTCTCTCCTCCCGGATAAACACGTGTAACAACATGTCCGGCGGGTTTTATCTTCAAACCGTCTTCACCCAGCCTGCTCCTGTTACTGTCTACCATACCGGCGGCAAAAACCGACCGTTCACCGGCATAAAGGCTTTGAGACAGCATCCAGCTTAGCGGAGCCGGTTGAGGATGATAGTAATCCCACACGGGAATCACGTAGGCTTGCGCTTTCACTTGGGAAATGTAGGTATCACACATAGCGTCAGAGTATGCATGATGATTGGCCACTACCACATCTGTTTCGCCCAGCAATGTAGCTACAGGTGTTTCTATGTCAAACCATTCCGGCGCTTTTTCCACTCCAAGGATATCTCCGCCCGAGAAGTAATCGAAATTACCGTATGTGATACGTATTCCGCAACTGCAACGGTTCTCGTTCAACTGTTCGCTCGAAGAAGCGGTAGATGGCACAAGCTCTTTGGAAGTCGTTCCGCTGCCTGTCCAAATTTTACCGTTACCCACAATATTACGTACTTCGAATGTAGGATAGGAACCCGGAGCTTTTAATAGTTTGATTTGTGTGTTACTTCCTGTCACAAACCCTTCATTCTTTTTACCTTCCCGGTCACGAGCGGCAACATATAATTTATAGTTTGAGATATGGGCACCCGTAACTTTAGCCGCTGTCGGATAATCGTATGTAGGGTAGCCACGATCTATCAATGTGGAAATATCCAGAAGATTACCCACATGAGTTATTCCGGTAAGTTTGTAGTCCAGCCCTACTTTTTCGATTGCCAGTTTTCCATTCTGTCCGATATGGTCTGTATCGAAGTGAGTAAGCAAGGCATAATCAATAGCACCGTTATTTTTCAACGGCAATGAGAAATGTTTTATATATTGGGCAATCCATTCAGCAGGCCGTTTAGAGTCATTAGGAACTGCTTTCATAATCTCCTGGGTACCGGTGTGTACTCCCAAATCTCCTGCATCCAGCAACATGGTAGTCCCGTCCGGGAAAATAAGATAGGCTGCATTCCCTCTTCCCGTGCTAATCTGATGAATGTCCAAATAACCAGCCTGCCACTCCGGAAGGTATTCATACACTTTATCTACAGCATCATCCGGAAAAGGCTTTTCCTGTTGGCAACTAGCGAATGTAGGCAGCATCATAACGGCTCCTAGAAATAATATCTTACTATTCATTGTTTTATTCTTTAATGTTCTATTAATCAATTTGTTTAACACTGTATATACCGGCTTCCTCTTTCGTCATTTCATTGCCGCCTCCATATCCCGGATTCTGTCTCAAGACGTTGCTGACGGAAATTGACTTTTCCGGAATAGGAAAGAGTTCATAATGATCGTCATTAGTAGCTTTGTGATCCCACCAGGTGCCTGTTGTATATAAGCCCCAACGACGAAGATCGGTACGACGACGCTGCTCGCCAAGAAATTCGACCATCCACTCATCGAGAATCCGATACTTGTCAATATTCGTTTCAGTCACCGGATCAGGGTCTACTTCATTCTCAAAGTTGCGTTTACGCACTTCGTTGAAAAGATTGGCTGCTTCTTTCTTATATCCGCTTCTGTATTTACATTCGGCAAGCATATAATAGATTTCTGCAAAACGAAGAACCGGATAGTCAGGGTTAAAAGCAAGTGTCTTGTCTGTATTGTCCGGCACCGGCAGTTTGCACAAACGTATTCCCGAATTCTCTTCTCCGGTACTTATATTGGAAGGAAGTTCATTTACGGAAGAATATTCTCCGTCTTTCACTTTCTTAAATTGTGCTACCTGGTCAACAAATTCAAGAACCTCACCCGGGTATTCATACAGTCCCGTACATTTCACCTCTGTTCCACTTCTTGATATACGTTGTAATTTTCCGTAAAGAAACATTCCTTCGTATTTGCCATTTCCTTTATATACATACAATTTCTTACGAAGGTCTTTCGCATGAAACTTGGCAAAAGGACGTCCGAGTTTGTCCGTATAAGGATCACCATTGGGTTTCAGAGATGGTTGGAGATGCATACCGTTCGTAGAGGAATAGCCGCTAAGATCGAAATAGTTCTTCGCATTATAATGATTATAACGTTCGAACTGCCACTGAAACAGAGTTCCTTTTGCATATTGCGACTGAACGGACCACATCACTTCTTTCGACTTGTTATTTTCGAAGGTGAAAGGACCGAACCAGTCTTCTTCCAACTCGTAATAGCCGTATTTACCGTCTAGTAAATCCTGACAAATCTGCGCACATTCAGCAAAGCGACTTTCCCCTGTATAGACTTCTGCATTAAAATATAATTGAGCAAGTAGAGCAGCCGCGGTTCCCTGGCGTAAGTAACCTTCTTCCAGCATATCTGCTGTTTTTTTCTCTAGTTTGGGGATGGCGGCAAGCAGGAGTTCTTCCACATAATTAAAGGTTTCCCGTGCTGTGGAACGTGGAGATTCCTCTGTGGTAGAGCGTCGGTAAATAGGCATACCGCCATAGAAATCAAGTCCTCTCAAATAGAAATAGGCCACTAATGTCTGGAGCTGCATCTGATGATCTGCCTTCAGTTCTTCCGTCATACCTAATGAAACATAGTCTACACCAGCTAAGTCTTCTTTACAGGCTAAAGCCATGGCTACTCCCATACCTACTCCACGCCATGTTTCTTCGTTGTTGGGGTGAAGTGGTGTCCAGTCATGGTGTTGCAGCTGGGCGTATCGGACATCATTGTAATGTATTCCTTTTTGTGTGACACACATCTCGTCTGTTGTACATTCCTGAAGAATGGCACGGTCGAATCCGTGAAACCAACGCCAGTGCGTGAAAGAGCGTACCAGAAAAGAGTAGACAGTTTCCTTAGATGTGAAATAAGTGTCCGGAGTTACTTCGGAATACCACTTCTCATCCAGATTAGTACAACCGGAGGCCACCAGAAGGGTGAGGAAAGAGATTATAATTAGAATATTTCGTCTCATATCATTATATTAGTTTATAGGTACTTTACTATTAGAATTGGATTTTCATACCAAAGGTATATCTACGAGTTTCAGGGTAAATATTATTAAACCATTCATAACCGGGATCCAAACCGTTCACATTCACTTCCGGATTCAATCCTGAATATTTTGTGAAACAGGCAACGTTACGGACGGTCAGGTAAAGATCAATCTTATCTATATACTTTTGCCATTTTTTCATGTTAAGAGAATACCCCAGGCTAATGGCATCAATCTTCAAGAATGTACCGTCCTCAAGCCAGTAATCGCAAAGTTGCTTTACTTCTTTGATGTGCCGGTTATCAATGTATGCGTTGCGAAGAACATTCTGGCCTGCCACTTCAGAAAGTCCATAGTACATATTTATGGTATTGAACACATCGAAATCGATCCAGCTACGCAGGTTGATGCCTAAATCGAAGTTCTTGTACGTCAATGTATGACTCCATCCGATAATCAGTTTCGGAGTATAGTTGCCAATATATTGCTTGTCGTTTTCCGTTTTCTGTGCAGCCGGAATCACTTCACCGTCCTTGTTATAGAGCAAGAAACTGCCTTCATCGTCAAAACCGGCAAACTTCCAAATATAGAAAGAACCGATTGTCGATCCTGCTTCCATACGGGCGGCATCGCCCGGAGTACCCGGAGCCACGAAACCATTGCCGTTATGATACGAGTTATCGCCTTCCAAAGTCAGGATCTTTCCTTTATTATGGCTCAGGTTCATATTGGAAGACCAAGTGAAATCTTTCGTACGGATAATGTCGCCTCCGACTTCAAATTCCCAACCTTTACTTTCCATGCTACCGATGTTTTGCATTTGAGTCCCTTGCGTATAAGGCGGTTGCGGCACTTTTACTTCAAACAGCAGGTTGTCCACCTTACGACGGTAGTAGTCAAACTTGCCATACAGACGACCGTTAAAGAAAGAATAATCGGCCCCCAAGTTCCATTCCTTCTTTTCTTCCCATCCTAAATTCGGATTGACATTTTGCGATTTCCCGTACGAATACGCCCATGTTCCGTCCGGCAACATCCAGTTCGTATCGGAAGCTAACATATTAGCCATATACGTCGAACTAAAATCGTTATTACCGGTCACACCATAACCGAAACGAACCTTCAAGTCGTCCAGCCATTCGAAATCTTTCATAAACTCTTCGTTCGAGATACGCCAACCGGCCGTTGCAGACCAGAAGTTCGCCCAGCGGTTGTCGGCCGCAAACTTGGAAGAACCCTCATGACGGATAGAAGCGGAAAGCATGTATCTATCTTGATAAGAATAATTGGCACGGGCAAAAAGGGAGAACAAACGTTCCGTAACGAATTTTTCTGAGCTCATGCCGGCTTTGCCATCAGACAGATAACTACCCTTGCCTATATCCCAATACTTGATACCATCGACAGAAAAGTCGTAGTTGTCCATATTGAATTTTTCCCGGTTATATTCAAAATAAGAATAACCGGCAGTCATATTCAGGCTATGTCCGCCTTTCAATTCGGTAACATAAGAAAAATATCCTTCCGAAGTCAGTCTCTCTTGTTTATCGAAAGCCAAATAAGCATGTCCCTTACGGGAATTATCCAATTCCCCACGATGTGTACGGGGCCAATATTTATGTTCTTCCCATTGTCGGTTTTCAAACCCAACAACCTGCTGATAGTTCAAACCCGGAATGGGCTTGATATTCAATTTCAAGTTTACTTCCGGCTTGAACCATTTATCCAACCCGTAGAAATCTTCCAGCATGACATCCGCCACAACGTTATAGTCCAACGATTCGTTAAGCCAGACATTATAACCGGACTCGCTCTCCGGGTCGTACGGCGAGCGGGTCGGATTGTTACGCATGGCCTGCTGGAAATTGGGAAAGTGGTTGTTACGGGCAGCTTGGCGGTAATCTACGGCCGGACGCACTTCCAACCAGTCGTCGAATAACTTGAAAGAGGCATTCACGCGTCCTCCATAATCCTGGCGTTCGTCCTGCAAAGCGATACCCTGGTTCTTTTCATAAAAGAAAGAGGTATAGACTTGCGCCTTTTCCGTACCCATTTCCAATGCCAAGTGATGTTTTTGCGAGAAGTTATCCTTATTGATCATCTCGTCCCACCAGTTTGTGTCGGAACCGTAATCCGTACCGATATTATGTTCAGCATATTCGCGTCCGGACAACATCTCCGGAGCATTGTAGTTCTGCTTCTTCGTGAACTCGTTGCTATACGTCAGTTTCACTTTTCCATTCGTGTCCGAACCGCTTTTGGTCGTGATCAAGATTACGCCGGCAGCCGCACGAGTACCGTAAATAGCACCGGCTGAACCGTCTTTCAAAACATCGATAGACTTGATATCATCTTGCGTCAGCGAACGAATATCGCCACCGGGAAAGCCGTCGATCACGACGAGAGGTTCTTTTCCTGATTTGATAGAGGTCATACCACGCAACTGGAAAGTCGTTCCAGCATTGGCGCTACCCAAGTTATACATCACCAGACCTCCGATCTTACCTTGTAGGGAGGTCGAGATATCCGCCCCGCTCACACCGACCATCAAGTCATCGGCTTTCAACGAGGTGATTGCACTGGTCACCTGCTTCTTGTCCAAAGAGCCGTAACCGATCACCACGACTTCTTCCAATGCTTTGGCGTCTTCAACCAGCTTCACATGAATAGTCGCCTGATTGTTTACTTTCACTTCCTGAGTTATATAACCGATAAAAGAAATCACTAAAGTCGAGTTATTGGGAACATTCTGCAAAACGACTTTCCCGTCCATGTCCGAGATATTTCCGTTTGTAGTTCCTTTCACGACAACATTAGCTCCTGCTACCGGTCCCATTTCATCCTGAACCATAATCGTTATATTTTTACCGACTTGGTTAGTCGCAATATTCTCATTCCGATTTGAGGTTAACAAATCTACATTTTCACCAGTTGCAAATACTCCTGTCGTTAAACAAAACAGCAATCCGCAAGTGACTTTTGATACTCGAAATATTGAACCTTTCCTTCTCAAAGGATAGTCATAATTCTTTGTCTGTTGCATTTTCTTGTATTATTATAAGAAGGTTAATAATAAATAGATTTAAGCCATAATCTTTATCAGATCAATACCGAGGCAAAGATGCCTCATTTAAAAAATTTCACATTTTACGTCATAGGCCTACAGATTTAAATTGTCCATATAATTTTCTAATAAACTTCTTCTATCAAAAAAGACTATAGTTCTTGGAGAACTACGGCTTTTCATATAACGCACAAAGCACCATAAATAAATAATTATCAAAAACACATTCAAATATCTTAATATAAGATGCTCCTTCTTTTAACAACATCTTATATTGGTTGTAAAACTAAACAAAAAATATCAATTTCAAACAAAAAATATTATAATACTAAGATGTTCTATAGTGAGGAATTGAATAATATATTGATAAATAGCTATTTACTTCATTGAGAAAAATAATAAAACAAATATCCGTAGGTTGACACCTTTCCGTAATTTAATGAGAATAACCTCAAAAAGGCCGTAGTTCTCCAAGAACTCGGTGTGAAGTACAAACATAAATTGA
>ERZ834769.2922-NODE-2922-length-11832-cov-3.049588_pt1 | contig 11832 bp, 9 predicted proteins | sample MGYA00519690_ERZ834769 | MGnify/ENA primary metagenome ERZ834769 (study PRJEB31850, sample SAMEA3708760) | human gut metagenome | biome: human gut; feature: human-associated habitat; material: faeces | place: China | collected 2014 ... | reverse complement strand
TAGAAAAAATGTAATAAATGAAGAGTTTATGAATGAAATAAAAAGATTAAAAGCAAATGGCTGTCATGTTAAAATTATATTTGGGTATAAAAATGGTAACAAAAATGTTAATGGACCAGATGAAATTGCAAATGAACTAATGAAAAGAGATTCATTGGGGTATGCAAAGCCAGAGGAAGTTAAAGAAATAGTTAGTGAATTATATAATTTGTTAGGAAAAGAAAATTTTGTATATTATCCACCATTACATGCTAAAATAATAATTGTTGATGATGAATATATGTTTATGGGCTCGCATAATTGGTTATCTAATGCTGGCAAAACAGAAGAAAAGAAGAGAGCGATAGAAGGAACAATAATAACAACTAGCAGTGATTCAATTAGTTATACAAAAGAAGAATTATTTAGTTAAAAACACTGGCGTAAATGTGACCATCAAAATATATGTCAGGTCTAAATTGACATATTATGTCTATTATAGTATAATTGGCAACAGTCACAATAATTTTTGCATGAATGTGACTACATTCAAGACAAAGAAAGGAAGGTTTTTATGACAAAACGGCAATGTGGAAGACTTTTAACTCCATTGGAATGGTTGGCAATAGGAATGATAACCCTTTTTGCCTTTTTGAAGGTACTGGAGTTTAGAGACACTCATTTCTTAAGAGGCACGTTTATTGGAGGCATAGATTGTTCGTACCTGACGGTTGATAGGGCATTAGAAAAAGTTCAACAGGAAGCAGGTGAATATACCAACAAGCTTAATTTCATTGATGGAACTACGTATGAAGTAAAGAACAATGAAATTGGGTTTGTCTTTGAAGAGGAAAAATTTGAAGATATTTTTGCTAAACAACATAAGGACAGAAATACTAACAGAGTGTATGGAGTAAATGATGTTGCTTCACTTAATAAAGGGCAGTTAGCGATGTATCTAGCAACTATTCCTGAATTGCAACAAAAAAATATGGTTGAACCTAAAGATGCTCACATAACTTGGAATGGTAATAACTTTGACGTTGAAAAGGAGACTTTTGGTAACGCAATCGACTTTAATGAAGCTTTAGACTTTGCCCTTCAGGAACTAAAAGGTGATGAAGAAGGCGGAATTGACTTTTCTGAGGTGACTCGGTCGAACCCGAGTGTGACTGAAACAGATCTTACAGCAAGAGTCACGTATCTTAATAATTTTTTGAAAAACTGCATTAATATAACATTAAGTGATGGAACTGTTGTAACGCTTGATGCCAATACGATTAAATCGTGGATTGGACAAGATGAGCAGGGAAACTTTTCTATTAATGTTGATGAGGGTATTAAAAGTTTTGTTGAAGAATTGGCTACAAAAGTAAATAAGGTGAATGCAACAATTCAGTTTAAAGCTACAAATCGCACTGTGAACGTAAATGTACCCAAAAATCTAAGAGCTCAATTGAACAAAGAGAAGGAGATGGCAGAACTTAAAGATTTATTAGAACAAGCAAAAACCATAGACTGCAGTCCAGTTTATGAAGGGGAGTTGTTATCTGCCCATATGCCGAACCGTGTAGAAATCGATATTGTAAATCAACACGTTTGGATGTACAAAAATGATACACTCATTGCAAGTACCAATTGCGTTACAGGTAACGAAAGTGCAAGACATAGTACTCCTACAGGCGTATATAAACTGGCTGGAAAGCAAAGAGACCGGTACCTTAGAGGAAAAAATGATGACGGTACCAACTATTGTTCTTTCGTGAAATACTGGATGCCGTTTAATGGTGGGATTGGACTGCACGATGCATCGTGGCGTAGCAAATTTGGAGGAGAAATATATAAGAACAGTGGTTCGCATGGTTGTGTGAATCTTCCAAGAAGTGTTGCGGAAACTATTTATAACAATATTGATAAGTCCTATTTTATTGTCGTTTATAAGTAACTAGAAACTTTACAACGAGACGAACTCATTGAGTTTCGTCTCGTTAATTTAGTACACCCGGCATGGGTAACAACTTGAGGTGAAAGTCCCTTACAGTGCTTGATAGTGTCAAACTGTTAGCGAATGACCAATGCTGTCAACTTAAAGATATTTTATGTGTTTGTAATCAACATAATTTTTTAAGCTGATAGCTTTATTTTATTTTTAACGCATAAAAAGTAATTACTATTACAAATATTGCAATTGCTACATGGAAATAGTATAATATTTGCATATTGTTGAAGAGGTTTTAGTATGAAAATAAAGGAAGTAATTGAAGAAGGAAAAAATGCATTAAGCAAGAATAATATAGAAGATAATGTAATAGTAACAAGAGAATTACTAGCTTTTGTATTAGGCGTAGAAAAACAATATCTGGTAATTCATTTGTCTGATGAGCTTAATGCAGAAGATTATATAAAATTTAAAGAAAATATAAATAAGTTAATTAATGGTAAGCCATTACAATATATAACTAACAACCAAGAGTTTATGGGATTGAATTTTTTTGTAAACGAGAATGTGCTTATTCCACAGCCAGATACGGAAATTATTGTTGAAGAAACCTTGAAAAAATGCAAAGAGTTACTTCTAAAAAATGGCAAGATAAAGATATTAGATTTGTGTACTGGTAGTGGGGCTATTGCAGTTTCTCTTTCAAACTTTCTCGGAGATGAGGCTGAAGTTTTTGCAAGTGATATTAGTACTAAAGCACTAGAGGTTGCTAAAAATAATAATGAAAAAAACAATACAAATGTAAGATTCATCGAATCAAATTTATTTGAAAACATACAGGAGCAAAAGTTTAATATTATTGTTTCAAACCCACCATATATAAGAAGCAATGTAATAAACAATTTGCCAAAACAAGTTCAAAATGAGCCACATTTGGCACTAGATGGCGGAGAAGATGGATTAAAATTTTATAAAAAAATTATAGAGCAGGCGTGCAATTACATAGAAAATGGATATTTAATATTAGAAATTGGATATGACCAAAAAGAAGATGTGGAAAATCTGCTTAAAGAAAACAAGAATTATTCAGAAATAAAAACTATACAAGATTTTTCTGGGAATGATAGATGTGTAATTGCAAAAGTAGGCAAAATTTAGAAATATTAAATTGCAAGACTATTTGTTTTATGATATTTGTAATAAAAATACAGTGTTACTATTTTATATTAAAAAGCAAGTAACATAGTAGATTAAGCTATAATTATAATATGTGTAATTTATATTAAGGAAGTGATAGAAATGTCTTTTTCATCAGATTTGAAAATGGAACTAAGTCAAATAAATAATTTGAAGAATAAACAAGAAGTTTATGCAGAATTTCTTGGTTATTTGGCGTCTAATAATATAGATGTGAAAGGTAGAAACGTAAAGTTTTCAACAGAAAGTGAGTACAATATAAATAGGTTTGCTAAGCTATTGAATAACTTAGAGATTAAGGATTACAAGATAAATATAACTGGCAAAACATACAGTATTACATATAAGTGTGATGAAATCCCAGTTTTAGAAGATGCAGAGAATTATTTACAACAAGATAACTTGAAAAAAGCATATATAAGAGGAAACTTTTTGGGTGCAGGTTCAATAAACAACCCAAGGAATAAATACCATTTGGAAATAATTTTTAAAGATAAGGAATGTGCAGAATTTACATTAAAATTGTTAAATGAATATTCCATTGGAGCTAAAATTTTAGAAAAAACAGTTTATCTAAAAGATGGAGAAGAAATATCATCTTTTCTAGCATTAATGGGGGCAAATAAATCTGTAATAAAGTTCGAAGAAATTCGAGTTATGAAAGAAACAAGAAATAATATAAATAGATTAGTAAATTGTGAAACAGCAAATTTAAATAAAATAATAGATGCATCAATTAAACAAGTTAATGCAATAAAAAAATTAAAAAAAGAAAAGAAATTTGAAAACTTGCCAGAGAATCTAAAAGAGCTAGCAAATTTACGAGTGCAAAATCCAGAAGCAAGTTATCAGGAACTAGGAGGTATGCTAAAAGAGCCAATAGGAAAGTCTGGAGTAAGCCATAGATTAGAAAAAATAATAAAAATTGCAGAGGAGTAAATTATGAAAGAATTAGGCATATACATACACATACCATTTTGCAAAAGAAAATGTGCTTATTGTGACTTTATATCATTTTCAGGAAAAGCTAGATTAATAGAAAAATATGTAGAAGCATTAAAAAGAGAAATAGATAAGTGTAAAATAAAAAAAGAAGAGTATATAGTAAAAACGATATATTTTGGAGGAGGAACCCCATCATTTATTGAAAGCAGTTATATAGTGGAAATATTAGAAAGTATAAAAAGAAAATTTAACATATTAAAAACAGCAGAAATTACAATAGAAATCAACCCAGGAACTATAACAGAAGAAAAACTAAAAGATTACTATGAGGCAGGAATAAATAGAATAAGTTTTGGACTACAATCTACAAACAGTGAACTGCTTGAATTAGTAGGAAGAATTCACAGCTATTCAAGTTTCATAGAAGGTTATAAACTAGCTAGAAAAGTGGGATTTAAAAATATAAATGTAGACTTAATGATAGGTTTACCAGTTCAAACCTTGGAAGATGTACAAACAGATTTAAAAAGAATAATAGAATTAAATCCAGAGCATATATCTGTATATTCTTTAATAGTAGAAGAAGGAACAAGAATAGAAGAAAAAATAAAAAACAAAGAACTATATTTGCCACCAGAAGAATTAGAAAGAAAAATGTATTGGGAGGTAAAAAAACAATTAGAAAAAGCAGGATATGTTCATTATGAAATATCTAACTTTGCAAAACCAGGATATGAATCTAAACATAATCTAAGTTGTTGGAATCAAGAAGAATATTTAGGCTTCGGAATTGCAGCACATTCATATTTTAATGGAGAAAGATATTCAAATACAGAAGATTTTGATAAATATTTTGAACATCCAGAAGATAGCAAAATAATACATGAAAAACAAACGCAAGAAGACAAACAAAGAGAATTTATGCTTTTAGGATTAAGGAAAATAGAAGGGGTTAAAATATCTGACTTTAAAAATAAGTTTATAGAGAACCCAATATATTTATATAGGGAAAGCCTAAGTAAATTAGTAACTCAAGGATTAATTGAAATAGATATAGACAGCATAAGGCTAACAAACAGAGGAATAGATTTGGCAAATTTGGTATGGGAAGAATTTGTATAAAGTTGCATTTTATGTAAAGCTGTGGTATACTAAAATAGTATTTACCTTTATAAATCCATAGGTTTGGCAACTGGTTTATACAACAAAAAAATTTTTTTATGGAGGTCATAACATGGATGCTGCACGACTGCACAAAGTAGTTGATGAACAAATTCGGAGACTGAAAGAACAGGGCATAGTAGTTCCTGAAAATTTCAGAACTAAACTAAAAAGGGATGTAATAAAAAATTATGCATCAAATTATCGATTAGCTAGTAGAACAACATTAGAGTCGATAATAAGAATGTGTAAATTGTGGAAACCCTATTTAGCTAGTGAAGAAGATTGGAACAAACTTGTTCGCGAAAAGCTTCTGGAAATGTATAGAATCCATACTGCAGTTATTTCAACACATGAAGATTTACCTTCATATATTGGAAATGCAACTGCAGTCGCACCAAATGCAAATTTACCAGAATGTAGAACTACATGGACGTGTTTTACAGGAGAAGTATTTTTGCAAAACGGCTTTGGTTCACCAAAGACGGAAATTTAAAGTTTAGTCCCCTTAAAAAAGGGGACTAAATTTTTTATAAAAAAATTAGCAAACTGTATTGACAAGTGCTAAAAATGATGTATAATAAATTAGCAGTCGGAAATAATAAGTGCTAATGAAAGGAGAAGACATGTTAAGTAATAGGCAAAGAGATATACTAAAAGCAATAATAGAAGAATATATAAATACAGCCGAACCAGTAAGCTCAGCAGCTATTTTAGAGCGTTATGGATTAAATTGTAGTAGTGCAACTATTAGAAATGACATGTCAGAATTAGAAGGATTAGGATACTTAGAAAAGCCACACACATCAGCAGGTAGAATACCATCTGTTAAAGGTTATAGATTTTACGTAGATGAGCTTTTAAATGATGAGAACATTACATTAGAAGAGATTGATTATATAAAACAAAACTTGCAAACAAAAGTAAATGAAATAGAAGATTTAACAAAAATAACAACAAATACAATATCAGAGATGACACACTATACAACAGTTGCAATTGGACCAGACTCTGCAAGCAACATAATAAAAGATATAAAATTTATCCTTTTGGGAGAAAGACTTTTGATGGCAGTAATACTTACGGAAAATGGAGCAGTTAAAGAAACAATTATTAAATATGACGAAGACCTTACACAAAATCAAGTGAAAGATTTAAATGTTACATTTAATAATAAGCTAAGAGGAAAACATCTAGAAAAAATAGATAAACCTATGGAAGAATACATTTTGTCAACAATGAAAAGCCAGGCAAAAGTTATAAAACCTATAATACAACAAATGAACAAAGCAATAGAAGAAACAAACAAAATATACTTAGAAGGAGCAAGCAAAGCATTTGATTTTCCAGAGTTTGAAAAAATAGATACAGCCAAAAATTTCTTAAGTATATTAGATACCAAAGAAGAAATGGTAGAAATATTAAACTCAGGACTTGCCAAAGATATAAATGTATATATTGGTGATGAAAACGAAAACAAAGATTTAAAAGATTTAAGTATAATTACTTTTAAGCATAAAGTAGGAAATAAAGACATGGGAACAATTGGAATAATAGGACCAAAACGTATGAATTATTCTAAAGTAATTTCCATTATGAAATATATAAGTAAAAAACTAAATGATATAGACAAAAATTAAAAAAATTACAAATATAGGAGGATAAAATGTCAGAAGAAAATTTAGAAAAAAACAAAATTGAAAATGAAGAGAAAGAAGTTGTCAAAGAATCTAATACAATAAAACAGGAATTAGAAGAAACAACAGACAGACTAAAAAGAATAATGGCAGAATTCGAGAACTTCAAAAAAAGAAGCAACAAAGAAAGAGAAGCTTTATACAACTCTCTTTTAGCAGATATTATAGCAAGTTTCTTACCAGTTATAGATAACCTAGAAAAAGCAGTACAAGCAAAAACAGAAGATGAAGGATACAAACAAGGAATAGAATTAGTACTAAAACAATTTGTAGATGTATTAACAAAATTCGGAGTTGAAGAAATAAAAACAGTTGGAGAAACTTTTGATCCAGAAGTTCACGAAGCAGTAAGTAGCATTCAAGATGAAACAAAAGGAGAAAAAGAAGTAGTACAAGAATTTAGGAAAGGCTACAAGATTGGAACAAAGGTAATACGTCATGCTATGGTAGTAGTAGCTAATTAGCATGAAAAACTTCGCCTTGAGCACATAAAAAATGTTATTAATTTTAAAAAATATATAAATTTTCAAAGGAGGATGACAAATATGTCAAAAATTATTGGTATCGATTTAGGTACAACAAACTCATGCGTTGCAGTTATGGAAGGTGGAGAGCCAGTTGTAATTCCAAATCCAGAAGGAAATAGAACAACTCCATCAGTAGTTGCATTTTCAAAAAATGGTGAAAGATTAGTAGGACAAATTGCAAAACGTCAAGCAGTTACTAACCCAGACCATACAGTTATCTCAATAAAAAGAGATATGGGAACAAATAAAAAAATTAAAATTGAAGGAGATGAATTTACACCACAAGAAATTTCAGCAATGATTCTTCAAAAATTAAAAACAGATGCAGAAAATTATTTAGGACAAAAAGTTACAGAAGCTGTTATAACAGTTCCAGCATACTTTAGTGATAGCCAAAGACAAGCAACAAAAGATGCAGGAAAAATAGCAGGACTTAATGTTTTAAGAATAATAAACGAGCCAACAGCAGCAGCTCTTGCATATGGAATGGATAAAGAAGACACAGACCAAAAAATAATGGTATATGACTTAGGTGGAGGTACATTCGATGTATCTATACTAGATATTGGTGATGGTGTATTCGAAGTTTTAGCAACAAGTGGTAACAACAGATTAGGTGGAGATGACTTCGATGAAAGAATAATGAAATACTTAGTAGAAGAATTCAAAAAAGAACAAGGAATAGATTTAAGTACAGATAAAATGGCTATGCAAAGATTAAAAGAGGCTGCTGAAAAGTCAAAGATTGAACTTTCGACAACAACAACTTCAAACATTAATCTTCCATTCATCACAGCTGACGCAACAGGTCCAAAGCATATGGATATTACACTTACAAAAGCTAAGTTTGATGAACTTACAGCTGACCTTGTAGCAAGAACACTTACATGTATCAGAAACGCTATGAATGACGCAGGTCTTAACGCATCACAAATCGATGAACTCCTTCTTGTCGGCGGTTCTTCAAGAATTCCTGCTGTACAAGAGGCTGTTAAGAAAGAAATGGGCAAAGAGCCTAATAAGGGTATCAACCCTGACGAATGTGTTGCAGTAGGTGCTGCAAGACAGGCAGGTGTACTTGGCGGTGAAGAAACAGGCGTTCTTCTACTTGATGTTACACCGCTTTCACTTGGTATCGAAACAATGGGTGGTGTATTTACAAAGCTTATCGAAAGAAATACAACAATCCCTACAAACAAATCACAAATATTCTCAACTGCCGCAGACGGTCAAACTTCTGTTGAAGTACACGTTCTTCAAGGTGAAAGAGAAATGGCTCAGTACAACAAGACTTTGGGACGTTTCAATCTAACAGGAATTGCTCCTGCTCCGAGAGGTGTGCCACAGATTGAAGTTACATTCGATATTGACGCAAACGGTATCGTAAACGTAAGCGCTAAAGACCTTGGCACAGGCAACGAACAGAAGATTACTATTACAGCATCTTCTAACCTAAGTGACGAAGATATTGACAGAGCTGTTAAAGAGGCTGAAAAGTACGCTGAAGAAGATAAAAAGCGTAAAGAAGAAGTTGAAATCAGAAACAACGCAGAATCACTTGTATATCAATGTGAAAAGGCTGTTAAAGACGCAGGTGATAAGATTGACGATAATACAAAGTCAATGGTTGAAATTGAAGTAAACAAGGTTAAAGAGGCTCTAAAGGGTACAGACTCGGCAGCTATTAAGGCGGCTACAGACGAACTTCAAGAAAAGTTCTACGCAGTTGCACAGCAAATGTATCAGCAAGCTAATCCGCAGGGTGATCCTAATGCACAACAGGGTGCACCAAATGATGACGGTGTTTATGAGGCTGATTACAGAGAAGTTGACAACGACGATAACAATCAACAATAATAATGAAAACACTAAAAGGACGGACAAATGTCCGTCCTTTTAAGGCTTTTAACAAAGCCTTTGTATTAACACTTTACAAAACTAAAATATTGTAGTATAATAGCATAGGTAGGTGAAAAAATTGGCTGAAAAAAGAGATTATTATGAGGTGCTCGGAGTTTCAAAGGGTGCTTCTGATGATGAAATAAAAAAGGCATTCAGAAAGATGAGTAAGAAATACCATCCTGACCTTAATCCGAACAATAAAGAGGCGGAGGAAAAGTTTAAGGAGGTAAACGAGGCTTATCAAGTGCTTTCTGATCCTGAAAAGAAAAGTAAATACGACCAATTCGGACACGCAGGTGTTGACCCGAACTTCGGAGCGGGCGGCGGTGGCTTTAACGGCGGCGGTTTTGACTTTGGCGATATATTCGGCGATTTCTTCGGAGGCGGTTTCGGAGGATTCGGCGGCCAAAGAAGAAACGGACCAAAACGCGGTGCTGATATTCGTAAGATTATTGATCTTACTTTTGAAGAGGCGGCATTCGGCTGTCACAGAGAAATGAGTATACAGGCACAGGAAAAATGTGAAACTTGCGGCGGCAGCGGTGCTAAAAAGGGTACGACTGCACAAACTTGTCAGCATTGTCACGGAACAGGTCAAATCCGTACACAACAAAGAACTGTACTGGGTTATATGACTAACGTTACGACTTGTCCGCACTGTCACGGTGAAGGTAAGATTGTAAAAGATCCTTGTCCGGACTGTCGCGGTACAGGTAAGGTAAGAAAGTCGAAGAAGATAGAAGTTGATATTCCGGCAGGTATTGATGACGGTCAGACAATTCAACTTTCGGGTAAAGGCGAGGCCGGCGATAAAGGCGGTCCTAACGGCGACTTACTTCTTACAATAAGAGTACATCCGCATCAGATGTTTAAACGTGAGGGAACAAATGTATTTATAGATATGCCTATATCATTTGTACAGGCTGCTTTGGGTGCAACCGTACAAGTACCTACACTTGACGGCCCCGTTGAACTGAAAATTCCTGAGGGAACTCAAACAGCTTCAAAATTCAGAATGAAGGGCAGAGGTATTCCGTCAATCAGAAGTAAGGTAAGAGGCGACCAATACGTTACTGTAAACGTAGAAGTACCGAGAAACCTTAATTCAAAGCAAAAAGAACTTTTGCGTGAATTTGAAGAAGATAAAAATTATAAACAAAAGAAATCTTTTGCAGAAAAGATGAAAGATTTCTTGAACAAATAAACTTAGGAGGAAGACAATGAACCCGAATATTTATGAACTTTCAAAAATGACAAAAGAGCAGTATGATTTCATAATGAAACGTGCAGAGCTTGATATTACAGAACAAATGAAAGTTGCCAAAGAAGTTTCTGACGATGTCAAGGCACGTGGTGACGAAGCGGTATTGGAATATACTGCAAAGTTTGACCGTGTACAGCTTACTGCTGATAAAATGAAAGTAACACCTGAAGAGATAGAGGCAGGCTACAATAACCTTGATAAGGAAACAAGAGAGGCTATTGAATATGCTTATAAGAATATATACGATTTCCATGAAAAGCAACTTCCGGAGGAAATGTGGTTTACTATGGTCGATGACGGACTTATGGTAGGCGAAAAGACTACTCCGATAGTTGACGTATGTCTGTATGTTCCTCACGGCAAGGGTTCATTCCCATCAGTTTTGTGTATGCTTGGTATACCGGCAGTTGTTGCGAAAGTTCCTAAGATTGTTGTTGTAACACCTCCGAATGAAAAGGGGGAAGTTGACGATGCTATTTTGGCAGCGGCAAAGATAATCGGTATCACTGAAATATATAAAGTCGGCGGTATTCAAGCCGTTGCAGCCGTTGCATACGGTACTGAAACAATTCCTAAGTGTCATAAAATAATTGGACCGGGTAACAGTTATGCAACTGCCGCAAAGAGAGTTCTTGCAAACCATATTGACGCAGGTTTGCCGGCAGGTCCGAGTGAAATTATTGTTCTTGCAGATGAAAAGGCTGACCCTGAAAAGGTTGCTCTTGACTGGATGATTGAGGCTGAACACGGCCCTGACAGTGCCGCACTTCTTGTTACTCACTCAAAGGAACTTGTTGAAAAGGTTGTTCCGATTGTAAACAGACAGCTTGAAAAGATTTCTCCGAAGAGAAAAGAATTTATAGAAACAAACCTTACAACATACGGCGGTGTAATTCTTACAAATTCTCTTGACGAATCAATCGATTTTGTAAACGAATACGCACCTGAACATATGGAAGTTATGACAGAAAAGCCTTTCGATACACTTCCTAAGATTAAGAATGCAGGTGAAATTCTTCTTGGTGATTACACACCTGTAACACTTTGTAACTTCGTTTTAGGTCCTAACGCAATCTTGCCGACAGGCGGTTTTGCAAAGACTTATTCATCAGTAAGTGTTCAAGACTTCTTAAAGCGTTCATCAGTAGGCTATGCGTCAAAAGACGGTTTTGAAAATGTAAGAAATTACGCTTACAGATTTGCAAAGGTCGAAGGATTTGA
>ERZ834769.2917-NODE-2917-length-11887-cov-16.105561_pt1 | contig 11887 bp, 6 predicted proteins | sample MGYA00519690_ERZ834769 | MGnify/ENA primary metagenome ERZ834769 (study PRJEB31850, sample SAMEA3708760) | human gut metagenome | biome: human gut; feature: human-associated habitat; material: faeces | place: China | collected 2014 ... | reverse complement strand
TTGGTTTTACATGGCATAAGAATGACCTCCTAATATATTTATGATATTATTCTGTCTTTCTTGTTGAATCATACCAAGGTGGCGGCGGAGCCGACGGATGAGTTGCATTTCTTCGAGCTTTAGCTCGGTTGTATGGTTTTTCAATTTCCCCATCTCTCATTTCTCATCCCCACTTTTTTCTTTATCAATAGATTACTTAGAAATCATTTATTCCCTTGCATGATTTTTAAGCAGTTACAGAAAAATTCAATAGTATTTAAAAGCCGATAGTATCGTTACTTTTACTGTTTGTCACCCTTAAGAGTACTTTTACGGCGCCAATTTTCTTCAAATGTTGTATAATAATCATAGGCAACTGCCCGCAGTTTACCTGAAAAGACTGTTCCCAAGGGTGAGTCTTTGGAAGGGAGAGTGCCCGGTGAGGTTCCTCCGGTATCGTTACCCGGAAGGAAAGCAGCCGATCGCCGACCCGGACAAGGAATAGTCCCCATGAGGCCTAAGCCTCCGAAACTCTTTTTCGATTGCAGATATACCTGCCGCTTCTCCGAGCATTGTTTGTTTTGTCCGGAGGGGTCCAATGCCTCAATGAAGCTGCCGTATATCCGCCGGCGCAAGCGTACGCCTCGCAAGCACCGGTCCTCTTTTCCAAAGAAGAATAAGGAAGAAGATGCGAAAGCTCTTTCCTCCCTGCCATCAGGCCAGAGTCAGGCCGAAAAGCAGCAAGAAGAAACCTTACGTCTCTCCGCCCGTATCGGACGCCAATCTTCCCGCTCCCGCACGCTGTCAGTGCTTCCGTGGAAAAGTCATTCATGCCGTCTTTCACGTATCCCGCAGACAAGAGCCAGCCGCTGATGCAGCGGCGCGATGGAATCCGTCTTTCCTCCTTCCAATCGCAAGGGTCTCCTAACCCATGCATCTCTTTCGCAGCAGCATAGTTGATATGTTCCTGTGACTAGATCATTCCCAAACTCCAAAAATAAAGAAGCCCTCCCTGCCGGCTGCCATCCGGTAAGGAGGGTTTTTACGTGGGAATTGCGTGTGGATGGAGGCGAGGATGTGCGGTTTTCCACGAGCAACGCGAGGTTGGCATGTTTTCCCTTTGCGAAGCAAGGGAGGGTTAACTCCCTCAAACCAGCCTTCGGCTGAAGAAAAACCAGAAAAGCCTGCGCTGCTCGCAGGGCAGGCTCAGCTCCCCCACGTAAAAGAGCCATGAAGCGTAAATCTCGCTTCATGGCTCTTTCATTTCCACAATTCACTGCTGCAAGGGGGGGATGCAGTGAATCATTTCATCCAACTTGAGAGCTGGTCGATGAGGCCTTTGCAGGCTGCCTCGGAGGCCTTGATGGCTCCGGCGAAGGTGCCCTCTTCATAAGGGCTCTCAATGTCCCCTTCAAATCCTGCATATTCGGAGAGCAGGTGGATCTTGTTGTCGACGTCGCCGCCCATAGTATTGAAGAGGGCGGGGTTATCGGGGTTGTCGACGAGAAGGATGAGGTTGTAGTTGTCATAAGTCTTCCATTCGAGCGGAATGGGGACTTCGGGGGTGACTGGGAAGCCTGCAGCCTCGAGAGCGTTCTTTCCTTCTTCACAAAGTGGTTCACCTTTGCAATCTTCGATTCGGGCACTTTCTGCTTCGATGCGGTCTTCGAGGTCAGCATCCTGAATGAGCTGCCTTGCGATGAAGAGCGCGGCAGGCGGCTGCCCGGTGCCGGTGTGGGTCAGAAACAGGAGTTTGAACATTGTAAGCTCCTTTCCAAGTGGAACAGAATATAAAGGGGTATGTTTTTAGTATAAAGGAGTTTTGTAAAGATTGTGTAAAGAAATAAGTAAAGTTATGGGTAAGGAAATGGGAATCAGAGAGCGGCGAGGGCCTCTTTGGCGGGCGCATAGCCCAGGGCTGCGGCTTTCGTGAGGAGCTGGCGGGCGAGGGGGAGATTTCTTTCTCCGCCAAGTCCCTTTTCAAGGAGCAGGGCTTCGCCGGTCATGCCCGGGGCGGCGATGATGTCGCCTCTTTCCGCAGATTTCCTGTACCATTTCAATGCAAGGGCATAATCCCTTTCTACACCTGTCCCGTCCTCATAGCATTTCCCGAGGAGGTACTGGCTCGTGATGTCGCCGTCTTCCGCGCCTTTCTTGAACCAGGAGGCAGTTTCCTTGTCATTCTTCGGGACGCCGCGGCCTTCCTGATAGAGGAGTCCGATGTAGCGGGCGGCTTTCATGTGGCCTAGCTTGTCAGCTTCCTTGAAATAGGCGAGTGCTTTGGCTGCGTCTTCTTCTGTCTTTCCATTATAGAAACGGAGGCCCTGGCTTAGGACTTCGCCGGCAATTTCATGCTTCTCTCCCTGGGAAAGGCCGCTTTCGTTGAAGGAAACGGGAGTGTTGTCCAGTGTCTGGAGATAGAGCCAGTCACGGATGCCCGGGATATTGTAGGCAAAGGTCCATGTGTACATGTGGTTGCCGTTCTGGAAGACGGTGTAATTGATGGCAGCGTCCTGCTTTTTGATCTGGCGCACGAGGTCGGCCATGGACTTGGAGTCAGCGTGGCTGTTCCAGAGGGGAGCAGTGGCTACTTTCGTGCCCAGCTTTTCCCAGCGGGAGACAGCGTCGTTCATGCCCGGATACGCTTTCGTGTCGCCTTCGCTGACGAGGATCCAGAGGTTCTTGTCCTTCAGCGCTTCCATTTCCTGCGTGTTCCACTGGCAGGCGACAAGGAACTGTGCGGCAAAGAGGTCCGGATACTTATCGCTGATGGCGATGTTTGCCATGCCGCCCTGGGACTGGCCGGTGCCGTAGATGCGGTTCGTGTCGACGGCGTACGTGTTCGTGACATCATGGATGAGATCGGTGACGAGGGTGAGGCCCTTTGTCCAAACGTTTTCATCCGTCGTCATCATGCCGAGGGAGTCGACGAGTTCCTGTGGATACTGGACGGCAAGGACGATGGAAGGATGCTTCTTCTGCTCTTCCTCCGATGCCCAGACGGTCGCGCCGTTGCCCTGGACGAGGGTGATTTTCGGATCGCTGATATTCGTGCTGGCATCCGGGATGAAGACGAGAAGCGGGTAGCTCTTCGATTTGTCATAGCCCTTCGGAAGGTAGAGGTAGTAAGGGATCGTTGCCTTCAGGGCCGGATCAGTGTAAGTGTGCTTGATGAAACCGGAAATGTCCGGCTCAAGGACGGAAGTGTCCGTATAGACCGTCTTTCCAGCAGGGATGGTCTCCCCCCCCCTTGGCCGTGCGGATCGGGCCGGTCTGCGTGACCTTCACGGAGAGGTCAGGCATGACGCGGTCGCTCTTCATGGACGCATCACCGTTCTTGGGGCCTTCCTTTCCTTTGGAGCCGCCCTGCTTAAAGGGCATATCGGACTGCGGATTCGTGTTCTTGATATTGATGATGACATACCTGCCGGCTTCCGTGGGTTCGCCCGGGGATGCCGTGGTCGCTGCCCAGACGGAGGCGATTTCCTTTCCTTCCACGGAGAAATCTTCCGCAGAGAGGGAAGTTGTCAGGATTTTCTCAGGATATTCGAGAGCGATTTGGGAGACCTGCTCGCCCCAGCCATAGTTGCGGGCGATGGAAGTGACCGAAGAAACGAGAGGGGCTGCTGTTTCAGCTGCCGGCGCAGTACTTGCCGGAGCAGGCGCTGCTGCCAGACTTGCGCCGCCTCCCAGAAGACAGAGCGCACATGCCAGTGCGCAGATCATTTTTTTCTGTTTCATGGATATTCTCCTTTCGAGCGGATGTCCGCTGTCCTCATTGTAGCACCGGGGAATATAAAAAAGTCAAGAGAAATACGTAGGGGAGGAAAGGAAAGAAATCGGGAGGAAATGGGAGCCATCCGCAGGAAATCCAAAAGTGACCACTCAGCCGAATGATAGAAGTCTTACGGATATAATAAAAAAATAAAATAAAAAATCAAAAGTTATAAAAGATTGGTAAGGCACGAAAAATCCCGATTGTATCGGATTTTCTTCGATATTTTTCGTTCTTCCGGCGCGAAACTGGCCGTTTGAAATAATAGACTATTTACTTATTTTGTCGAAAATATTAAAATAAAAATGAGACATAAGCATTCTTTACATAAGCATTCTTTGTGCAATGCTTATTTGATATATATAAGGACGTTCTAGGGTGAACGATTCAAGGCGGTGAATATGGATGTTGGATGAGAAAACGATTGAAGAGCTCCATTCCTATTATGACAGGCTCCCCGGGGGCATTTGTCTGGTCAAGGCAGATGATTCCGAGGAAATTTTGCTTGCCAACGCGGAGCTTCTGAATTACTACCAGTGCGCGAACTGGCAGGAGTTCAAGGAGCTGACCGGAGGGACGTACCGGGGCATGGTGGAAGCATCCGACTATATTCCGCTGAAAGATATCGTAAGAGTGAAGGGGCAGCCGGAGGCAAATTATGCCTACTTCCAGTTCCCGTACAGGACGAGAGAAGGCCATTTCAATAAAGGAAATGCGCTCCTGATCCGCACGACGCAGAAGGGGCTCGGGGACATCTGGTCCATCAATGTCATGAAGAGCAAGTACAGCCGCGCGCCCGGTGAGACGGAAAATATCACAGGGCTCCTTGGGGGTACTGCGTTCTACAAGCGTGTCAATGAACACATCCAGATGGAAAAGATCGACGGGACCGGCGGACTGTACTGCCCTGTCTATTTCAACCTCACGAACTTCAAATTGTACAACTCCAATTACGGCATTGAGCAGGGCGACGAACTGCTCCGGAAGGTGGCGGACGTACTGCGCGCGCATTTTCCGTACTCCATCATCGCCCACTTGAATGCCGATAATTTTGCCCTCGTTGCGCCGCGTGACGGCGTCATCGAGCAGGTGGAAGCCGTCTGCCGCGAAGTCGATGAAATGATCGACAATTTCAGCATCACACTGAAGGCCGGCGTCTTCTTCTGCGACCCGGACAATTTGTCCGAATATACAGCCAACAGTGCTTTCGATATGGCCAAGATCGCCTGCGACTCCATCAAGGGCGATGCCAGCAGGAGCTGGGCCACGTACACCGAGACGATGGGGAAGAACCTCGCTGCCCGCGCGTACGTCCTGGAGAATTTCGACCGCGCCCTGAGAAACGGCTACATCAAGATTTTCTACCAGCCTGTCGTCCGCACACTGACAGGGAAGCTCTGCGGCATGGAAGCGCTCGCCCGCTGGGAAGATCCCGAAAGAGGCAGACTCACGCCGGACATGTTCGTTCCGGTCCTTGAAGATGCCAAGCTCATTTACAAACTGGACTCCTACGTCGTCGAGCAGGTCGGGAAACGTTTGCGCACGATGGAAGATTCCGGCATGCCGGTCCTCCCGATTTCCGTCAACCTGTCCAGCGCCGATTTCGATCAGGTCGATCCCCTCGACGTCGTCGAAAGAGTCGTCAGGAAGTACCGCCTGCCCAGAAGTTATATTCGCATAGAAATCACCGAAAGCGCCCTCGTCAAAAACGGCAAGAAGCTCCAGCGCGAAATCGACCGCTTCAGGAAAGCGGGCTACCAGTGCTGGATGGACGACTTCGGAAGCGGCTACTCCTCCTTCAATGTGCTGCAGAATTTCCACTTCGATGAACTGAAGATCGATATGGCCTTCCTGCGCAATTTCAATGACCAGAGCCGGAAAATCATCAAATCCATCGTCCTCATGGCGAAATCCCTCGGCGTCCATACGCTCGCTGAAGGCGCCGAGACGCAGGAACAGGTGGATTTCCTCCGCTCCGTCGGCTGCGAAAAGATCCAGGGCTACTTCTACGGTCGTCCGATGAAGTATGATGACCTCCGCGTCCACTGCCGCGACAAGAACCTGCGCGAAGAAACGCGTCAGGAAGAATTTGCCTACGACAAACTCGGCCTCATCAATGTCCTCACCGGTGCGCCGGTCGCCCTCTGCGCCGTCAATGACAAATCGATGAGAATCCTCTACGAAAACGACGCCTACAAGAAAGTCCTCGAAGACGTCAGCGTCAGCGACCTCCGCCAGGCCAATGCCAATCTGGCGGCCGACGACCTGCCGATGCACAAGAAATTCAGGACCTTCGTCGACAAAGCTGTCGACAGCATGAAGAAAGAATCGATGACCTACGTCGACAATGGAAAGTACCTGCGCGTCAATATGGAAATCGTCGCCAGGACGAACCAGATCAGCGTCGGCCGTCTGGCCCTCTACAACATCACATTTGACGATAAATTCAAGGAAACGAAGCGGTATGACGAAATCTTCAGAAACGCCATCCTCTTCTACGACGGGATCTACTATGTCCACATGGACACGGGCGTCCTCGAAGTCCTTGAGACCATTAATCCGCTCCTGAAAGCAGGTGACCGCATCCCGTATGCACGCCAGCTCATCGCGTGCTATGCGGCCCGCTTCATCCACAGGGATGATCAGGAACGCTTCATGCAGTATGCAGATGCCAAGAGACTGTATGAAATCGCGAAGGCATCGAAACGGTCCGAAGCGAACAACGTCTTCCGCGTCAAGCAGAAAGACGGCAACTACCGCTGGAAAGAATTCGACGCCATCGTTCTCTATAAATCCCAGTCCAAGGACCTTCTCCTCTGCCTCAGAGACGCCACCATGGAACGCCTCCGCGAAAGAGAAGAGAAAGTGCCTGAATTCTTCGAATCCTTCGGCTACGTGCCAAGAAATGAAACAAGGGACTACAACCAGCAGAACAGCCAGATTTTCATCAACAATGCCCTGCAGTCTTTCCTCGACTTCTCCGGCATCAAGTTCTTCTGGAAGGACAAGAACCGCCGCTTCAAAGGCGCTTCGAACGCTTTCCTCAATTACTACGGCCTGAAGCTGGAAGACATCCTCGGCAAGACGGACGAAGACATGGGCTGGCATATCAACGAAGGCCCGTACAAGGACGACGAATGGGCCGTCCTCCGTCATGGACGCGTGAAACGCCACGTCATCGGCCACTGCATCGTCAAAGGCGTACCGCACACCATTGCTGCCTCGAAATTCCCGATTTATGACGGCAATGAAATCGTCGGCCTCGCCGGCTACTTCAACGACGTCGACAAAGGACTCTGGCGCCAGGAGCAGCAGGTCAAGATCGGCCTCACCGATCCGGACACTGGACTCTTCGGCTTCCGCGGCATGATGATGACAGGCCTCCAGTATGCGGACAACTACCGCCTCCATGGAGAAGACTTCTGCGCTATCATGCTCGACGTGCCCGACTTCGATGCCACCGTCCGCATGTACGGCCCGCAGATCAGGAAGAAACTCCTGAAACGCATCCAGAAAGCGCTTGATACCTTCGACGTACAGAAACGCGCACTCGGCCATATCGGCGAAGGCGGCAATTTCCTCTGCTTCGTCAAAGGACAGGATGCCAAATCCATCCACAAGTACCTCATCCAGCTCGCCAAGAATATCCATGAAATCACCAAGATCGACGGATACGACTGCACCCTCTACCTGCGCTATTCGACCGCATGGTGCTCCGAGTCCAAGAACCTCGACGGCATGCTGCACCTCCTCATGGAACGTCTGAATGACCAGAAACTCTAGAAACGCAGCGAATCCGACTACATCGGCGACTGCATCTCCTTCGACAGGAGAAAGTTCGACGACATGGACGAAAGGGTCGCCATGAGCGATCCCGATACATACAACCTCGTCTACCTCAACAAAGCCCTCCGCCACGACCTGGGCCTGACAGAGGATGAAGACATCACAGGAAAGAAATGCTACGAAGTCCTCGAAGGCGCCAAGAGCCCGTGCGAATTCTGCACGAACGAACGCCTCTCCAGAGACTACTTCTATAAGTGGGTCCACCACGACGCAAGAACCGGCCAGGACTACATCATGCGCGACATCCTCGTACCGTGGCGCGGCAAGAACTACCGCTTCACCTTCTCGACCTGCCTGAAAGACTACGTAGGCAAGTACCTCAAGGAGAACGGGGAAATCGTCGGAAAATCCGCAGCGAATGAAATGATCGCCATTGCCATCGACGAAAGAGATCCCGACGCCAGCATCGACAAAATGCTCGAAAGCATCGGGGAAGCCCTCAAAGCCGACAAAGTCATGATCTTCGAAGAAGATGAAGAAAACGTCTCCGCTACCTATGAATGGAAGAAGGAAGGCGTTCCTTCCACCATCGACAAACTCCAGAAAATCCCGCGCGAAAAGGCGAAAGCCCTCTACCAGGGCTACGTCCCCAGCGAAGTTACCATCATCAACGACCCGGAAAGAATGAACAAGGCATTGAAAGACGGCAACATCAGTGCCGTCAAAATCAACAGCCTCGTCTCCGGGCACCTTGCCATCAACAGGAAATCCTTCGGTTTCGTCGAAGTCGTCAACCCGGCACCCGACAGACTGAAAGACGCCTCCCTCCTCCTGACAGCCGTCACCAGATTCCTCAGCGTCCTCATCCGCAACAGAGACATCTACAAACGCTTGAGACAGCTCGGGAACACCGACCAGCTCACAGGAGTCATGAACAGGCATCGCTTCATGGGACTCATGCAGCACATCCCGCAAGGCGAACCCATCGCCCTCATCTACGCTGACTTCAATGACCTCAAAGACATCAACGACACCGACGGCCACGAAGCAGGCGATGAAGCACTCAGGAAAATGGCCTGCGCCATGTGCTCCGTCGTAGACCAGAACCGCGTCTTCCGCGTAGGCGGCGACGAATTCATAGCCGTCGCAGAAGAAGTCAACCTCGACGACGTCAAAGAAATCGTCAAGAAAATGAGACAAGCCTTCGACGAACAAGGCGTCAGCGCAGCCCTTGGCTACGGCATCTTCAAAATGCCCATAGACGACATAGAAGCCGCCATCGCCGAAGTCGACCACTGGATGTACTACGACAAACGCCGCGCCAAAGAAGAACAGCACAAAGACCAGGACTTCATCCCCGACCACCTGCCGGAAAAAACCGCAGGACAGAAGGAAGAAGGAAAAGAAAACCCAGAACAGTAAAAGGAGAAAAGGATAAGACCTTCACAACAGGGGGAAGGAGATCCTTTATATCTTCAAAAAGATAAAACCTTTACAACTGGGAAAACAGAACGACCCGAGAACCGGGGGGAAAACATACAACCGGTAAAAACGAAAACCGGGAAACCGGGAAAAGCTAAGACCGGGAAACCGGGAAAAGCTAAAACCGGGAAATAAAAAACCATGCCAGACCAAAATGCTGGCATGGTTTTTTAGTGGGAAGAGAAAAGCGAACAACCTCGCTTCGCTCGCAAAAACTTTTATAAAAACCAATGAATACTGCACCTCTTTCCCGGCAACTTTAGAAAATGTATTTTCTAAAAAACCATAAAACCAGCCTAGAAGCTGAAGAAATGCAACTCATCCGTCCGACATCAGAATTTAAGGTCGGGCACCTTCCCTTCCAGGGCAAGGTCAAAGGCATTCTTCCCCGCTGGGGCAGGTCAAAACCTTCCGGATCGACGCGAATCACCTTTATCAACTGCAATGTACTGAGTCCTGATTTTCAGGGCCGTAGGCCGGTCTTAACCTTGCTCCGGGAGGAGAAGGTGGCGGCGGAGCCGACGGAAACATCATTTTCCAGCCTGTAAGGCGGCTGTATGGTTTTTAATCTCTCCTCTCTGCTGTCCGTTTTTAAGCCTTTCCTACTTTGCCATTTCCTCGACTCACCATCATAAAATTTCCTATTTCCTCAAATCACTCCCGCGGCTTGCTGTCAAAAAGTCGCATTTTGTCCAGCATGCGTGGTACATGCATGGGATTTACTAAAAATCATGATATAATAAAGAAAAAATAATTTATTTTTCTTTATAGGAGGAAATCACAAGTATGGATGACGGCCACATATGGGGCGAATTATTGATCATCATTTTGCTGGTACTGGCCAATGGGGCTTGTTCTCTGGCGGAGATTGCCATCGTAGGCGCCAGGAAAACGAAGCTGCAGGAAATGATTGACGCGGGCAGCAAGAACGCTGTCTACGCGCTGCGTCTGGCGGAGAAGAAGGAAGAACTCTTCTCCACGATCCAGGTGGGCATCACGACCATCAGCATCATCACTGGTATGTTTTCGGGCGCGTCGCTGGCGGGTCCTTTGGGGCGCGAGCTGGAGAAAATCCCGTTCCTTGCCCCGTATGCGCAGGGCGTCAGCATGGTCACCGTCATGGTGCTTGTGACGTACTTTTCATTGATTATCGGAGAGCTCGTCCCGAAATGGGTCGCGATCGCCATTCCGGAGAAAGCAGCCTGCGCCATTGCAAGGCCGATGATCCTTCTTGCGACCGTCTGCCGTCCGCTCGTGCTTTTCTCCACGTGGTCGACGAAAGTCGTCGTCAATCTAATCGGCGTGAAAATGGGCGGTGAGCAACCGGTCTCCGAAGAAGAAATCCGCGTCCTCCTCCAACAGGGGGCAGAACTCGGCACCTTCGACAAGGAAGAACCGGAAATCATCGACAATGTCTTTGAACTCAACGACCGCACCGCCGCTGACTGCATGACCGCGCGTCCGCAGCTGACATGGCTCGACCTGGAAGACACCGAGGAAAAAATCTGGAAAGACATGATGGAGACCACCCATTTCAGGCTTCCTGTCGGGAGCGGATCCCTCGATGATTTCAAAGGCCTGGCCGACCTTTCCGAAGTCCTTATGGACCAGCACCTTTACCCGGACAAACCGCTGAAGGCATCGCTCATCGAAAAAGTACGCCAGCCGCTCTTCATTCCGGAGACACTCATCCTGACGAAACTTCTCCGCTTCTTCCGCACGAAGGGCGTCCACGAAGCCGTCGTCATCGACGAGTACGGGACATTATCCGGCCTCATCACACTCCATGACGTCCTCGAAGAAATCGTGGGTGACATGCCGGGCGACAAGCAGGACATCATTGACGAGAAAAACAAATTTATCCGCCGCTCCGAAAACTCCTGGCTGGTGGAAGGGCTCTGCTCCATCGATGAATTCAGGGAATATTTCCACATCGAGGAAGAGCTGCCAGGCGAAGCGGAAGACTACTACAAGACTTTGGGGGGCTTTATCACCTACCTGCTCGGCTACATTCCGAAAGAAACGGAAAAAGCAACCTATGACCGATTCACATTCGAAGTCATGGACTGCGACAACCGCAGAGTGGATAAGGTATTGGTAACGGAAGGAACTCCTTCCGAGAAGGAGCAGAAAGAAAATGACAAAAAAAATTGATGAAGAAACCATGCTGGAGAACATAGAGAACCTCCGCAGTGAACTTTCTGAAACAAAAGGATTCCTGCAGACATACATGCTCGATCCAGATCCCGACTCCCGCCCCGCTGAAGACGAAAGACTGAAAACCGTCGTCCGCCTCGCAGGAGAAATGGAAGATATCCTGGCCCAGCTCACCGGCGGCGTCCACACAGAAGAAGTCAAAGAAGAAACTCCGGAAGAAAAAGAAGCTGCTGCTGAAGAAGAAAAAGACGAAGAAGTCATCAAAGAAGCAGAAGAATCCGAATATACCGAAGAAGCTGAAGAATCCGAATACACCGAAGAAGAACCAAAAGAAGAAGCTGATGACGAAGAAGACGAAGAGGAAACCGAAGAACCGGAAGAAGTCTCTCTCGAAGGCACTCCTGAAGAAACAGAAGAAGACGCAGAAGACGACTCCATCCCGGTAGCCCAGGACATCTCCGAACCCGCCGACGACATCAACCTCGAATACAAAACCCACGAACTCGGAACACCTGGCGAAGACGAAGACAACATCGAAGCAGACTGGAACCTGAACGAAGAAGACATGATGCCAGCCTTCCGCGCCTACGCCACCAGCGAAGAACTCGAAGAAAAGAAAAAAGAAAAGAAAGCAAAGAAAGACAAGAAAAAAGAAAAGAAAGCAAAGAAAGACAAGAAAAAAGACAAAAAGAAAGCAAAGAAAGACAA
>ERZ834769.2912-NODE-2912-length-11896-cov-5.488641_pt1 | contig 11896 bp, 7 predicted proteins | sample MGYA00519690_ERZ834769 | MGnify/ENA primary metagenome ERZ834769 (study PRJEB31850, sample SAMEA3708760) | human gut metagenome | biome: human gut; feature: human-associated habitat; material: faeces | place: China | collected 2014 ... | reverse complement strand
GTGAGGATATTCTTGAAACAGCCAAACGAGAACTATATGAAGAAACAGGAGCAATAACTTTTGATATTACTCCAATTTGTATATATTCTGTGACTGCACCGGATAATTTCGATGGAATGGAGACTTTTGGAAAATTATTCTTCTCAGATATACATACATTTGAAAAAGAGCTTCACAGTGAAATTGAAAAAATAGCAATTATGGATGAACTACCGATTAATTGGACTTACCCGGAAATTCAACCCAAACTGATAGAAGAAGCAAGGAAAAGAGGATTTTGCCCCAAATTAGATATCAGGTAATCATGTTTGAAAGGGTGAATTAGATGATATTAAGTGTAAGTAGAAGAACTGATATTCCCAATTATTATTCGGAATGGTTCTATAATAGAATAAAAGAAGGATTTTTATATGTTCGTAATCCGATGAATGCTCATCAGATAAGTGAAATAAAAATTACTCCGGATGTTGTAGATTGCATAGTGTTTTGGACAAAGAATCCGTTGCCGATGATGAAAAGGTTAAACGAGATAAAAGATTATAATTACTATTTTCAATTCACATTGACTGGATACGGAAATGATGTTGAGGTTAATTTACCAAATAAAAAAACAGAAATGATTCCGGTATTTCAAGAACTGTCCGAAAAAATCGGCAAGCAAAAAGTGATTTGGAGATATGATCCTATATTCTTTTCTGATAGATATACGAAAGAATATCATTTGAAGGCATTTAAAAGCATTGCTGAGGCTTTAAGTGGATACACGGAAAAATGCGTGATTAGTTTTGTTGATATATATCCTAAAAATAAAAAAAATATGGATGGATTGTCAAGTAATGAATTAAATGATGATGAACTACGAGAATTTGCTGAGAAATTAAGTAAGATAGCTGCGGATTATAATATTAAGATTGGAAGTTGTGCAGAAAAAATTGATTTGGATGAATGTGGTATTATTCATAATTGTTGCATAGACAGAGAACTAATTGAAAAAATTATCGGATGTAAACTCAATGTTGGCAAAGACAAAAATCAGCGTAAAGAATGTGGATGTGTTGAAAGTGTTGAAATAGGTACTTATAATACATGCAAAAACGGATGTGTATATTGCTATGCAAATTATAGTTCAAAAAGTGTAGAAACAAACGCTGCCAAATATGATCCTTCGTCACCTCTTCTATGTGGGCAAGTTCAAGAAGATGACAAAATAACGATTAGAAAAGTTGAGTCATTAAAAGAAACACAACTAAGTATTTTTGATATGTGAGTTCATTGTTATAACGTATATTTTTAAGAGTATATCCGGCTCCATTTTGGCTCTAAAAAATTTAGACGAGGTGCACAAAAATGCAAAATGAGATGAATATGAAGAATAAAATACACAAATGTGTACCAAGAAACGGCCGGATAAATCTCTCCGCCCAAGAGAAAGAGTAAACTCTGCCAAATAAAAACAACTGTTTATACAAAGATTTGTTCCGATTTGTCTTTTGTTTTTTTGCGTTCCGGACATTTTTACACTCTTTTTTTCGGGGATAGGAAAAAATGCTCGGAGCAAATGGTAAGCTCTGACGAATAAAAAACTGCTTGCATATGGTTTTGCGTTCCGGACATTTTTAACATCCCCAGTTGACATTCCGAGGCAAAGAATTTATAATCTGTTTATGTATAAAACGGAGGATTTCAAATGGATAAAAAAATAATCGCAGTTATCTGCGCTTCCTTAATCGTAATATCGGCGGTTTTTGCCTCATGCGGAAAAAAGAAGCCGACTATAAACGCCAAGGACGCCACATATGAGGTTGTTACCGACGAAGAGGGCAACACTGTTCTCAATGAGAACGGCGAGATTGAAATATATGTCACCGACGAGGACGGCAAAAAGGTCACGGACGAAAACGGCGAAATTAAAACGGGTGCCGTTCCGTTCCCCAATCAGATAACCGACGGCGTATTTCACGAGACAAAGTATTTTAAAATGGTTTATCCCAACGGCTGGACCGTGGGCAATTCAGGTATAGCCACCTCAAAGAAATACAAGGGGCTCGACGCGCAGGTTATGTATTCCGGCGCGGCGACTGATGACAGCGCAGCGGAAAATGAGGCAAATAACGCCGTTTCGCAGTGGAATCAGATTTTGTCGCAGGCAGGCGACGCGGTAACGGGCGTAACCGTTGAGCAGCGTACCGTAACTCTCGAAAAATGCGGAGCCACCGCATACGTAGTCGAGGTCAAAAAGGCGGACGACAAAAACCCGAAAACATATTCCGTATATCAGCTCACCATGGATTTTGTCTGCAACGGCGGGCTTTACCACGTGCAGTGTTTTACCGAGGACGGCAACACCTTTGACGGCAGCCTTGATTTGGCGGCAATGTACGGCGCAAATCTCACAATTAAATAAGAGTTCAAATAAAGAACATTGCATTTGCAAAGCGGTTCACGGGGCATTTGCCTCGAGAGCCGCTTTTTGCCTCCCTTGTAAAGGGAGGTGGGCCTCTAAGGCAAGCCGGAGGGATTTTCTCAAAAAAATAGATTTTAAAAAGAAAGTGCTTCGCTGTTTAATCCCTCAGTCATCTTCGCCATTGCCTCCCTTGTAAAGGGAGGTGGGTTGCCGTCAAGGCAACTCGGAGGGATTTCATAGGGTTATATAGAATTTAAATAGAATGAGCGTAACCTTTAATCCCTCAGTCCGCTCGTGGACTCGCGTCCAGCTCCCTTTACAAGGGAGCCTGAACAATCCCTCAGTCTGTTCGCGTTGCTCACAACCAGCTCCTGACGGGAGAGAGTCCCCTTTGTCACTACGTGACATTTCCCCACACCGTGGGGAATCACCCTATTTGAGGGAGCCTGAATAAATCCCTCAGTCTACTCACTTCGTTCGTAGCCAGCTCCTGACGGGAGAGAGTCCCCTTTGTCACTCCGCGACATTTCCCCACACCGTGGGGAATCACCCTATTTGAGGGAGCCTAAAAGCCCTCTGTTTTTACCCGAAAATACCGTAAAAATGTTCAAAACCGTGTTCAATACTTGTCAAAAAGTTCAAAACTCGAAAACGTTAACAATTTGTTCATAATTTTACAACAACATTGCCAATTTTGTTTGCCACTTTTGCCCAAAAATAACAATTCTATTTGTTCAATACAGAAAATCATCAAATTTGTGTGAACAATTTATTGACTTTTTTCGTTTAAAATTCTATACTTTAACTAACCATAGGAATGGTGTAATAGGGCGAAGTGCCCCCTTTTTTGAGGGAGCGCTGCCGCACGGCTGATTTACCGTGCAGTTTCCATCCCGTTTTGATACACATCCTACGGTAATATGCTCGGGTGTGTATCATCAGTTTTCCACCGATTCATTTTTACGGAAGTGGAAACGGTGGAAACCGACCGAGTTAACGTGCCGAAATCGGTTTGCTTTCTTGTAAATCAAAGAGCGGTCAGAAGTACAGCGGATTTTGTGCGAGGAATTGTTGCGGGGAGTGCCGCCCGCAGAAAAAATCAGGTACGCATACATGGTTTTAATGTAAATCTTTTTAGGAGGAAAAAACACGTATGAAAAAATCTACCAAATTGTTAAGTGTCATCTTGGCAGTTGTCATGATTTTCTCAACTATGTCCGTAATGGCGTTTGCCGCAAAGACGAAGTATCAGACCTCTGATAACCTTACCGCTCTTGACGCATACAGCCCGGACGGCGCGGTAACAAGGCTCTCTACCGAAGAGAGAATGTCGGTTGTATTCGACTTCCTTGATGTTACCCTCGCTGCCGCGAACATAAACATGGGCGAGGTTTTTAGCGTCGGCTCCCTTAAGCTCAACATCGACCTTCGCTCGGTTAATGCTCTTTGCGGAACCATCGACAACGTTAAGTCTCTTCTTAACAGCGGAGCTGTTAAGCTTTTAAGCGGCTTGCTCGGCATAGTTAAAAACGCTAACCTTAAAAACTGGCCGTCGGGCATGACAAGAGAAAACAACGCTCAGCTCGACATAGTTAACGGTCTTGCCAATGTTCTCAACGACAACGCAGGTCTCGTTAAAAAGGTTATCAACGACGGCAAACTCGACGTCGGCATTATCGGCAACTTTGTTGATATTTCCGGCGTTAATAAGTACCTCTCGGATCTTCCGGGTATGTTAAAAGGCCTCGTTTATCCGATGTTCGCAAGAGTTGACGATGACATGACGCTCATCAACACTTATTCAACAACAACCGCAAATCCCGACACTCTTGTCAAGAAGGTCCTCATCAACGCTATGTCTAAGCCGCAGAGCTATACTTCTTATAAAGAAGACGCTTCCGGCAACTGCATAAGCAATCACATTGCTCTTCCGACAAGCGCTAAAGCAGGTCTTCGCGATTATTATGTTAAGGATTCAGACTCTAAGGGTGCTTACATCGAGGTATTTGAATATGATACCGCCAAGAAGATGTATGTAGCTCAGGAAGAGAAGTATTATAAGACTGAAGAAACCGATATGGAAGGCAAAGGCACAGGCGTTTATGTTTACGCTAACGCTGCCGGCGAAAACGTAAAATATTACGTTAAGGACAGCTACTTCCTTCCCTCACTTGCCACAAGCGGTAAGGTTTCCGAAATCTTCAACCTTGACAGCAATACTTTTGTTTCGGCTCTCTATCAGATAGCTCCCTATGTATTTAAGGATCTTGCTCCCGTTGTTCTCAACGGCTCGGTTAAGATGCTTCTTGCACAGTGGTTCGGCGCTGAAAAGACCGAGCTCTTCGGCGGCAAGGCTTCAGAGGCCACCGCTGTTCTCGCTAAGCTTCCGTCAGATGTAAAGGCATTCTATTCTAAGGCTGCCGGCACATACAACTGGGAGTGGTCGGACTTCACAATAGGCTCCGACGACAACGGCTATTATCGCCTTGTCAGCAAAGACGGTCTCACAGAGACCTGGCTCAAGTTTGATATGTCCACCGCTAATTCGTTCGCTAAGCTCATTAACTGGAACTACACCATCTCCGGTGATTTCGTTGACGAGTTTATGCCCACAGCTGCAAACAACGGCTCCGTTACTGCTTCGGCAGCGGGTTATACCACCGTTCTTGCGGCACTCAACGATTTTGTCGGCAAGGCAATCGACACAATGCTTTCGGATACTGCAAAGGCTGCAATCAATTGGACAAAGGGCGATAATACAAAGCTCATTCCCAATCTTCGCAAGGCTCTTCAGTATGTAGCAGCTTATAACCCCGAGTATCTCTTCGGTACCGGCTATGAGACTGTTTATGCAGGCTACTATGACACAGTTGTAGATAAGTCCGCTTCCAATCAGGATGTTGTTACCGCTCTCGGCGCAATCGGCGTTAAGGCTCTTATGCCTCAGATAATTCTCCCGTCGGCTGCCGAGCTCAAGGGACAGAACGTAACCGCTCTTCTCGCTTGCGTAATTCGTGAGCTTGCAACTCAGTTCGTTCCGACTTACAACTATGACGCACTTATTTATGCCGATTACAACTCGAAGACCCTCGTAAAGGGTAAGGACAGCGGCTATTGGCTCGATGTTATCTTTACCATGGGCACCGACATCGGTATGAAGTATCTCTCCAAGCTTGCCGACCTCGGCTCCGATAAGGCTGGCGGCTACCAATTTGAAGCCTCCAAGACTTATAAGCTTGCAGACTTCGAAAAGAACACACGCGCTTGGGAAAAGACCATTGACTGGATAATCGACTGGGCTCTCACCTCTGACAACGAGTGGTGCTGGAAGTTCCAGAAGCTCATCAACACCGGCGACCTTGACCTCGACCTTGCTACCGAACAGGATCCGTGGGTTAAGCTCGACAAGATTATCCGCGACGTTCTTCCTGTTGAGAAGATAATCAACGAAACCGCTGCTGACGGTAAGACCTTCCTTGAGACTGTTCTCAGAGAAGACATTATCGACAGCCTTCTCAACCTTGACGTAAGCAAGCTCCTCGGTACAAACAGCGTTACGGGCATATTCAATATTCCTGCTAACAGCACTCTCAGAACCGAGGCTCTGTATCCCGCAGTATTCAGAATCGTAAGAGAACTCCTTAACAAGGTTCTCGGTAAGGTATGCGGCAACACCGCTCTTATCGCCGATTCTTACAATTCACTTGACGCTATTCTTCAGAAGGGCGCTATTGCAGACCTCGCAGAGAAATTGATTGTAGGTATTGCCTATGCCGTTAAAACAGGCGGTCTTCTTGACGTAGCTCTTCCGTTCGTAAACTTCTTCCTCGGCTGGACTACTAACGCTCAGTCCTATGCTGAGCCTAAGCTTACAATAGATAAGGGTACACTTAACTATGTACAGCTTACAAACGGCCAGATGAATACTACTCTTAAGGTAACAAACGCATCTGCAGGTATGCTCTTAAAGCACGGCGATGCATATGATCATCCTTATATGCTCACTCTTAAGTCTGTTACCGTTAACGGCACCGAAATGCTCACCGCCGCCGACAAGAAACCACTTTCACCGTATGAGAGCAAAGATGTTACTCTTAACGCGGCAGTTCACACAGACAGCCTTGTAAAGGTAACCGCTGTTTACAGCTTCACCTTCAAGGACGGTACTGCTTACGACGGCGACATTACTTCCACTACCTTTGAGTATGCAACCAACGATACAGCCGATACCGTCGGCTCCCCTTGGTCTAAGGAAGATAAGAAGACAAACTTATATGAGGTAGTTAAGATGAAGGGTGAAACCACCACAGATTACCTTGTAACAAGTGCATCGGCTCTTGCTTCTGCTATTTCAAACATTGCCGTAACCTGGACTAACCAGAGAGATTCTGATTGTAAGTTCGACGCAAGCTCTGTTTCCGCTTATAATTCAACCTACTTTGAGTCCTCGGGTCAGGCAGAGGCTCTCGTCGGTCAGAAATTTATGACAGGCGATCCCAACGGTATTGTTACCGTTAACCCGCTCAGACTTAAATCCGATGTTGACGCAGCGACGGTTCCTTCGGGTGCCACATATGCTCTCGGTAACAGCTCGGTAACTGTTTATGGTGCACACAGGAATCGTCACGGTACTCTTACCATGACTGCACCGTTCGGCACTCTCTATTACTACAATGCGATGCCGATTAAATCTCTTGTTGACAGCGAGTTCAAGGCTAACCGTGATTCTTCTAAGTATCCGGCAGAGGCTTGGAAGACTTACTGGACAGCTCTTACCGCTGCCGCTAAGCTCGCTTACGGCCCGTTCAAGAAGGCTAACCTCGGCAATTACAGTGATGCTAATCTCACTGCAGCCATAACCGCTCTTGAAACCGCCGCTAAGGCTCTTGATACAGCAAGCTCAACACCTGCAAGCGGTTCAGCAACCGTTACACCGGCTCCCATTGAGGCTGCTCTTAAGGCTGCCGGCGACATCAACTATCAGAACTTCGACCTCTATGCTTATTGGGCTTACGAAAAGGCAATGAAAGCCGGCAACGCTATCATTGACGCTTACAAGGGCCCCGTAGCTCCCGAAAAGTACATTGACGGCAGCTCACTTTCAGAGGCTGAAATTACTGCTATTGCCAACAAGGCAAACGCTACATATAAGAGTGCTATCGTAGCTTCCATGAAGGCTCCTTCAATCGAAGCTCAGAACGCTTATATGGATGCCGTAAAGGCTTACAAGGCTCCTGATTATTCGGAGCTTGAAATCATTAACAGCGCTAAGAACATTACTTGGTATGCAAGCTTCCTGAAGGGCGCTGCGGTTACAACTCAGAAGCAGTTCCTTGATAAGGAAATCAAAGCCGCTAAGGCTCAGGGCTACAAAGAGGCTGATTACACAGCAGGCTCTTATGCAAGATACACCAAGGCTCTTGCAGCTGCCGAGGCATTAAATGCCAACGCAAATGCTCTTCAGTCCGAGGTATTCGATGTTAAGTATGAGCTTGAAATCGCTCAGCGCGCTCTTATGCCGAAATCGGCTTCTGCCCTCGAGGCAGGTGCTTACACCGAGCTTGAGGCAGTTATAGCTCAGGCTAAGTCAATATTCACTGAAAACAGTGCATATACATTTGACGCATCAAAGGCTGACGGCCTTTCAAAGACCGAAGCTTATGCTAAGCTCATTTCCGTACTCGGCTATGAGTACACCGATGAGAAGGGCAACACAGCAAACCTTTACAGCGGCTCCGCTGAAAACTATGCTGCAAATGACCGCTTCTATTCAAACGTTGTAGCAGCTCAGATTGACGCTGTTATCACAAACCTCAAGAATGCTATGGCTCCGTTCGTATGCAAGTACGTAGCAGTTCCCACCACGGCGGGTTCAAATGAGGGCGTTTCCGTAACAGAGTCCGCTTCTCTCATCACCGGCGTAACACCCGGCTCGCTCGCTACTGCCGACGACGTACTCGCAAGAGTAACGGCTAAGGATTCTTCGGCTACAACTCTTAATGTTGCCGCTAACGCTGCAGGCCTCTATGGTACAGGCGCTACCGCAACACTCAGCCTTAAGTCGAGCGGTGCTCCGGTTGCTATCTACACAGTCGTTATCTACGGCGATGTAAACGGCGACGGTGTTGTTGACGGATTCGATGCTTCCTCCATGGACCTCGCAATCAACAACAAAGCTGCTCTCACAGGCGCTTATAAGACTGCAGGCGGCCTTGCTACCGGTAAGGTTGACCTCGCTAACTACGGCCTTGTAGTTGACGCTGCTTACGGCGGAGCTGCAATCGCTCAGAAGTAATTTCCTTTAAGATTACTTAAGTTAAAACCCGGTGGGGGAGCTTTCTCCCCCACAAGGGCGTATGTAATGGGATATTCTTAAAAAGATTAGAGCATATACTTTAAAAGTGCGGCGGAATAGTTTTGTGAAAAAACGGTACAAAGCTTGTAAGCCCGCAAGGAAATAACTTTATTTGTGATAGCGTAAGGGATATTTTCTTTCGGCGTGCCATTTTTATTCACAAATTATTGACATTGTGCTCTCAAAAGTGTATATTTAATATTGATTAAGAATAGAAGGAGGCAAAAAATGACCAAGGCAAAAAAGGCTATTAGCCTTATTGTATCTGTAGTTATGCTCCTTGGCGTGCTTGCAGTCGGCGTTTTCGCAAATGATAATACCGGTGTCGCAGAAAACGGCACTATCGCTTTATCGTTTGACAAGGCGTCATATAGCGCAGGCGATACAGTCAGGGTTACCGTAAAATTAACCACAGATTATTATGCTGCAACGGTTTCTGTTCCTGTTCAGTATGACAGCAGTGCTGTTAAGTTTGTAAGCGGCACAACCGATTCAACGCTGTTCGGTGCAGGCGATGCAACAAAGACGGTCGTAAATGATGCTGCTGCGGGCGGCAAGACTTATGTCTATGTCGGCGTATTACCGCAGGCTGCCGGCGGAGCTGTTGCTCAGAAGGCAAACGGCGTCGTACTTTCGACCCTCACCTTTACCGCTTCTAAGGCCATTTCCGATACCGCGGCTGCTTTCGGTGTGCTCAACGATCAGAAAACAATGACCAATCTCGGCGGTAAACTCTATGTAGGTTCCTACAAGACCTCTGATGTAACCTCAACGGTTTATACCACAGGTCAGAAACTTACTTTCCCGGTAATGAAGGCTGCTGCTGCAGCTGATCCGGAACTTCAGCTCTCTGAAACAGGAAAAGCTAACGGTGTTATAATCGACAGAGTTTCAACTTGCACCGATGGCAACGGTTTCGTTTACGGTGTCGCAACCGATAACGGTGATTCCATTGCTGACGCTTTGCAGACCCCCGCCGGTTCAATTCAGGTAACTGAAAACGACCAGGGGCAGATGAGCACAGGCGCAAAAATCAAGCTTCTTAACGATAGCGGTGACGTTGTTGAGACATACTATTTCGTATTCTTCGGCGATGTTAACGGCGACGGCTTGATTGACCTTTCTGACTCAGGTGCAATTGAGGCTTCAGATGCATTTATCGAGGAAATAGAACCCGGTACGGCAACTTATATGGCTGCTGATGTGGAGGTTGATGGAATGGTAGACCTTTCTGATGCAGGTAAAATTGAAGCACAGGACTCATTTATTGAGGATCTTCCTACACAGCGTGAACTTGCTGCATTACATGCAGAGCTGCTTTAAATTTCAACAAATATTATTAGGAGGAAAATAGAATATGCTTAAGACAAGCAAAAAAGTACTCAGTGTAGTTCTTGCTTTGGTTTTGGTGTTAAGCACGTTGACAGTATGCTCCTTTGCGGCTTTTGATTCCAGCACACAAAAACTTGGCTTTGTTCTTGTGCCGGATAAAGACATCACAAAGGTTCAGAATGGCGATAAGGTAACATTTACACTCTATTTGGATGTTGCTGATTTTAGCCAGAATGTTTCGGTTGCTAAACTCATGTTCTTATATGACAGTTCTGCATATTCAGTAGATAACTCATATACATGTCTTAACGACTTTGCAAAGTTCTACAAGGATGGTACTGCTTCATCTTTGGCTAGCACATCTGCTAACTGGAAAAAGCTTATTGCTGGAACAACTCAGGATATTTCAGCATTTGACAAGGCTTATGTATGGTCAGGTGCCGCTGATTCAAACAAAGACTGGGATGAGGATGGTACAGGTAACACTGCTAAACAAGGATTCTCCCTTACTCAGGAAAAGGGAACCCGAACTCCTGCTGAACTTCAGTTCACATTTACAGTTCTTGACAATACTAAGACTTTGGATGTTATGGTTTGTAACAATTTCGCTACAAAATCAACTCTCCAATACTTTAAGACAACTGATGGTGCAACACAGACAAACCTTGACCAGGGCGAAGTTAATACAGAACTTGCTAGTGCAATGGTCAATAACCCCGGAGTCGCAAACCCTGCTGTAGCTAAATATAAGACTCAGGTTAAGTTCACAGGCGATAAGACAACTGCTCCGGATGATCTCTTCCAGTTTAGACTTACTTCGGTTATCACAGCTGCTGACTTCGCTGCTATGAACTCAAACGGCAATAAAATTAAGAGCGTTGGCTTCATTGCTGCCAACACAGGCGCTGCCGATGCAGATGCTGCTAAGGTAGCAGTTGAAAAAGGCACCGCACTTCCGTCAGCTTGGAAGGCTGCTTCTACTGACTATGTAAGTCAGGCAAATGCTTCTTCCGATGCATACTTCGGCGCAATCATCAAAAATATCTCTCATGCTTCTCAGGCAACTGATATTGACTGCATCGCTTATGTATGCTACAATGACGGTACTGCCGATCATTATGTTTGGTATTCCGCAGCTGTAACTGCTAAAGTTGCTTCAGGATATGATGCTGCTGTTGCTGCTTGGAAAGCTCAGTAATTGAATTTTACCAAGAAACCACAGCGAAACTTTACTATCGGTTCGGCTGTTCAAAACTGAATATTCCGTTCCGACATTAAATTTTATTATTATATCTTGAAAGGAGATTAAATCTCAATGAAACAGGTTTATCAAACACCGGATTTCGATGTTTCTGCATACGAGCTTGATGATATCATCACAATCTCCATAGGCACCGGCCCCGTAGAGGGCGGCGACTCGGGTTGGGTTGAGATCTGACGCTCACGTAGCAATCGATCCGATTTATTAACAATCATAAGCAGAGCAAGGTTCGCCTTGCTCTGTTTTTTTGTGCCCTGTTTTGCATTTTGTGCACCATTCCGTTTCTGTACCCCATTCTGATATCGTGTGCCTATTCTGTTTTTGTACTTAATTTAGGTGCTGTATGCCTATTCTTTTTTTGTGTGTCATATGAGGAGCTTTCCACACACCCCTGCCCGCCCTTTTCACTATTCGTTTTCCACTTCTGTTTTCGTCTTTTTACTTTTCGCCTCCTTTGCAGAGAGCAAGCCTCGCCAAAGTAGTTTGGAAGCTTTTTGCCTCCCTTGAAAAGGGAGGTGGGTTGCCGAAGGCAAGCCGGAGGGAT
>ERZ834769.2910-NODE-2910-length-11907-cov-3.354033_pt1 | contig 11907 bp, 12 predicted proteins | sample MGYA00519690_ERZ834769 | MGnify/ENA primary metagenome ERZ834769 (study PRJEB31850, sample SAMEA3708760) | human gut metagenome | biome: human gut; feature: human-associated habitat; material: faeces | place: China | collected 2014 ... | reverse complement strand
CAGGCACGAGGGACCGCAGTCGGCGGATTCGAGTTGGTGGTAATGGGGGAATGATTTTATCATATCTTTCTTATTTATGCAATATCCAATGCCATGATCGCACATACCGTTGCAATTCATCATGAGTCATACTGCACACTGTCAGAAACTCCCGCCGGTTCCTCAACTCTATATCCGCACTCCCGTACCAAGAATTTTCTTTACGAGGATGATAAAGATGAAACAATGGGCCTTTTGTCCGGTAAACCGACAATCCCAATATTTCCATCCGCTTCCCCCGTTCCGCATCTTCCGGTCCCCAGCCATAAAAGTTCTCATTTTCGCCACCATATTGCAGATAGAGCTTCCGGTTGACTAAAAATGCCCCTCCAACAGAATGAGGGCCGTGAGCCAAATGGGAAGTCTTCACCAGCTCATCTAACCTCTCAAAAGAACGATCTTGTACAAACAGATCGCTATCTTTAGGAGAAAGTGTATAAAAATGCCCGTCATAAGGGAAACTCATCACAGCCCACCCTGTCCTTATCGCCTTTACGGCATCCGATATTTGTCCGTAAGTAATTGCAACATCCGTATCCCATACTCCGACAACAGCCCCTTGTGCATCTCTTAAAAGCCAATTCAAATATTTTGTACGATGAAACACCGGATCGCGATCTTCCACAAAACGATACTTCACATTTTCATATGCTTTCTTCAACCGATACAGAGGTTGTTTATCTCCTTCTAAAATAGATACATCCACCCCTTCCATTTCACTCAACAAATCTACGACCACATCCAAATTCCTTTCCCTCTCAGCCGAATCCACCCGTATCGGAATGACAAAAGAAAGCCGGTCGTTATCGATCGAAGTCAAAAGAGACAGGATTTGGGCTGTTTTTGTCGGACACAGTTTCATTTGATGGAACAGTTCTACTTCACTGATAATCCGCTTGTCCCAATCCATGCCTTTCCGTAATCCCCGCATCAGGCAATCTAACAGATATACGCCATGTTGCCGGAATGTTATCCCATACACCTGCCAATCAGCCGGATGATCGTATGAAATACGAAGACGGAAATAACGAAGCCAACCATACCAGTCAACCTCCATTTCATCTTCCATATAAATCAGCGCACTGAACAAACAAGCATCTATTTCAGACAAAACGTCATCTTCTTCCCCTGCCACAAGATGATTACGCAGCAAATAAATCAACCCGCATCCTACTCCTAACAAACCATTTTTCAGGCGCACAGGCATCTCCATTGAAACATCCTCGAATATCTTATCCAACAATATGCCTGCCTCTTGCTCCAACTTAGCATCACCAACCTTATTTGCATATATATAAAGACAGATCAAACGTCCCATATCCGGATAAAGAAAATCGGCTTCTTCCACCATCGGCAGATTACCTCCTTTATAGTAATTAGCAAATGACAACTGATATTTAAGGCGAATGTCATCTGCATGCCCTTTTTGCTCATTTCTCTTCAAAACCGATATCTGAGATGAATGCCAACGATATAGTATCAAAGGTTCGGTTAAATTTTCGATCTTTCCTCGTAAAGCCAAACGGCAAACCAAATCATAATCCGCAGAATAATAATACCTTTCATCATACCCATTCAATTGCCGTAATACATCCACACGAATCATCAAAGAAGGATGTATGAAACAATTGTTATCCAACAAAGCAAATAAAATATCCTGATAGGAACCGACAACTTTCTTTTGCTGACCATTAGAAATAAATACACAATCCGTCCCAACGGCCAACACATCCAGATGCGCTTCCAGATAGTCAAATTGCTTCGCTAATCGTTCCGGCATGGCTATATCATCAGCATCCATGATTGCTATATATTTTCCACGCGCTTGTTGCATCCCTTTATTGCGAGAAGCATAATTCCCGATATTAGAATCATTACGCACAAGTACAATTCTTTCATCAGTATAAGATCGTACTACAGAATCCGTTCCATCATCCGAAGCATCATCTATAATAATAAACTCAAAATCAGAAAATGTCTGTTGTAATATACTCTCGATTGCTTCACCCACAAATTCGGTCATATTATAAACAGGCATAATAACAGAAACCAATACATTCATAGATTCAGATTAACTATTTAACAATTCTATTCTTTCACAAAACAGAAATTATCCTTTCCCGTAACCAATTCATAATTAGATACAGAAGGACACAGATACTTATTCGCACAACCACTGCATGGTTGTTTGTCCCGTAAACGAAACCAAGCAGTCGAATGCACCAATTCTTCAAAAACAAGTTTCTTCAAAGAATCTTGCGGATAGACACCTATAGGCTTACAATTCACATTTGCATATACCTCGCCGGAAGGAACGATCGTTAATTTACCAAAGAAATTTTCATTCAAAGTCTGCCGTCTGAAAATGGCCTTACGGCTAATCGGTTCGGCAAGGATATCATCCAACGAACAAAATACATTTTCTTTGAAAAATGAAATATTTTCACCAGTATAAAAAGGTTTCATCTCTACTTGGGCAGAAGATGGCAAATTCAATATCTCCACTTCCTGAACATCCGCATCCGAAGAAACAATGAATTGCCAAATGACAGGATAAGAAGCAAACAAATTCATTTGGCATTCTACTGCTTCTTTGTCAAAACCAGAATGGACAGAAATAACCAATTCTGAATTCTCCTCTGCCAACCAGTCCTTACAAGTTTCTGTCAGATGATCAAAATAAAGATGGTATGACTTTTTGAATTTACAACCGGACAGTGTTGGATATATATCATGAAAACAGTCACTTTGCAACAAATTTCCTCCTAATATATTGACTTTATTGACACCGCTCGTATCCAGATCCAACAAAAGAGACAAATAGTCAGCAACAGTCAAACATTTTTTTTCAAAACAAGCACAATGAAGCGTTTGCTTAAAATAATCTTGGCAACCGAAACAACCGCATCTACACAATCCGGGAAGAAATAAAGATACTTCATTCAGATTTTCTAAAATCCGTTCACCAAGAAAAGTAAGATCTTCTTCCTGAGCCTTCCGTATATTTGTATTCAAAAACAACATAGGTTTGAATAAAAAAGGTTTAGATGTGTCAGATTCTGTCTCTACAAGATCACCGGAAAAGCTGTTCCTCACTTGTAAAGCAAAATTATGAAAGACGGGATCCAAAGCCTGTTCCTCCTTTAAAACCAGGCAATATCCATTACTGGCTTTTTCCAACGAAGCCAATACCTCCGACACCAACGGAGTTTCAGGAGCATGCAAATAAGCAGAGTTTAAAGTATTATAAACCACGAACTTACATTCTTGTCCCCAAATAAAAGTATAAGGTTCCAAATAAAACCAATATTTCTTTGTGTTTTCCATGTTCTTTCTATTTTTAATCAATAGCAATAGTACTCATTACAGATTCATATAAATCAGGATGTTCTTCTGCATAAGAAAGATAACGAGCAAAATATTCAACCGACTTGTTTTTTCCCATATAACCCGGACAAACCAACTTTCCGTCTTTCTCTTCCAGCAAAAACATACACTGCCCGCAAGCCTTTTGCAAGAGACAAGTCTTACAATTTTTTATCACTTTCTCATACAGATCGTGATAATAAGCTCCGACCTTTTCATAGTCCAAATCAAGAATTCCGTTTTTCAAGGTTCCCAGAACATGATTTTGCCCCATCTTTTCACAAGGGAGAATTTTCCCATTTACGGTAAGGAATATTTTACGCTCGAACGGACGACAAGTTCCGGTAGGGATATAAGTTGTATTATCTTCCGAATCAAACAAATCAATATAAGAATTATAGTAATTTCCGGTAAAATCCCGAACAAATGTATGAAAAAAAGTAGATGCAGAATCTTCCATCCGATTTTCTTCTTGCGACTTAAAAACATCCGAGGCTTTATCAAAGCTATCATATCTACTATTAAACATACGTTTAAGTTCCTCTTTTCCTTTTTCACTCAACCCATTTGTATTCAATTCCGCGACCCGAGGCGTTTTACCAAATTCCTGCTTAATAAAAGAAAACACATCTTCCACTGAGTTCCGATCATGTAGTACAGCATTAAAATTGACATTCTTATCGAAAAAGTCCGGATAAGTCGATTGCATAAGTTTTATATTGGGAAAAACTTTAGAAAAAGAGCCTTTCCCCTGCTTATCTACCCGATAACCTGAGTTATATTCATTACCATCCAAACTAAAGAGAAGTTTGAAATTCTTTTCTACCAAAAAATCCATATATTTGTCCAATAAGACACCATTTGTTGTCATATTGTATGAGAAGCTAACGTTCACATCCTGCAAGGATTCTAAATAAGCGATAGTCTCTTTTATCAAACGCATATTCATCAAAGGTTCACCGCCATAAAACCCTACAGTAATATTCTTATTATAGGAAGTGTTATACTCCGACCTCCACAAATCGCTAAGATGATCTATCAATAATTTCACATTAGCAAATTGTTGCAACTTTGCTTCTCTTTTGTCATAATTAGCATACAAATCACCATAACCACAATATTTGCATTGCAAGTTACACGCATCTGTCACTTCTATCAAAAGTTGACGCAAGTTTGCCAAATTCATTTTTATTGCCTCAGAAGAATAATCGGTCTTAAAAGTTATCCAATCCTCAACAAAAAAATCATCCCTTCGTCCATTTTTGTAGAGCATAAACATCTTATGACTATTAGAATAAAGATAAGAATGCTTATTGTCTAATTTTATTACTTCATTTTTCATGATATTTATTTTAAAGTTGCAATCAATAGAACAGGATTCCCCTCTTCTTGTAAATCATTAGGATCAAAACCATATTTAGCGGCCTCATTATTAAACACTTCTACAGGCACCTCGCACACATAATATCCACAAGATTTATATTGTACGATAAACTTTGTATTCGAGAAAAAATCATTCACAAATTCAAATTGCGGATTTTTAATCCTCCGATATCGAAAACCAGCCAAATTCGCTTCACGAAATTGAACAAAATCTTTTACAAAAGAAATATTTCCATTTTGTTTATCATACCTAAGATTATATTTATTCTCATCTACACACACTGACAAATATAAATAGTCTTTTGTATCACAAAAATCATACAACCAGAAATATCTCCAAAAATCATCAGACTTAATCCATTCATGAGAAACCCTAAATGCAGGCCTTTTTCCCATATACAAATTATAGATAGGCACCAATTCAGCAGAATAATCTACATATTTAAATATTGTATCTACCCCCCAATAACTCAATGTAAAACAATCATTCTGAAAATCGACAAGCAAATCTCCATCAGTCCAATAATTTTCACGTTTATCATATTTTGTTCCATGACTTATAATTTCATCTTCCATACCAATATACGATGGATTATAAAACTTTTTATCGACTTTAAATTGGCTATCGAGTAACGCTAAAGACCATAAATCCTTTTTGGACTGAACAGGAATACGATCGTTCAAGAACACCTGATTATTATGTATAAAGAAACGTGGTTCTAACGTATTGAATAAATCAAAAGGTAGTGTTTCATCTATATGTTTAATAAATTGACCGCCAAAACCATAAATCATCATCCCCACATTTGTGTATAAATAGATTTCTTCTTTATCAAGAACAATATCCATATAAAACAGATGAACATATTCTCCAGGCCCCTGCCCTATCCTTCCTATCGAATTGATAAAATGCCCTTTTCGGTCAAACCTGAATATTTTACCGGATTTTATATCATGAACAAAAATATTATTATCAGAAACTCGCACATCTTTAATAGAAGAAATCATTGAATACTCTGTAAATTCCAAAGGTACAACATCCAAAGATTCAGCCAATTCACTTAATAGAAATTGCTTACATTGTTTTTGAGCATTTTTTAACGCACCAACAACATCAATATATTTCTCCACATTCTCAGACAAATCTAAAGCAGTATCAGTACTTCGGTCTGCACTTTGACACGAAAAAATAGCACAAACAAATAGTACAAAAAACAAAAAAGGTTTCATAAATATATCTATTTAAGTATTACAGCACCTCTATAAAAAACAGCCAATAGATAATCTATTGGCTGTTTTTTTGAATTTAGCCATAGGAACCGGAACCACCACCTATTCCTGGAGGCGTAACCAAACCACTGGCACCTCCTCTATAATTGGCACCAGAATTGTCATACGAACTTGATGAGCCTAAACATCCACATATACAACAATTCTCACCTCCAACTAAATGGTTCTGCTCTCTTTTACTCAATTCGACTTTATTCAATTGAGTAATTTTTAATCTACTAATCGACTTCATACGCTTTATAATTTAGTATAATAATTTTCACGAATAAGATCCAGAAGGACTTCCATCACTACCAAAATGCAGGCCACTGGAACCACCACCATAATTAGCATATGTTACATCACTTGAAGAAGACCCACCAGGTCTACATCCACAAGTACAACAGCGTTCTCCCCCTACTAATCTATTTAGCTCTCTTTTACCCAATTCAGCCTTGCTCAATTGGGTAATTTTCAGCTTTCCGATGCTTTTCATGACTACAATCTTTTATCATTTTTTAAAGTTAACTATCTGTATTTTATGCAACAAATAAATTAACTGCAAATATCCCGAACGTATCAGCAAAACTAAAATTCATCTTATCTATAGTATTTCATAATCATTTTAAAGTTACAACCAATAGTATTGGATTATCCTCTTCTTTCATCATATCCAGTTTCTTGATAAATTCCTTTTTCAATTCTTCATTCTTAACTCTCCCATTTTTGATTTCTTCCATAAGATCTTCTATTTTTGATGACTCAACCACTGAAACCCAATATTTATCAGAAGGTGTAAATCGAACATAAAAATCACCACCACATAAATCGTTCTTCAAAGTTAAGCGACGGAAATCATAAGACCGAAGAATAAATCCGGGTGAACCGGGTAATGATTTTTCTCGCAAAACAGCTTGTTTTTCTGAAATGAAAGTCTCCCCACTCTTTTTGGAATAACGAATATTGTAAAGTTTGTCACCTCGTGTACAAACAAAATAAAAATTATCCTGAGTTTCATATATATTATACAAACAAAGATACTTAAAGAATGACAGATCTTTAATAAATTGATGCGAAGTTTCAAAAGTCGACTTATCCCCCATATTCAAAATATATTTAGGCTTAAGTTCTTTTTCTATCTTATCATACAAATAGACAGTATCTTCTTGATAAAAACAAACGTGCATATCATTTTTATATATACTAATGAAAGGCCCAGACTCTTCCCAAAAATTCTTCCACCCATAAGACAAAGAACGATTCTCCCAAATATCTTTTTCTCGCCCGCTGAAAGATGGATTATAAAATTCTTTTTTGATATTAAAGGAACTATCCAACAAAGCAACGGTCCAATAATTTTTACGAAAATCATCAAATACAGCGATAGGATCTACTGCAAATCTTTCATCATTAAAGAATAAGAGTGTCCCCAATGTGCCAACAAATAATTTAGGAGTTAGGATTGTTTGCAAAAACTGTCCTTGAAAATCATAAACATGAATTCTTCTTGTTGCAGAACTTTCTTTTCCTGTTTCAGATATCAATACCTTATCATTGTCTACGATCAGTTGGTTCACATATAGATATTCACCAGGACCTTGTCCACGTTTTCCGATTTTGTTAAGAAAAGTGCCATCACGAGAAAATCTAAATATCCCATTTTTTAAGTCCCAAATAAATATCTCCTTATCTGTTATAAATACATCTACTATGGTACTTAACAATGAGTATCCTGTCGTCTCCAAAGGAACAATATCTATTTTATTAGCTTCATCACTAAGACAAAGTTTCACTTTTTCTTGCTTTAACACGTCTGGTATATTGATACAAACTATACTGTTTTCTTCAGCCAAAGGTTCAATTTTATTTTTACTATCATGGCTACCGCATGAAACAACAAGACTAACAAATAGTATTGCGATAAATTGTATTTTCATAATATTGATTATAAAAATATAGCTGTATAAATATCTCATACAGCTATATATCAGAGACATTATAACTTATGCTTATGAGCCAGTGCCTCCATGGTTAGTTCCACCACCAGGAGAAAATAAACCACTTGCACCTCCTCCTCGATTTGCACCTCCATTATCAGAATTAGAAGAAGATCCTCGACAACCACAAATACAACACCCATCACCACCAACCAAACGGTTTAATTCTCTCTTACTCAATTCATCCTTGCCCAATTGAGTAATTTTTAATCGACTAATTGCTTTCATATGCTTCACTATTTAAGTATAAAATATTTCATGAATAAGATCCAGTACCTACCCCACCTCCAGGAGAATACAAACCACTCGCTCCTCCTCTATTATTTGCATTCACAACATCCAATGTTGAAGATCCTCCTGAGCGGCATCCACAAATGCAACAATGTTCACCACCAACCAACTTGTTTAACTCTCTTTTACCCAACTCAGCCTTCCTCAATTGTGTAAGTTTTAACTTTCCGATGCTTTTCATGACTACAATCTTTTATCATTTTTGTAAAGTTAACTATCTGTATTTTATGCAACAAATAAATTAACCGCAAATATCCCGAACGTACCCACTTAATATCCCGAACGTACCAGCAAAACTCAAATTCATCCTATCAATAGCTTTCCATAATTATTTTAAAGTTGCAATCACCACTATTTGTTCATCTTCACTCAATTTACCCAACACTTTCAAGAGTTGATTTTTACAATCCGGAATTTTAGCGGTCTCCTTTTTCAAATCATCCACGTCTATATACCTTTCTATATCTTCAGAATCCATCCAATCAACCACATATTTTCCATCCTCCGACTTATAATCGACATGGAAAAGGCCACCACCTGAAAGATCATTCTTGAAAAATAATTTGCGCTTGTCCAATATACGATGAATGATACCGGGAGCAGGTCTCCTTTCGTTTACCTTATTGTCGAATACATAATATTGCATACTACCTGTTTTCAAATCATATCGGGCAATATAAGAATCTTCCCTCCTACCTAAAAACAAATAAAGATAATCTTTCGATACCAAAAAATCATGTTTCCACAGATAATCAAAGAAACGAATATCTTGTTTTCCCCAACTATAAGCCATCTCAAACGTTGGATTCTCTTCAAAAGACAAAATATAATCAGGAACAAAAGTCCGGCTTGCCATATCATACTTATAAATCGTATCACCGGCAAAATAACACATCTTAAAACTACCATCATAAAAATCCATCGTAGCATATTCACTTTCAGACAAACATGGCTCATTCAAAAGAACCCCTATCTGCGCCTCTATTCTATCTTTATGTTCCAACACCGTTGGATTGTAATATTTTTCCTCTATATTAAAGGAGCTATCAGCCAAAGCCCATGTCCAAAGATCAGTTGCCGGATAGGTCAATGGGAAACGATTATTTACAAACCAAAATCCTTGCCATAAGAAAAATCGAGGATTAGCCATATAAAACCACCCTTTCGGATTTGTATCAGAAACGGCTCTTTTAAACAATCCGTCATATCCATAGACTTTCATTCCCCCTTGCCCGCTTAACAAGAATATTTCCTTGTGCTCTTCATCTAAAATACTTAGCATTATTGAGGTATATTCTTCCGGCCCTTGCCCTTTTTGGCCTATTTTAGACAAGAACTTTCCACTACGGGTATACAAAAACACCCCCTCGACATCGTGAACCAAAATATGGTACTTCGAAACTTTTACATCCATTATATCACGAAGTAAAGACTTGTCTGTGATCTCTAACCTTACAAAATCAACCGTTGAAGCGATTTCACTCAAAAGATATTCAGATTTACAAACAGGCTTAGGTTTCGATGGAATCTTAATTTCAGCAACCGTTTCGTTTATACATTCTTCCCTCTTGTCCTTTTCACTACAAGCTAACAACAGAAAGAAACAAATAAAATATACAATTTCCATACTTCCAAAAAAGATTATCAATGGAATATTTGTTTATAATAAAAGATCCTCCATTGATAATCTTAGGTTTATTTGTCATTAAATATTATGTAAAGGAACCTGTTGCATTGCCAGAAGTTCCACCACCAGGAGAATAGAGTCCACTTGCACCACCTGAGCTATTAGCATCCTTATTGTCCGATGTAGAAGAACCTCCATTATTTTCATAATGGCATCCACAAAGACAACAACGTGCACCACCGACCAAACGGTTTAACTCTCTCTTACCCAACTCAGCCTTGCTCAATTGAGTGATTTTTAATCGACTAATTGACTTCATACGCATTAAATATTAAATGTCAACAATAATGATTTAGAAACTGTTCTTAAAATTTTATCGTTTCCGTAAAGTTAACTATTCGTGTTTTACACCATAAATAAATCAATAGCAAATATCCCGAACGTAACCATTTTATATCCCGAACGTATCAGAAAATCTCGAGCAATATAATATATAAGTTTTTTACCTTATCCATCAAATAGTTTTTATATTGACACGTAACATCAATATTTTCCTTTCCTCTTTCATCAAGAGAGCGCAATAATGATAGTGTAGCCATAATCAATTCATCCTTAAAACCATCAACTTGATTTATATTTCCAATATGAGCAACCCGTACATATTCCTGCTTCTGAAACATACAGCGCACTCCAAACCCATCCGAGGCTACAACCGGCAACCGATGAGCGATCATCTCCAACCCTACATAACTACACTGTTCCGTATAAGAGGGCAAAAGCCCTATATCGGCAATCTGGTACCATTTATCCACCTCTTCCGGAGAAAGCGCACCTGTAAAATGAATTTTAGACAATACCGGATAACAACTTTTCCGGACAAAATCCCAATTACCGGTAGAACCAACCACAGCCAAACGGCACATCGGATAAACTTTCACAATTTCTTTGAAAGCATCGATACAAGCCATAAAGCCTTTTTGTTCCGTCATACGACCGACATAAAGCAATATCTTCTCACCTGCCGGCAACATCATTTTTTTCCGAAAAGCCATTTTCTGTTCCTCTGACCACAAAACCGTTCGTTCAAACAAAGCATTCGGAATCAGCCGTAATTTATCCCGGTCCACCGAATAACAAGTTTCCAACAAACGATAAGTGTCTTCTGATAAACAAACAACCCGATCCGCATACCGGCACATTTCAACCTCTTCCCGATAAGTTTCCAACAGATAGGCGTATCGTTCAACCACATATTTCCGATCCTTTTGTTTCAAAATTCGAATATACCGATCTACATCCCCAAACAAATGCAATGTCCAAGCCATATCATGGATCACATAAATTTGTTTGGACAAAGGATGCGATGTACGAATCATCTTCATCAATAGAGAGCACGGGCTATAATTAATCAAAAAAATATTATCCAGAGAATCCGGAATATATAACCGTAGGAATTTATCGATGATCCGAGAATGATCTTGAATCGATTTAGTTTGAAACGAAGGGAAATGGAAATGGCGGATTCCATCTATTTCTTCTATGTCGAAAACATCCTTCCCGGAATTAAAGACCAACATTCCAATCATAATATCTGCATCGGACAAACAAGCAATCAACTGCCGGATATAAGTACCAATCCCATTACCGGAAGATGTTTCATGATCGTTCGTTATATACAAATGTTTCATAATCTTTGTATTTGCTGTTTCAACAAAAAACCGGAAAGCCCGTCTTTCAGCCCCAAAGATGCTGAAACAAAAGTTTCTTTCTATGATTTGTTCGAAGCACAGGAATTATTTGATTTGTGGCAGTGTGTCAATTACCGTTTTTATGTGGGGAATGCCAATCATGCCGATGGAAAAGGTATTGTAGTGGCCAATGCCAAATCTCTGTTAAGAAATATTCTGGACAGTGCTGACGAGGCTATCCGGAAAG
>ERZ834769.2908-NODE-2908-length-11917-cov-2.966110_pt1 | contig 11917 bp, 5 predicted proteins | sample MGYA00519690_ERZ834769 | MGnify/ENA primary metagenome ERZ834769 (study PRJEB31850, sample SAMEA3708760) | human gut metagenome | biome: human gut; feature: human-associated habitat; material: faeces | place: China | collected 2014 ... | reverse complement strand
GGTAAGGTTGTTGGTTCGAGCTTTTGGCACGTTTTTCCGATCCGGAAAGCATTTCGGCATAATCAAGCAGAAAAGAGGCGGTAAGCATATCCAACCCTCCTATCTCGTTTTCCGGCATCTCCATTACAGTTCCGGCCCATTCGAAAACCGGCATCATACGTTCCGCATCATCCGGTTTTATAAACGGGTGCAAACGGACCAGAGAAGCCAACAGCAAATCAAGATAAAAACTCTCCTGACCATCCATCAACCGGCCCATAAAAGAAACCAAACCGTTTACATCCGCCACATCCGGAAGACGTCTGCCTTCCTGTATAAGCGGTTCTTTTTCCATCCTGTCCATAATTCTGATCTTATTTTCGGACAAATATAAACAGAAAAACGGACAAAACCCTCATCACTTCAAGGTCTTCCTATATTTGGCCCACGGTTCTTTCATTTAAACACTCTTGCTTTTCTAAAACACACCCGACATGATAAAGGAATACGAATGCAAGATTATCAAAATGTCACTACTACCCTATGTAAATCAGATTAGTAGTGCATGTTTTTGGAATCACTATTGCAGGTAATATTTTTTAACAAATCAATCGGTCATGCTTTAGCACAATAAAGATAACAAAATGATACTTGCCCAAAAACGCACTTCCGCATGGTTCGGGCACAAATCAAAAAGGCGGTCTCGTGAGGAGACCGCCTTTTCCAAACGCAACGAATAAATTATTAATTACTTACACACTTATTATTTCTTACAGTCGCAAGAAGAGTAAGCCACTAACATCCAAACCAATTTTTCCTGTTCCTTCAGGTAATCGCTCATCAGCGCAACTGTTGCCTCGTCTCCGGATTCGGAAGCCAGAGAAAGCAATTTACGTTCTTCGGCAATAAACTGGCCGTAAGTGTTCAGAATGTTTTCCAACGCTTCGTCTGCACAAGATACGTCCGAGACTTCCTTTACTTTGGCAACTTTCAGATATTCACTGAACTTATTAACCGGAACACCGCCCAACATCAGGATACGTTCAGCCAGTTCGTCCACCTTTTCGGCAGCATCATTATACATATCTTCAAATTTGCTGTGAAGAACAAAGAAACCGTGTCCCTTGATGTTCCAGTGGAAACCACGAAGGTTTGTATAGAATACCTGATAATCGGCCAATAACTGTTGTAATGCTTCAACTACTTTACCTGCTGCAACTGCATCCAAATGGATATAATCTAATGTCTTCATAATACTTTACTTTTTAATTGTTATACTTTTCGTTTTTCTTGTACTGCAAAGATACATCAGATATAAGTGCCTGTCAAACAGATAATTTCTATATACGAATAGACATATTCTATCAGCATTCAAACCGAAGCTGTTACCGATTCCAATTCCACGTATTCCAATCCGGCGGAGTCACCCCCAGCAGATTCCGGACAAAGAAGTCGAACCTTTTCCGATCACCATAATCTCCCCCTAACGTATGGTTGCTACCGGGGACGACCACCAGTTCAAACTCCTTTTTCGCTTTAATCAAGGCATTCACCACTTGCATGGTGCTAGCCGGGTCAACATTGTCGTCTATTTCACCCACCATCAGCATTAAAGGTCGGGTTAGCAAATGGGCATTCTCAACATTGCTGCAAGCCACATAACTGCTATCTACCGGATACCCCATCCACTGTTCGTTCCACCAGATTTTATCCATCCGGTTATCATGACAACCACAACCGGCATAAGCCGCTTTATAGAAATCAGGATGAAAGAGAACGGCAGCCATCGCCTCCTGTCCACCAGCCGAACCACCGAAAATGCCGACACGGTCCGTATCCATATAAGGATATTTCTTACCGGCAGCTTTTATCCAAGCAATACGATCCTCGAAACCTGCATCTTTCAAATTTTTATAGATGATACTTTCAAACGCCTTACTACGGAATGAGGTTCCCATACCATCGCTCTGCACAACGATAAACCCAAGCTCCGCCGTCACCTGATGATACCAGTGCAACTGGCGGAAAGCCTTCGGGGTATATGCGCTTCCCGGTCCGGCATACACATATTCCAGCACTGGATATTTTTTCGACGGATCAAAATTGGAAGGACGGAAGATTACGCCCCAGATATCCGTTTTCCCGTCACGCCCTTTAGCAACGAATGGCTCAGGAGCCTGCCAGCCGGTTTTTTCGAGAGCCTTAATATCCGCCTCTTCCAATGGCATCACGATTTTTCCGTCTTTCGCGCTACGCAAAACGGCTTTAGGAGCGACATTCACCTTCGAATAGACATCCACCAGATATTTTCTATCTGTCGAAAACCAAGCCGTATGCGTTCCTTCTTCCGGCGTGAGACAAGTCAGGCCACTTCCATCCATATTGATCCGGTAATAACGGATTAAATAAGGATCTTCTTCTTTTACCATACCGTTGGCAGAAAAATAAACTACTCGATTTGCCTCGTCGACATCCAATACGTCACGCACATACCATTCACCTTTGGTTATCTGCTGCTTTACCTTTCCCGTCTGCCGATCGTAGAGATAAAGGTGGTTCCAATTGTCGCGTTCACTCATCCATATAATTTCTTTTCCATTCTTTAAATCACGACGGAAATAACGGGTATAATTGACAAATGTATCGCTGGTCTCTTCTATCACCGTACGAACAAGCCCACTCTCAGCAGCCAGTTCCAGCACCCTGTAGACCTGATGTCCACGCTGGTTGTATTCAAAAAGGAGACTGTTGCTGTCTGCCGCCCAATCCAAGCCATGCACATCGAATTGGGAAGCAAAAAGTTCTGTGGAAGAAGGCTTGCTCATCTCTCCCGTCTCTATATGGAAAATATGAGGAATACGGAAAGGCAACGCATCGCCCGGCTTTGCATATTCACGTTTATGCAACTTCGGCTGCAACTGATCTTTCGGAGATGATTCAATAAAATAGATATACCTTTTTTCCGCCGGACGTATCTTCATGGTTGCGACTTTACGAGAATCGGGCGACCATCGGATATAGGCTGAGTAATATTCGCCTGGCGCACCATCCATGCTCAACGCTTTTTCCACACCAGTAGCAACATCCTTTACATATACATTGTTGTTTTTGATGAAAGCGACCTGTTTCCTGTCCGGTGAAGGGATACTGTCGCCCACACGTTCCTCATCTGTCTCCGCCCAATAGCGACCTTCACCCCACCACCGGCGGGGTTTTTCTGACAATATACGCTGTTTCATCGTGTCGGGCATAGCCACACGCTCTCGTTTTTCGGCATCAACAATTACATAGCGGTCACCTTCAGGAGTATGACGTATATACCAGAAACTATGAGTATCACCTATCCATCGCGGATTTACATCCGAATAAAAAACCGTATTCTTATACTTCTCCGGCAAAGAAAAAGCGCGGGAATAATCTTCCACCGTGCCTTGTCCATACAAAAAGGAGCCCGACAAGCTGGCTCCTAACAATATTAATACTAAATTTCGTTTCATCTATACTTTATGATTTATTAATTTCTATTTATGAAAACTCATTCGACAGACCACTCAAATAGGCCGGATGAACTCTTTTCCGGTTGCACGACTTCCAATTTTAAAGCATTTGTCGTGACAGGTGCAAAAGTGACGGTATTGCCATTCCCTTTTTCCACTCCGTAAGCCGTACTGTTCGTGACAGATTTCCAGTTTCCCTCCAAATCCCGATAATACAACTTCCAACTTGCCGGAACACGGCAACCGCCCCAAGGTGAATCGTCATACCAATAAACCGTACCAGTCGAAACTGTTTGAGGCTTTTCGAACTCATAAACGATCCACTCCGTCGTGCCTTCTTCCGGCCACCAGTGGAAATAGGGAATTGTCCGGTCATTTTCATCTTTCGGAACCAAGCGGTCGTTGATAGCTGAAATCGATTTGGACGAATGGGATGCAATAATCTTGGAAGAAGATGCAATCGTCGGAGGCAAAGTCGGACGGGTAGCGTTCATCTCCTGAGGCAACCAAACCGCCATTTCGCCTGCGCCACGATGTGCCCAAGCATAATAAGGAATCAGAGTCAGCATCACATTTCTAACAGCCAAACATCCCTTTTCATCATAGCTCAAAGCCTGCGCCACCGTCTTGATTTCATCGATACCACATAAAAGATCAGATTTGCGTTCAACCGTGAATTCTGGTTTCTGGTTCATCAACACACTCAAAACACTGAAATCATTATCCGGCCACTCTGCACAATAAACCACCGGTCCCCGCTCCACTGCGACACGTCCCCGATCAGCCTCAACCTTTGTATTTGCTTTAACCGTACGCGGTTCCATATCGAAATGCACCTCCACGACATCCCCTTTTTTCCACGAACGGGAAATAGAAAAATAGCCTTTGTCCAAATCACTCTCCACAGGTTCACCATTCACTTTTACAGAATAGCTCAATTGTTTACGGTCGGAGAATGTATACAAATTACTGGGTACAACTTCACCCTTCACCCACCCCGGAACACGTATCTTCAAAATAAAATCTTGTTTATCTTTGGGCATTACATCCAGTCGAATATCGCCGTTCCAGGGATATTCAGTCGTTTGAACCAGTTTCAAATGTTTACCGTTCACATTCAATTCGGATGTATTACTCATAAAGAGATTGACATACACATCTTTATCGTGCACAGCATATACATAACCTGGCAACGAAGGTATAAAACGGCAGATATTGGACGGGCAACAAGCACATCCGAACCACGGCCGGCGTTGATGCTGTCCAATAGACTCCAGCGGATTGGGATAAAAGAAGCCACCGCCATCCAGCGACACCCCCGAAATCAAACCGTTATATAAAGTACGTTCCAACACATCATAATATTTTGATTCGCCATGTAACAGGAATAGCCGGTAATTCCAATACACATTTCCAATCGCAGCGCAAGTTTCACAATAAGCCGACATATTGGGCAATTCATAGTTTTCACCGAAAGCCTCTCCGTTATTAGTAGCACCAATGCCTCCTGTAATATACAATTTCTTCGTCACCACATTGTCCCAGATACGATCGATGGCACGGATGTAACCCGTGTCACTCGTTAAGGCAGCTACGTCAGCCATTCCAGAATACATATAAGCTGCCCGTACGGCATGTCCGACAGCTTCATCTTGTTCCAGCACTGGTTTATGTGCCTGACTATAAGCATCCCGGCGTTCTGTATAACCTCGTTTATCCAGAAAAAACTTAGCCAGATCAAGATACTTCTTCTGCCCTGTTACCAGATAAAGCTTACAAAGCGCCATCTCGGAAATCTGATGTCCAGGCACGCGGACAAGCTGTCCCTGCTTATCACCTATCGCCTTTTCCACACAGTCGGCATACCGAATCGCAATATCCAGAAATGTTCTTTTCCCCGTCGCCTGGTAGTGAGCGACAGCACCGGAGGAGACCGCCACCGGATCTCCGAGTCCGAGGTTGTAAAACTCATGGCTCAAGTCTTCCACCTTTTCCCAACGCTTGCTTCCCGCCCATTCATGCGGATGTTGCGGATTCATGGTACGGGCCGTATACAAATAGCCGTCCTCTTCCTGTGCTGAAGCCACGATTGTCAGAATACTGTCGACATAACGCCCCAGCCTCTTATCCGGATAGGTCTGCATTGAATAGCTTGCTCCTTCTATCGTCTTATAGACATCCGTATCATCGAACGAATATCCTTCTACCTTGTATTCGCTACTTGGATGAGCCGCTTTTACGAAGTTCTCATAACGCCCCGTTTCCTCGCATTTGCTAAATGCGAGCGGGATAGTAACTTCACGACTTGCCTTCAACCGTTGCCCCCAAAAACAATCCGTTACCTTAACGGAAGTAAAAGGGACAGGGGTGATCGGATATCCACCATCATGTGTTTGCGCATTGCCCGCCAAACTTATACCGACAAGTGCTATCAATACTATTCGTTTCATATTTATTTAGGATTATGTTTCCGATTATTTCATAAGTTTTTCCGTCTCAAACTATAAAAGAGGCAATGGCTCACGCCAAGCCTCTTTTCACAATTCAAATACTTAATAAAAATGTGTCTATAAAAGTCTATTTTTCAAAAGTATGGATCAATTCACTTTCCATTCAATTACACCGCCCGACTCGCCTTTCTGCAACTGGATCACCAGTTTCAATCCATTAGTTTCGACAGGCATGAAGTCTACAGAATTATAGCAATCCTTCTTGCAACCATACTCGCTTTGAGCTGCCACATCCTTCCAATCGTTGCCGGTTCGATACTGAATTTTCCAACTGCTCGGAACACGGAAGTTACCGTCATAATGATCAAAGTCGAGCCAATAGACTTGTACATTGCGTACAGTCTCCGGTTTGTCGAACACATATTCGATCGATTCCTGCGTCCCCTCTTTCAACCAAAAATACCAATAAGGCTTCGACATATCATCCGAGCTTTTCGGATCCCACTGGTCGTTCACACCGTAGCACCATTCACGGCGTTCATGCGCAATGCCGTCTTTCTGGATCGGAGCACTCACGAGCGTAAAGGATTGTGCACGGGAAGCAATGCTCGGTTCGGGAGTCGGTTTGGCATAAGCAGCCGAAGCCGGAATCCAAACAGCCATCTCAGCATTGCCACGATTATTCCAAGTAGAATAAGGAATCAACTTGACAGGGTATTCTTTTTCAGAAACGATACCGCTTTCCTTGTCACGATCCAATTCCTTGACAACTGTCGACAATTCCATAATTCCATTCAATTTATCTTTCTCGTATTGGCAAGTAAAAGCAGCATCTTCCGGTAGATATTTGTTGAACACATGTCGGTCTGGCATATCAATGCCTTCCAGGCAATATATCACCGGCCCACGTTCGACAGTCAGCAATCCTTCGTCAGCATGCACTTTATCGTGTGCCTTGATCCGGCGTACCTCCATCGGTATACGGAGTTCGACGACATCTCCTGCCTGCCATTCGCGATCAATAACAACATATCCTCGATAAGTCTTATCTTTCAAAGGTTTTCCGTTAATAAAAACTGCATAGGGTTGCCGGTTTCTTTTAGTATATGTATACAGGTCGCTGCCAGGAATAGGTTCATCACCCGTCCAAGCAGGAATACGAAGTCTCAAATTAAAAGAGGTAGGTTTCTGAGGTGAAACTGTCAGTTTGACAATACCGTCCCAAGGATATTCAGTTTTCTGGACCAAAGCTACCGTATCATTGGCCACAACGACCTTGCTACTACTGCCTGCATACAAATTGACATAAATATTATTTCCCTGTGTTGCATACATATATTTAGGGATGGATGCTATAAAACGAGTGACATTGCCCGGACAACAGGCACAACCAAACCAAGGAGCCCGCTCGTGTTGCCCCATCGATTCAAGCGGATTATCATAGAAAAACTTGTCACCACTCAACGAAACTCCTGAAATGACGCCATTATATAAGGCACGTTCCAATACATCTATATATTTGGCATCCCCGGTCGCAAGGAACATACGCTGGTTCCAATACACATTGGCAATAGATGCGCAAGTCTCGCAGTATGCACTATGGTTATGCAACTCATATTCCGGCCCGAAGCCTTCTCCTTGGGCACGCGACCCGATTCCTCCCGTGATATACAGCTTTTTTGTCGCCATATTATCCCATATCCGACAAATTGCATTGAAGTAAGCCGAATCTTTCGTCAAAGCAGCGACATCCGCCACACCAGAATACAAATATCCCGCCCGGACGGCATGTCCAACAATTTCTTCCTGATCCAGAATCGGCTTATGATCCTGGCTATAAGCACTCAGTCTATGCCCGTCCGTTCCACGTCCAGTTTCCTCCACAAAATATTTGGCCATATCCAAGTATTTTCTGTCGCCAGTAACCTTGTACATCTTAGCCAACCCCATTTCGATGATCGGATGACCGGAAGGAACATGTTTCTGTCCTTCACCCGGACCAAAATCTTTGCAAACCAGATTGGCATTTTTGATTGCGACATCGAGCAGGCTCCGTTTCCCCGTTGCCTGATAGTGAGCGACAGCCGCTTCATATAAATGGCCACTGTTATAAAGCTCATGGCTATTCAGTTTCTCCCAACGATGAGTTCCCCACCAGCGGTTCAATCGTTCACATTTATTCGTCACACAAGTAGTCAGATAACCATCTGGTTCCTGCGCCGCCCCAATCAGCGTAATGACACTATCCAGATAAGCATCCAACTTCGGATCATATTCAACGGCAAGTGAATAGGATGCTCCTTCGATAATCTTATACGGATCGGTATCGTCAAATGGGAAATCCCCTTTATGTTCACCTTTTATCAATCCTCCCGCCAGAGCAAAATTGTCAAAACGACCGTTTATTTCACACTGCCTGAAAGCGGAAGGAATAGAAACCGTCCGGTTCACTTCAATACGAGGAGCCCAGAAATAATCAGTCAGATGCACTCCTGTAAAAGGGACCTCCACGATCGGTTCCGTTGAGACATATCCCTGATCTCCGTGATCGCTACAAGCGACGAATCCAAGTCCGATAACCGATAGCAATACTATTTGTTTTAACATGATAGTAAATGTTTTTATGACTATTAATAATTAAGTTTCATTTCCGCAATTGTATACTGATTACAAAAGAACCAAAAATAAGTGTAAAACAATATAACTATCATACAATAAAATGATAAATCAATAAAAAAACGCAGCTCTTTATCATAAAATAGAATCTTGTATTACCTTTTGAATGCCTGTACACTCTTTTTTCTGAAGTTGCCAGTCCGATCCAAGTACCAGTCCGGCATATCCTAAGTATTTAAGATAGTCTATTTCGCAAGTCGTATCGACATACTTTCTTATCTCTTCCAATGGAGAGCCGGCAATCGTTTCACATACTTTCCAAAATTCCGCTTCAGTGAATCCACATCCTTTTTCCCGAAAACAGGAATGATAAAGCATATACATCACATCGTCCAAACTTTTCCGGTTGTTTGTCAACCTGCGTATTTCAATATCCATCAGAAGGCCAAGAATCGGACCCTTGTCGTAATAAGATATCCGCGTTTCCTTTCCGTTGGCATTCCGGTTGAAGAAGTTCAGCCAGATATCGTAACTACTCTGCCGTAAACTCATATACTTTCGGCCTTCAGCGCTCTCGACTGTTCGAATATAATTACTCAGATAATCCAGTACCACCTCGCTATCAATAATTTTCGCCCGGCGAAGTAGCACGGTTTCATAATAAACCGTAAAGCCTTCTGATATCCAAAGCGATGGCGTAAACCCCTCTCGTTCATAATCGAAAGGTCCGAACTCAACAGGACGGATGCTCTTCACATTATACAGATGGAAAAACTCATGTGTGATGAAAGACAGAAAATTGATATAAGTGACCCGATCCTTAAAAATAAACGACCCGCTCGTAAAACAGGCCTGTGAGTTGAGATGTTCCAATCCTCCTCCACCCGCTCCCATCAGAATAAAGCAGTAATGCTGGTAGGGAACATCGCCGAAGATAGCCGTTGATGTCGTGATCACCTTCTTCAGATCTTCCACGAAAGTCGTCTTTTCCAATCCTTCGGGTGTCTCCAACGCCAACTGGTAAGACCGTCCATCCAACTCGAAATCAATCGTCCTATGATTTCCGATGTACACAGGACAATCATAAAGATTATCTATATCGGAAGCCCTAAACATAAAAAGCTCTCCAGCCACAGGTTCAAGCCCCGTCGACACCTTCTTCCAAGAAGCATCAGGCCTGAATGCAACCGTCACCGGTTGCTGTTTCTCTCCCTCCACATACATAAAGACGCCATTTGGAACAACAAAAGCCTTATCGACGGTTACCATCGACTCTGCCACACTTTGTGCATTCGCATAGATCCGGTAGGAAACACGGAACTCTTTTGTATCACTATGCTTCACCAACCAACCACTCTTGCCCTGCTTCTCCCAGGACAAAGACCTTCCTTGCAGATCAGTTGCGGCAAAGCCAACCAAATTCTTAGGATAATCGACAATCAAGTAATAACCGGGAGCCCAGACCGGCATTTTCAATAATGTGCAGTCACCCTGCAATTCTGAAGCCGAGAGTTCGACTTGAATATAATGTTCTACCGGTTCAAAGGAGACTCGGTAAAACAAATCCGTAGCAAACAGTCCATGACTAAATAGCCCAAAGACAAGGAAAAGACAAATCCGTTGTACCATACTTTTACTTTTTAGTGATGGAAATAACGAAACCACCTCCTGGAGCCATCCGGATCTTCAGCCGACTCTGCCCAGTCACCGTCAGTTCTTCTTTTTTATAGTCCGTGGCCTGTTTCTCTGCATTCACGCCATCTTTGAAAAGAACCGCTTTATAATTACCTTCACCCAAGTAAGAGAAATCCAGACAAACATCACGCGCATCCCAATTAGTCATTCCACCCAAGAACCAATCATCACCCAGACGACGGGCCGTCACGATATATGTACCCATTTCTCCTTGAAGGATACGTGTTTCATCAAATCCTGTGTTCGGTATTTTCACGATAAAGTCCGTGCATTCCTGTTCTTTCCGATAGACTGTCGGGTTATCGGCCAGCATTGTCAGTGGTGAGTCATGCACCACATAGGCTACCAGTTGATGGCAACGAGTCCCTTGGCTCATCGGATTATAATAAATATCTTTGAAATCTTTCTTCGAAGCGTTGCGCATCGCTCCAGGCGTGTAATCTACCGGCCCTGCCATCATACGGATATAAGGCATCTCGACATCATACTGCATCATATCCTTCTCCACCGTGCTCCATTTCATCTCTTCCATTCCAAAAACGCTTTCGAAATTGATCACGTTCGGATAAGTTCGATTCAACCCCGTAGGTTTATAAATACCATGCAGGTCGAGCGACAGTTTATGCCGCGCGCAAGCCTCAGCAATCCGGTAAACCATCTCGACGGCAGTCTGGTCGTCCCGGTCCAGAAAATCGACTTTGAAGCCGCTGATGCCCATCTCTGCATATTTCCTGCAAGCTGCCTCCAACTGTTCGTCGAGCACATTGAACACCGTCCAGAGAATCAGATCCACCTGTTTTTCCTTTCCATAACGGACCAGTTCGGGCAAATCCACGTCCGGTACAACCGTCATCATATCTCCTTTATAAGGATCATACCAACCTTCATCCAACACGATAAAAGGTATTCCGTTTTCAGATGCGAAATCAATATAATACTTATACGTTTGAGTATTAATTCCAGCTTTGAAATCGACACCGGAAATTCCCCAATCATTCCACCAATCCCAGGCTACCTTCCCTGTTTTTACCCAGGAATAGTCACCAATACGGTTCGAGGATGCCAAAGCATAGACTAAATTATTCACCGGCATCTCCGTATCTTTACTTGAAACAGCCAACACACGCCACGGGAAACTTTTCGTTCCTTCCGTCCGTGCGATATAATTACTACGTTCAGCCACATAGGTCATGTGCCGCCACGGGTGATAAGCCATTTGCGCAGGATAGCCGGCAAAGACGCCTTTCAATTGTTTTTTTTGCCCACCGGCTTTTATGTGCATACCCGGATAACCTTCAAGATCAGCTTCCGTCACCGTCAGTTTCACCCCATCGCCATAATCCACCACAAACGGAAGAAAGGCAACCTTTCCTGTATCCAGTCCGGTCAACGTCTGTTTCTCATATACATTCTGGAAAGCCATCGCATACGGATCTTTGCCCTCTGCGGCAGTCGACCACGCCAAACAGGTTTTATAATCCCGGTCGAAATTGAACTCCGCCACCTCATTCTGGATCGTCAAAGAATCGCGAACAGCGGTCACGAACCTGTAAGCGACCCCTTCGTTATATGAACGAAAAACAAGAGTGAAAGATTCCTTGAAAGATAAGCTCATCTCGTTATACTCCACTGTAAACGAAGGACAGCGATAAAATGGTGATATAATTTTTTCCGTACCCG
>ERZ834769.2903-NODE-2903-length-11954-cov-3.714514_pt1 | contig 11954 bp, 10 predicted proteins | sample MGYA00519690_ERZ834769 | MGnify/ENA primary metagenome ERZ834769 (study PRJEB31850, sample SAMEA3708760) | human gut metagenome | biome: human gut; feature: human-associated habitat; material: faeces | place: China | collected 2014 ... | reverse complement strand
CCCCGTGGTCAGCGGCATGTACCGCGAAAGCCCGGGCGTCGACTTGTACCGCAAGGAAGTGACCATCGTCGAAACAGCCGACAGCGCCCGGGGCATGGGCAAGGCCGTGCCCGCCATGGCCGCCGTCATGCTCAAGCTGCTCAAGGGCGAGGAGATCGCCGATCCTGAAGCGGCCGGCGTCTTCCCCAAGGGCATCCGCAAGAACATGTTCTATGAACAGCCCGGCGCGGAACGCGCTGTGCAGATGCTCATCAAGAAACTCAACGGCGAAGCGTTCCGCACCGAATACCCCATGCCTGTGTTCGACCGCGTTGAGCCCCGCCCGGCTATCGCCGCCATCAGCAAGGCCACCATCGCCATCGTCACCTCGGGCGGCATCGTGCCGTTCGGCAACCCGGATCACATTGCGGCCTCCTCAGCCCAGAACTACGGCGCATACGACCTTGACGGCGTCACCGAGCTGCGTCTGGACTTCGGGCAGGTCGAGTACATCTCCTCGGCGGGACTGCGCGTGCTGCTGTCCGCGCAGAAGCTGATGAACCGTCAGGGCAAAATGGTGCTCACCCATGTGAGCGAGTCGGTGATGGAGATCTTTGAGGTGACCGGCTTCTCCGATATTCTGACCATTGAGTAACACCATGCGGACGATGAGCCCCGCCGCACATCGGACGGCGGACCGCTTTACCGCTCGGATGTTCCGTGGACTGTGGGTCCCTGCCATGCTCTCGTCGCTCGGCTGGGCGCTGAGCGATATGGCGGACGCCGTGGTGGTGGGGCAGCGGCTGGGCGCCGTGGGACTTGCCGCCATCGGTCTGATCCTGCCGGTCTACATGATCAACTGCATGTTTGCCCACGGCCTCGGACTGGGCGGCTCCGTTCGCTATTCCCGTCTGCTGAGTCAGGGCAAAATGCAGGAGGCCGCGGACAGCTTTCACGGTGTGCTCGCGCTGGCGCTGCTTTTCAGCGTCACGACCGCCGTGCTGGGCAGCGTGTTCATAGACCCGCTGCTGGCGCTGCTGGGCACGCGGAGCACAGACGGCGCGCTGTATGCCGCCACAAGGGACTATCTGCAGATCCTCATCGCGGCCACGCCGCTGTTCTACCTGTCCAACGTGTTCAACTACTATCTGCGCAACGACGGGAGTCAGCGCCGCGCCGGCGCCGGCTCGGTCATAGGCAACCTCTGTGACATTGCGCTGAACATCACGCTGGTGCTGGCGCTGGACATGGGTACGCGGGGCGCGGCACTGTCCACCGCGCTGGGACAGATCATCACCATCGCCATCTATCTGCTGGGCTTTTTCGGTCAGAAGCACACGCTGCGCTTCGCGCTGCCGCGCGGGCGCTGGCTCGTCCCTGCCCTTTCCGCGCTGAAGGCGGGTATGGCCACCTCGGTGCAGTATCTGTACCAGATGATCTTCTTCCTCGTGTGCAACAATCTGCTGATCCGTCTGGGCGGCGAAACGGCGGTGGCGGTGTTCGATGTCATTCAGAACACCTCCTACCTGATCCTGTACCTGTTTGAGGGGACGGGGCGCGCCATGCAGCCCATCCTCTCCACCTATCAGGGCGAGCACAACCGGCAGGGAATGCGGAACACGGTGCGTCTCGGCTTCACGGCGGGACTGACGGTGGGCGGCGCGCTGATCGTCCTTGTGGAGCTGTGGCCCGCGGGAATGTGCCTGCTGTTCGGCATCGCCGGTTCGGCATCGGAGGCGCTGGCGTGTACCGCGCTGCGGCTCTACGGCGCGGGGGCGCTGTTCGCCGGCATCAATATCCTGCTGTGCAATTACTATCAGGCCTGCGAGAACGAGAAGCCGTCGTTCCTGCTGGAGACGCTGCGCGGCGCGGTGCTGCTCATTCCGCTGACGTTCGTATGCTACGCCTTTGGCCTGCAGCGCTTCTGGCTGCTGTTCCTGCTGACGGAGGCCGGCTCGCTGGCGGTGTTCCTGCTGCTGGGCCTCGGCGGCCGCTATAAGAAAGCGGAGCTGCCGGAGGAGCGCATCTTCCAGCGGACGATCCTCAGCAACGCGGAGGATGTGATGGACGTGTGCCGCGAGCTGGAGGCCTTCTGCGAAATCTGGGGTGCGGACATGAAACAGCAGATGTTTTCGACCATGACCGTGGAGGAGCTCGGCATGGCCATCTTGAAGCACGGCTTTCAGGGGCGGACGGACGGCTACCTCCAGCTGACGGCCATCATGGACGAGGGCGGCGTGCTGGAGCTGCATCTGCGGGACGACGCCACGACCTTCAATCCCTTTGCGTTAGATACCTCCCGCGCCAGCCGGGACGAGGCTTTCGACATGGACGGCATAGGCGTACTGGTCATCAAACAGCGGGCGAAGGAATTTTTCTACCGGCGCTATCAGGGCTTCAACACACTGATCATCAAGATCTGAGGACAGAGAGGGAAAAGCGATGAAGGTCGTTTATTTCGGCAGCGACGTGTTCCTGTCGTGCTTTGAATATTTTGTGGAAAAGCATCAGGTGCTGGCGCTGTATACCTATCACAACGACGAGGACTATTTCACGGAATACGCCATCGTAAAGCGGGCGGGGGAGCTCGGCATCCCCGTCCACTACGAGGCCATCTCGCCGGAGGAAATCCGGCGGTACTTCACGGAGGAGGGCTGCGAGCTGTTTTTCATCGCGGAGTATGACCGCATCCTGACGCTGCCGGAGGAGCTTCCCGCGTTCCGCGGCATCAACACCCACAGCTCGCTGCTCCCGCAGGGGCGCAGCTATTACCCCATCGAGGGAGCCATGGAGCGGGAGCTGTCATGCACCGGCGTGACGATGCACAAGGTGGCGCAGCGATTGGACGGCGGCGACGTTCTGGCGCAGCATACCATTGACATAACCGCGGACACGGACAGCATCGACGTCTATCTGCAAAGCGCGGCATGGGCGCGCGCGACGGTCGAGGAGCTCCTCGAGCACCTCGACGACCGCTGGGCCGCCGGCCGGCCGCAGGCGGAAAAGCAACCCTACTGGAAGCGTCCCGCGTCCGAGCTGCTGACGCTGCATCCCGAAATGAGCCGGGCGGAGGCCCTGGCGATCTTCCGAAAATACAATTCCATGACTCAGGTGGAGCTGGGCGGCGCGTGGTTCTATGTGACCGCGATAGGGACCGGCACGGCCCCCCTGCCCTGCGAGGTGCAGCGTCTGTCCCCCACGCGGGCGCTCTACCGCGTAATGGACGGCCATTTGCGGCTTCATATCCATCCGATGGAGGTGCGGACATGAAACGAGCAAGGAGCATACGGTTACAGCCCAAGCTGCTGCTGGGACTGGTGGCGATGGCCGCCGTCCTCGCGGCGATCCTGGCCCCCACGATTGCCCAACTGTACCGGGCGCGGATGGAGGAGCAATACGCCTCTCTCGCGTTCGGTCAGGCCTCCGTGGCGGCGGATCTCATCGACGGAGACCGCGTGGAGCAATACTACCGGACCGGCGAGAAGGACGCCTATTACGAGGAGATCCACCGCTACCTGCAGGACGTCAGGGAGAAGCTGGGACTGAAATACTTCTATGTGGTCGTGCCGGAGGATGAGGTCATGTACTACATCTGGGACGCGGGCGTTCCCGGTGAGGACGGCGTCTGCGACCTCGGCGACACCGACGCCTACTACGGCGGCGGCAACGAGCTGATGCACGGTGCCTTCGCCGTCGACGCGGAGCAGACCATCCTCATCACCAACAACGAGGAGTACGGCTATCTGGCGTCGGCCTACGTCGCCATCCTCAACAAAGCCGGCACACCGGTGGCGCTGGCCAGCGTGGACATCTCGATGGACATGATCGACCAGCAGATCCGGCAGTTTCTCGGCCTGACGCTGTGCGTGGTGCTGGCCGTTCTGCTGCTTTCCATTTTCGCGTACTACTACTATGTGCGGCGCATTCTGATCCGTCCGCTGAGGACTCTGCACCACGCCGCCATCGGGCTGGTGGAGAGCAGGATGGAGGATCTTTCTCACTTCCGGGTGGAGGTCAACACCGGCGACGAGCTGGAGGAGCTTGCCCATTCGTTTCAGTACATGGTGTCGGAGCTGAATGAATATATTCAAAACCTCAGCCGCGTCACCGCGGAAAAGGAGCGCATCGGCGCGGAGCTGGACGTGGCGCGCCACATTCAGGCGTCCATGCTGCCCTGCATCTTCCCCGCCTTCCCCGAGCGCCACGAGTTCGACATTTACGCCTCCATGACACCGGCGAAGGAGGTCGGCGGCGACTTCTACGACTTTTTCCTGGTGGATGACGACCATCTGGCGCTGGTCATGGCGGACGTGTCCGGCAAGGGCGTCCCCGCGGCGCTGTTTATGATGATCTCCAAAACGCTGCTGAAATCCGCCGCGCAGAGCGGTCTGTCCCCGAAGGCCGTGCTGGAAAAGGTAAACGATCAGCTCTGCGAAAACAACGAAGCGGAGATGTTCGTCACCGTCTGGCTGGGCATCCTCGAGATCTCCACGGGAAAAATGAAGTGCGCCAACGCAGGCCACGAGTATCCGGCCATCATGCGCAAAGGCGGCTCCTTTGAGCTGTTCAAGGATAAGCACGGCTTCGTGCTGGCCGGCATGGAGGGCGCCCGATACCGCGAATACGAGCTGGAGCTGGACGCGGGAGACCGTCTGGTGGTCTACACGGACGGCGTGCCGGAGGCGACGAATGCCTCCAACACGCTCTACGGGACTGACCGGATGCTCCGTGCGCTGAATGCCGCCGAGGGCGGCTCGTGCCGTCAGCTGCTGGAGGCTCTGCACCGCGATGTGGACGAGTTCGCGGGCGGCGCGGACCAGTTCGACGATATCACCATGCTCTGCATCGAGATGAAGTCGTCGGGCATGAAAAAGATCCGTCTCGCGCCGACGCTGGAGCAGCTGCCGCAGGCCACCGACTTTTTTGAGGGCATTCTCGCCGAGGCAGGAGCCTCCATAAAGGTGGTCGCTCAGGTCAACGTGGCGGTGGATGAGATCTTCTCCAACATCGCCCGCTACAGCGGCGCGACCGGCGTCGTGCTGGGCTGCTCACTGAAGGACGGCAAGGCGACGCTTCGCTTTTCCGACAACGGACGGCCTTACGACCCCACCGAAAAGCCCGACCCGGATACAACGCAGTCGGCGGAGGAACGGGAGGTCGGCGGCCTTGGCATCTTCATGGTGAAAAAGCTCATGGACGAGGTGACCTATGAATACGCGGACGGGTCGAACATCCTGACGCTCGTGAAGAGCCTTTGACCGATCGTACCGGGTCGCCTCCCGTCCCGCGCGGAGCATTTCCGGAAGAGTTTTGACAGAGGAAACACGATGAGCAAATTCGCCGCACGATAATGTACAATAAGTTGCGCAAATTGAAAATCGCATAAAAGAAGACATAGCTTGCAGGCTCTGGTAGAATGAAGTCACGACACACCATTCTGAAAGGAGACAGCAAACTATGTCCGAGAAAATTGTACAGCTGAATGAGGAAATTATCAAGGGCCAAATCAAGGAATTGGTTCGCGGCAGCGTGGAGGAAACCCTGAACGAGCTGCTGGAAAAGGAGGCGGAGTCGCTGACGCAGGCCGCCCGCTACGAGCGCAGCGAGGCCCGTCAGGGCTACCGCAGCGGTCACTATGACCGGAATCTCACCACGACCTCCGGCGACGTCACGCTCCATGTCCCCCGGCTCAAGGGCGTATCTTTCGAAACCGCCATCATCGAGCGGTATCGCCGCCGGGAGAGCAGCGTGGAGGAGGCCCTCATCGAGATGTACCTGGCAGGCGTTTCCGTGCGCCGGGTGGAGGACATCACGGAGGCACTGTGGGGCAGCAAGGTCTCGCCCGCCACCATCAGCGAGAGGAACAATGAAAGCTTATACAAGCATTTGCCCTTTGTCGGATGAGTATTCACCCCAGGGCTTAAATAATGGGGATGTAGCATAAAATTGCTCGATATATTGCACAATTTCGGTTATTCTTTTAGGCGGTATATAATTTCCTTGCCAAGACACCGCAATAGTACGTCTAAATTCATCCTCTGCAATCGGTATGTATTTCAAACCATACAATGAATGTAGTCTGCGTGCCATGGACAATGGGTAAATAGAAATATATTCCTTTGCCCCTCTGACGAGCATGGAGTGTATTACAAGATTCTCTGCTTCATCTGTATAGTTTGGTTTTATGTTTGCTTTATAAAAGGCTTGGTCGATTGCCATACGGACTGGAAATTTTGTCGGTAGTGTTATAAACGGATAATTCAAGATGTCGTTTATAGTTAGCTCATCAGCCGCAGCGAGAGAATGATTCGGATTGATAGTAGCACATAATTGCTCCACACAAAGCTCTTTGGAGAAAATACCACGTACAGAAAGTGGCGGCGAACACACAGCTAAATCACATTTTCCTGCTTGAAGCGCTTTACTGAGATCAAAGTAATCAAAGAATTGGCGTAGCTTTGCGTGACAGCAGCAGTGTTGATTATAATCTTCGACTATATCTGAAACATGGGTCATGCCACTTCCGACTATAATTAAATTTTCGTTGGTCTTTTTTGAAAGCGCCTGTTGGAGCAGGTGATAGTCATACATAACGGATTCCGCATATGGGAGCAGACGCCGCCCGTCTGCCGAAAGGGAAAGAGAATTGCAACCCCGTTCAAACAGCGTGACGTTCCAATCTTTTTCCAGCTGCTTTATTGCGACGCTCAATGACGGCTGGGAAATAAAAAGCTCGTTTGCAGCCTTAGTAATATTTCCACACTGCGCAACTTTTATGAAATATGATATTTTCTTTATCATAGAATGTCACCATATAAATACAGATTTGATATAGGTAAAATTACCATAGGTTTTTTCTATACCATAATGCGTATTATATAGTGTTACTCCAAAAAAATCAATGATATAGTAGAAATACACTAAGATTCAGCAAAGTGATAAAGAAATATGATCTGCTTTGCACGAAATCTACAAAAACGAAAGAATAAGAAGAAAGGAAAGAAAAAAATGAAAAAAATGCTGTCCGTAATTCTATGCGTCCTTATGCTTTCAGGAATGTGCGCATGCGGAGGTTCAAACAGCAATCAGGCTTCGCAGACACCGGTTTCTCCCGGAAATTCAACGAGTGAAATCGAAGAAATCACCTTTTCTCTCGGCGACGTTTCTGGTACCGGCACATTTCTGGAACAGAATGCACAGTTCTTTTCACAGAAAGTAAGTGAACTTTCCGACGGTAAGATGAAAGTTGAGATTTTCTCTGATGGTCTGCTTGGTACTGAAGACGCGCTCATGACGAACATCCAGACTGGTGCCTTGGAGATGGCGAACTTCTCGTCTACATTCACAAATCTTGTAAAGAGTGCAGGTATCTTCGACTTCCCATATCTGGTAACAGATCGTGACCAGCTCGCGTTGCTTGAGGAAGCCGGTATCATTGATGTCATCCGCACGGAAGCAGAGAGTCTAAATATAAAGATTGTAGGAATGAACGAGAACGGATTTCGGCAGATTACTACAAATACTCCTGTTGTTGAGCCGAGTGACTTGAAGGGTGTCGTCATCCGCACTCCGTCCAATTCTCTTCGAGTAAAGACATTTGAAGCATTTGGTGCTACGCCCATATCAATTTCATTTTCAGAGCTATACCAGTCGCTCTCACAGCACATCTGTGATGCGCAGGAGAATCCCTTGGCTACCATTGTCTCCTCTCAGTTTTATGACTATCAATCCTGTCTGTGCATCTCAAATCACGTTTACACCCCCGGCTGGATCTGCATGAACTTGGATCTCTATAACTCCCTTTCCGATGCACAGCGTGCTGTAATCGATGAAGCCGGCGCACTTACCTCTGCGCATGTACTTGAAGCCGGCGCAAAAGCCGATGAGGAAAATCTTCAGGTTTGCAAAGACAAAGGTATGCAAGTCACCTACGCCGACGTTGAAGAGTTTCGTAATGTTGTGCTACCGCTTTGGGACAAGTTTGCAGACAGTGTCGGCGGCATAGACTTTGTTAATGCTGCAAAAGCCGCACTTGGATATTAAAAGAACCTTTAGCATATCTCTGTCTCTACCAAGGGAGGTATTAAAATGGAGAAGTTAATCAAATATTTTCGCTCCATCCTAGTTGTATTGCTCTGCGCTATGACAGCCATGGACGTGATTGTTATAGTTGCACAGGTTATATTCCGATTTTTCCTGCATGTATCGCTTGCATGGGCCATGGAATTGGCTGGTGTTTCATTGGTATGGATCACGTTCCTCGGCGCAACTCTTGCGACCATGGACGAGAGTAATATCAACTTTAATGGTTTTATAGACAAATTGAACGGAGTTCCCAAGCTTGTTTTAAAGACCGTTTGCAATTTACTTGTTCTTGCTATGTGCTACATTATGGTTCGCTATGGTTACAAAAGCGTCCTTATCGGGGCAAACTCAAAGATGGTCGCACTTCCCACAACAATGGCTGTATGCTGTTCGGTCATCCCAATAAGCGGCGTATTTATGGCGTTTGCTGTAGTCCTAAATATTGTCAAGGACGTAAAGCTTTGCTTTGGCGGCTTTGATGCAGACACGGTAAGCCCATCTGTTGCATCAATTTATGATGATGTCCCTGAAGAAGTCCTGGCAAAAGCTACTGCCGCACTTAAAGAAGCGGAAGATAACGATGAAGACGGTACGAACAGCAAAGGGGGAGCCAAATGATAGCTATACTGTTAGTTGGCACGCTTATATTATTTGTTGCTTTAGGTGTGCCCATTGCCTTCTCAATAGTTCTCGCCGCTGCTTCCGGCATACTTATAGGCGGGGTCAGCAATCTCGGAGCAATACCAATGCAAATGTATGGAGGGGTCAATAGCTTTACCCTCATGGCTATTCCTATGTTTGCCTTGATGGGAGAAATAATGGGGCAGACTACTCTGGGCACCAAGCTGATAAATATTGCAAATGAGCTTGTTGGCTGGATGAAAGGCGGCCTTGCAATGGCAACGGTAGTTGTTTGCATGATGTTCGGTACAATATCTGGTTCAGCTGTTGCAGCAGCTGCCGCACTTACGGGTATACTTGTTCCCGAAATGGAGAAGCGTAGTTACCCAAAAGAGCTTAGCGTATCGATAATGTCATCATCATCAACGCTTGCCATAATAATTCCTCCTAGCAGCATCCTGATTCTTTACGGAGTCTCAGCAGGAGTATCAATAGCTGACCTATATCTTGCATCCATAATCCCCGGCGTTTTTTGCGGTATATTTTTAATGATAACAGCATTCATCTTTGCTAAGAAAATGGATCTCCCTACTGAGAATAAATTCTCTATAAAGAGACTCATCAAGGCAATTGCAAAGGGCTGGGCAGCACTGCTGATTCCAATTGTCATATTCGGAGGTATATTTGGCGGTGTATTTACACCTACAGAGGCTGCTGCTGTATCGGTCGTTGTTGCGCTGCTGGGTGGCATTAGGGAAATAAAGCCGGAGATGCTGCCGAAGATGCTCATCAGGACTGCCTTGTCGACCGCAATTATTACATTTATGGTTGCCGGATCTGCATCATTGGTAACGATTATGACCTTGAGTAAAGCCCCTCAGACTATTACGGCCTTTATTACGGGAATAACTTCAAACAAATACATTATTCTGTTCTGTCTTGATATTCTCTTGTTTGGGCTTGGAATGATACTTCATGGCAATGCTATTATCATGCTTGTTATCCCCCTGGCGCTTCCTATTATGAAAGCGCTTGGAGTAAACCCCATACATTTTGGCATTCTGATGTGCTTAGGGGTTGGTATTGGCCAACAAACACCTCCGGTCGCATCGGTTTTGTTGACGACCTGCTCCATTGCCAAGGTCACAATTCCGGCGGTATGGAAGTATTTGAAGTGGTTTTTGCTCGCATCCGTCGTCTCTTGGATGTTCATCACATATATTCCGTGGATATCAAATTGTATCGTGTCATAAAAAAGGAGTAAACATAAATATTAAGGAGAAATCAGTATGCTTATTGACAAAGAAAAATGTATAAGGTGCGGACAGTGTATTCCATATTGCCCGATGGGGTGCATTTCCAAAACTGACGATGGTGTAGCGATAAACACCGATGAATGTGTTGAGTGCGAAATATGCCGTAATGCAAAAGTTTGCCCCAGAGACGCACTTTATATGCCTAAGTTGGAGTATCCTCGTACACTTCGCAGTCAGTTCTCAAATCCGCTAATTCCTCATCCGGATACCGGAGTACCCGGTAGAGGAACCGAGGAAATGAAGACTAACGACGTAACCGGTCGATTTCCTAGGGGTAAAGCTGGTATTGCGATTGAACTCGGACGCCCCGGTACAGGAACCCGTCTGCGTGACGTTCAGACAATTGCGATGGCGGTAGCACCATATGCAAAATATGGATTTGAGCCGCATAATCCGGTCACTGTATTAATGCTAGATGGCAGTGGGAAACTGAGAGACGAAGTACTGAACGAAAAGACGCTATCTGCAATAGTGGAGCTTGAAGTTGATCAAACAGATGTTCTTCCTGTGTTCAACGCGCTCCGTGATGCCCAGAAAGATATAAGTACCGTTTTCAGCGTTGATCTTGCCTGCAGACTTGAGCCGGATGAAAGCTGTCCCGCTGCAATTATTGCAGAAGAAGCTGGTTATAAGCTCTCCCTTAATGGAAAAACGAATGTTGGTCTCGGAAAACCCCGCTATAAGGAGGATTGATTATGTCACATACATTACATCGTTACGGCACCGCCGAAAATCTAAAGGGTGATTATGTTGTCTTCGCAATTGCAGCACAAACTGTAAACGCAAAAGGGATTCATCCTGAGTTCGTAGAATTCGAGAAAATTGCGCGTAAGTATAATCCGGTTAACTTTGGGGATATGAGAACGGGAAATGACTATAATGTTGGTCCTGAGATGATTGGGCATCCATATTATGATAACTCTATAGTTCATGCCGTCTATACTGATGAGGAAACAGTAGCTGCTGTTCTTAAAGAGCTCACCGAAGCGAATCTAAAGCTCTCTATTGTTGTTTCCGGACTCCTTGAGCAAGTTGCGGAATGCTGCCACAAAGCCGGCATCGGTCCTCATACCGTAGAATATTCAATGGGCATTTGGGGACAGACACAGAGACTGCCGGAAGAAGCGGTACTATCCATCAGCACTATGTGTGGTCATGGCATGATATCATTTAGTCTTATAAAAGAGTTGGCTAATAAGGTTGAGAGAGGAATTATTACCCCAAAACGAGCAGCAGAAAAGCTTGCCGGCCTTTGCCATTGCGGTGTTTTCAATCCTGACAGAGCAGCAAGAATTTTTGAAAAGATGTCTGTATAGGAACAACTATTAGTTCCTGAATATTTCACTCCTTAGAGGTATCGACTCACTATGGGTCGATACCTCGTTTATACAATCCCAAGGAATCTCTAAATTCACAGTGTTCCTAATAGGAAGTAATCATAAGCAAGTGAAGAGCGCACAGCGCAATTTTCCTGCAAATGCTACCGATTTTGCTGACATTCCCTTATAACTGTGTAGGCTGTCTGTATTGCCGTGTAGACGGCCTGCAACATCAATAGGGAAGATATACCTAAAAATGTAACTTTGATGTTCAGAAGAGCTGTTTTGAAACTCAAAACAGCTCTTCTGCGTAGTGTGATTATTTCATTGTAATTATAGCTATATTCCTTGAATTTCTTATATTATTATAACTTTTTCTACACTTTTTCACCATTCCCTTACCGCCGCGCCTCAGTTGCGCCAGTCGCGCCGGTAGCTCCGGTTTCACCGCGCTCGCCTTGCGGACCCTGCGGGCCGACAGGCCCCTGAACGCCTTGCGGGCCAGCAGGTCCTTGCGGCCCCATCGGCCCGGCAGGGCCGGTGCAGGAGCAGCATCCGCAGCCGTTTCCGCTGCCGCCGCAGACGGAATTGGCGTATATTTTCATGCCGTAATATTCTTTTTCGTCAATAATTT
>ERZ834769.2901-NODE-2901-length-11956-cov-2.414755_pt1 | contig 11956 bp, 10 predicted proteins | sample MGYA00519690_ERZ834769 | MGnify/ENA primary metagenome ERZ834769 (study PRJEB31850, sample SAMEA3708760) | human gut metagenome | biome: human gut; feature: human-associated habitat; material: faeces | place: China | collected 2014 ... | reverse complement strand
AAGGTTCTCGGCATCGAGTAAAAAACAGGCAATAATAAAACCGGACAGCGTCGCTGTCCGGTTTTGTTTTATTTATTTTTCGTGGCTGCCGTGTTTCTTTTCCCAGCGGCGGCGCTGGCGGACGCGGATGGCCTCCTGCGTGTTCTCCACGAGCTTCGGCACGACATCGTCCTCAAGCTTTTCCTTGCCGCGGGCAAGCATCCTTATCAGGAGCACGAGCGCCGTTATTATCGGGAGTGCCGCGCAGACAACTGCAACAAGCGTCAGCAGTGCGCACCAGTCCTCAACGCTGCGCGCCGCGTTCTCCCAGTAGGGATATATAACGCCCATGGTCTGCATCGAGCGGCTGCCGAACTGCTTTGCAAGCTTGAGCAGACGCCCAAACTCGAAGCGGCGGCTGTTCTCGACTATCTCGCCGCGCCCGATGGGGAACGACTTCTTCGCCACACCCAGCGCGAAATCCTTGACGGGGTTTGCCATAACAAGCTCATAGCAGGTTATTCCGGCGTCCTCGACGAGCTGCGAATAGCCGTCGTACGACATGTACAGCCCGCGGCCGGAGGTGTATGCGGCGGTGTTGAACTTGTCCTGCTCGCGCTCGACCACGCCTGCGATCATGTACGGCACGCCGTTTATTTTCATGCTCAGCCCGGCAATATCTGTGCCGCCGTAGAGCAGCCATGCCAGATCTTCGTCCAACAGGACACGATCCTTCATAAGGTCACGCTGAGTGATGTAGCTGCCGCTGATAAGCCGTATCGGGTGAAAATCGAAGAATTCACCGCCGACGGCGATGACCGCGGCCTCGCCCTTGCCGTTATCGCTGCTGACGTTTACCTTACCGGTGCAGCTCCATGCGTCGACAAACAGCGTGCTGTCGTTGTCGATGTCGAGCGCCGCCTTGTGCAGCTCCTCGGTGAGCTTGGTGCGGAAGGCCGCAACCTTTTCAAGGCCTATCTTTTCATCCACGGGGATGAAGCAGCTTATCTGCGAAAACTCCATGTCGCTCTCGCCGCGCCAGCGGGAAGCCTCCTTCTGGCTGACGAGCGTATTCGACAAAATCGCGGTCGTGATGAGGCAGGCGGCCATTATTAGCAGCAGTGCGCCGTTGGTGATGGCGAATACTATTCTTTTTTTCTTCCTGTTTCCTCGTTTTTTCATGTGGACTCAGCCATTCTTACCTGATCGCCGCCTTTGACCGGCATGCTGCTGGTGGTGATGACATAGTCACCATAGGCAAAGTCTCCGGTGACGGCGGAATTCATATCGTCGGACGCGACAACCTCAACGGCGACGCGCTTTGCAAAGAAACGGTTGCCAAGGGGGGAGTTCTTTGCGGTGATGACCAGCACAAAGCTGCCGTTGTTATCCTGACGGATGGCGCTGTTCGGTACGACGTAGTCATAATTCGCGCTCTTGGAACCGACGGAAATGGTCAGCTCTGAGCCGGCGTTCACATCGCCGTCAAGATCAAAGGTCAGGAGCTTGTTGGTCTGCGGATTCTTGGGATCGGTCTTGATACTGTTGAGCGTTGCGACGATCTCGCTGCCCCAGTAGAAGTTGGAGACGGTGGCGCTGTCGCCCGGGCGCAGCTTGCGCGCCTGCTCATTGGTGACTGAGAAGCTGAGGGTGTAGCCCATGTCGGGCACTTCAATGGTCGCAAGGATCGTATCCTTGGGAACGGTCTGTCCGGCGGTGATCTCGATGGACTGCACGGTGCCGGAAACGTTGGAGGTTATCTGGTTCTCCTCGCCGCCGGAAAGCTCCTTTATCTTCTGCTTCTGCTTTTCAATCTGAGCGGAAAGACTCTCAAGATCAATTGCAGCAAGCTGGGTCTGCTTGTTGTCGGCTATTTTCTGCTGCTCAAGGCTGTGCTTCAGCTCAAACAGCTCGTTTTCGGCGGCGACGCGGGCCTGCTTTGCCTCGTCATACTTGGTGGCGTACTCGCCGGCGGCAGAACGGAGCGCGTCAAGCTGAGCGTTGAGTGAGTCAAGCTGCGCCTGTACGGTGGACAGAGCGATGCTGGTGTCGGAATTCGGCAGCTCGTCAAGCGCCTTCTTCGCGTCCGCCAACTCCTTCACGGCCGCGTCGTACTCCTCTGTGCCGGGAGTCGCGGCGGCGAGAGCGGCTTCGGCGTCCGCAACACGCTGCTCTGCGGCCTCGCGTTCTGCCTGCGCACGCTCTGCAAGCTCGTCATAGGTTTTCTGTGCGTTTGCTATCTTCTGCTCCAGCACGGCGACCTGCTCCTGATAGCCTGCGCCCTGCTGATCCTCAAGCGCCTTGTTGAGCACATCCAGCGCATCCTTCTCCGCCTTAACGGCCGCATCATATTTCTCCTGAGCGGAGGCAATCTTGCGCTCTTCGACGGTGTAATCAAAGGTGGGCATATTTATGGCGGACTTGCGGTAGCTGATCTCAAGATCGCGCAGCGCATCGGTCGCGGCCTCAAGCTCGTCACTGTCGCCCTGACCGAGGATGAACAGCACGTCACCCTGATTGACCTCCTGACCGGTCTTGACCGCGACGGCGCGGATCTCACGCGTCTGGTCGGCCTTGACCTGATAGCTGCCGTTCGCGACGACGGTACCGGTGCCGCGGACGCGGGCGGTGATACTGCCGCTGGTGACGGACTGCGTTGCGACCTCGGGCAGCGTCCTGTTCATGATGGTGTTGGAGAAAAAGGTCAGCACCAGCAGGACGGCGAGGAAGATGATGGCGGCGTTTTTTACCCAGCCTCTGTTGATTTCTTTATGTTCCATGGGGATGTAGCTCCTTCTTAATACTTATCCTTTGACACTGCCGGAATTGGCGATGCCTTCTACCAGATATTCCTCGCCGTGCAGGAACAGCAGCAGACCCGGGATCATATACACGACGGCGGCGGCGAAGGCAATGCCGATCTCGCCGGCGTTGATGCTGGACAGGAACATCGAAAGCGGCTGCTTTTCAACGTCGTTGAGCAGGATCAGAGGCTGCTCGACCATGTTCCAGTTGTCGATGAACACAAGGATCGCAATGGAATAGAGGGCGCTCCGGCACTGCGGCAGGCAGATGTTCCAGAAGATGTGCCACTCGTTCGCGCCGTCGATCTTGGCCGATTCAATGACGGCCATGGGGATGCGGCGCATGAATTTGGTGAGCAGAAACACCGAGAACGGCGCGAACACGCCGGGCAGGATTATTGCCCAGCTCGTGTTGAGGATGCCGAGCCATTTACTGACGAGGTAGTTCGGAACCAGCGTTACCTGATAGGGCATCAGCATCAGAATGACATAGAAGAAGAAAATGCCGCTTCTGATCTTGCCGCGCCATCGCGTGAAGCTGTATGCCGCAACGGAGGCGATGGCCACCTGAAATATGACGATCGGCACGACCAGCAGCACACTGTTCCAGAATTTCAGCAGGTACTCCGGCGACTTGATAAGGCCGTTTATATACTGCGAAAGCGTGACCTTATCGGGAATGAACTTGAGGTTTACGGTCTTGGAGACGTAGCCGCCGGTGGTCGTGGAGAATATCATGCCGTAGTTTGCGTTTATCTCTTCCTCCGACATGAAGGAGTTTGTAATTGTCAGAACCGTCGGCAGCAGGAAGGCGATGGCGAATATTGCGCACAGCACAAACATTGCGCCGCGGCCGAAATAATGCTTTTTCTTCATCCCTCCACGTCCTTTCCGAACCAGTCCTCGGCAGCAAAGAGCAGCGCGATGAGAACGACCATGACAATGGCCATGACGACCGCCGCCGCGGAAAGCTTCTGATAATCAAGGGATTGGAAGGTATTGTTCATGAAGTGCTGAAGCATGTACAGCGAGCTGTACGGGTAAGCGCCCGTCAGCAGATAGACCTCGCGGAAAACCTTGAAAGAGTTTATCAGCGAGAGTATCGTGACGAAGAGCACGGTGGGGGACAGATAGCGGAGCTTGATGGCGAAGAACTTGTACCACTCGGAGGCGCCTTCAACGTCGGCCACCTCAAGCAACTCCTTCGGGATATTGGCAAGTCCGGCCATGAACAGTATCATAAAGTAGCCGAGGTTTTTCCACAGGAACAGGATGATGACGACCAGCATCGCATAATCGGTCTGGAGCCAGTCGATCTTATCCGCGCCGAAGAGCATGATGAACTCGTTCACGGTGCCGTTATAGTTGAAGAGCACCTGCCAGATCAGGACGACCGAGGCCACGGGAACCATCATCGGGCTGAGGAAAAACGTACGGAACTGAGATTTCAAAGGGATGCGGCACTCAAGCATGAGTGCGAGCGCCATCGAGAGGATGACCGCCAGCGGCACCGCGAGGAACGAAAAGGTCAGGGTGTTTTTCGCGGCGGTGAGGAATGCGGAGTTATGGAACAGCTTCACGAAGTTGTCGAGAAACACAAAATTGCGCGAGCCGACTCCGTCGATGACCGAATAGTACACAACGACGAAGAACGGTATAATAAAGAACACGCCCACGCCCAGAAGGCTTGGCGAGAGGAAGCACATGCTTTTCAGGAAGTCCTTCGCCTTGTCATTAAATTTTAGCGAGCGTTTTTTCATAGCTTATCTTCTTATCTTCCATCAGTTTGAGTTATAGTTTAGCTTATTATACTATATATAGAGAAATATTACAAGCCGCAGGCGCAAAATCGCAGCGGCTTTTCAGTCAGTCAAGAAGCTCCGGATATAGATCACGCCACGCGGGATTTATACCCGCAATAAGCGTGTTTTTCTTCTTGCGTGACCATGACTTGATTTGCTTCTCGCGTTCTATTGCGGAGAGTACGTCGTGGGTGCTTTCGTAATATACGAGCTTCTTGACAGCATATTTTGTCGTAAATCCGTCAGGGTCTGCGCCGGTGCGGTGTTCATATACACGGCGTACGAGGTTGTTTGTAACGCCTGTATATATCGTGTAGTTTGAGGTGCTGGACATGATATATACGTAATACTCCATGCATTACCTCCGGCTATGACATTGGAACGGGGATGCGGATTGCCACGACCAGTCTGAGGACTGGTCTCGCAATGACAAGGTGGTCTGAAGGCGAAGCGGCGATTTCAAATCCCGCAAAACGGAAGAATCGGCGCAATATTTAAAACATTGTTGTCATTCCGAGGAGCGAAGCGACGTGGGAATCCGTTCTCCTTCACAGCGCAGTTGAATCAGGAGCCTCTCCCGCTCTGATAAAGAGCGGGAGAGACATTGTTATATTACCGCTGCTCGTTGACGTAGATATTCGCCTTGTTCTGAATAAGTCTTGCGACTTCCTCGGCACTCTTCTGACCGGAGAAGAAGGCGGGGGTCTGCTCGTTGACGATATTATAGATGCTGGAGGAGTAGTCGGCTACCTTGGTGGTGGTAGTGATAAGCTCCCAGAGCTTGTCGGCCTGCTCCTGAGTTGTGGCGTATAGCTCTATCATGGTGTCGCCCCAGCCAAGCCCGCCACGGCTGACTTCGATCTTATTGCCGTTCTCGTCAAGGACGTAATTGCCGTTTTCGTCCTTCATATACTCGGGAGTCATGGCCTCCTTGAGCTTTGCATTATATGCATTGATGTTGCTCGGGAAGCCGTACTGTTCCTTCTGGAAGTCCTCGGTGAAGAAGGTGCGGATGAACTGCCATGCGGCGTCCTTGTTCTCGCAGCGGGCAGAGATGGCGTAGCCGGAGTTGGTGAAGTTCAGCATATTGCCGGTGCCGCTGGCGGTCGGGTAGCCGATATAGGTGACGCTGCCGCCGAAGATGGCGTCGTACATGGGCAGGTCGGTGAAGTCGGAGACGTAGGTGTTCAGAAGCATCTGCCTGCCCTGCGCAATGCGGGTGTAATCATCGTCACTGTCGGTGTATTCATAATTATCCCAGTTGAAGTCGTTCTGGAACTGGGAGGCAAACTTCAGCATGTCTATGAAGCTCTGACTCTCAAAATTGCACTGGCCGGTCGTCCAGTCTACGAGCGTGCCCATATCGAGAGCGAGGCAGGAGGAGAGTACGTCGGTAGAGGTGGTGGAGTAGCTGAAAATATCGCAGCCCTCCGGCATCTGTGCCAGAGCGTCCTGAAGCTGCTGATATGTCCAGCCCGGAGTGTCGCCCACGATGGAGCTTGCGCCGGCAACGCCCTGAATGTTAAAGTTGGAGACGGTGGAGTAGAGCTTGCCGTCAACCTCGAAGGCGGCGAGAACGTTCGGGATGAAGTCGGACTTGTTCAGATCGGGATCGGCGTCGAAGAAGCTGTCGAGATCGGCGATGAGTCCCTTGCCCGCGAGCTGGGAGACGGAGAAGCCGCTGAGGTCGAGAATGTCAGGCACGTTGCCGGCCATTATCTCGGTGGTGAGCTTGGTGAGACCGGCGGAATAATCATCGTCGGTGTTGTACTCGGAGTAGTCGTTGACCTGAATACGGTACTGGTCGTTATTGCGGTTGAACTTGACTATGAGCTCCTGCGTGTCCCAGCTGAGTCCCTGAGTGCCGAGGGTGATGTAGGTCTTCTGCGGCAGGCTGCTGGAGGGGACTTTGCTGATGGTGATAAGCTCGCTGGTGCAGTTTTCGTATTTGCCGTCCCACTCGTTGGTGACGGCGACGATGCGGCCGTCGGACAGGACGTACTGGTTGGAGAGGTTGTTGGTGTTGACGTCGCAGTCGAGCCAGCTGAAGATCTTGGTCTCGGTCTCGGTGTCAAAGTTGTAGCCGTAGAAGCTCAGACCGTTGGTATAGTAGATGTCATAGTCGCCGTCGCCGGTTATCATGTTCTGGGTCCAGCCCTTGAGCTTCAGGGTCTTGCCGAGAGAGCGGGAAGCGATGTCGACAAGCTGTATGCCATAGCCGTCGTTGCCGTAGGCGAGGACGCCGACGTTGCCGTCACGCAGCTTGATGAGGTTTTCGGGGTAGTTGTCGAGATCAATGTCGAAGTCGACGGAGCCGTCGGTGTTGAAGACGCGGATGAGCATGTCGCTGGTGACAACGACCTTGCCGTCGTCGGTGACGACCATGTTGTACGGGTAGAAGGAGTCGTCACCGTTGGAGCTGCTGCTGAGCTCGACACAGCTCAGCTCAGCGCCGGTAGCGTCGAGACTGCGGAGATAGGAGTGCTGCTCGTACTGGTAGTAGTTCCAGTATTCGTCGCTGGACTTATCAAGACCTTCGGGAGCGTCGCTCCAAGAGAGGTACAGAGTCTCAAGAGACATCAGGCTGCCGTCAGCCATGAGGCAGAGCTGGGAAAGGCTGCTGGTAGAGGTCTGACCGTGACCCTCAAGCTTAACGGGGGCGTAGTTTTCAAGCTTGGTGCGGGTTCCGTCATAGCCGTTGAGGTACAGACGGTTCTCGTATATGTCGTACTGACCCTCGTACTCGGCGGGAGTGTCGTGCTCCATCTCGCCGACCTTCTCGTTCTCAACGGTGTAGAAACCGGTTTCGGTGAACAGGAAGGGGTTGAGGTAGGTATGTCCGTCGCCGTTATTCAGCTTGGAGAAGCTGGACGCATAGACATATTCCGGCGTCGGCGTGCTGTCGGGCTTGTCGTTGCCGCCGTTATTGCTGTTGTCCCCGCCGCTGCCGCAGGCGCAGAGGCTCAGTGCAAGAACTGCGACGAGAAGCAGGGAAATGATTCTGGTTGTTTTTTTCATTTTGTTCCTCCTCGGAAATTCAATCGGATTTCTATCGAACGCATGTAGGGATAAAAATCTATGGTCTCATTGTAGCATATAATGCGCGCTCTGTCTCTTAACTTTTCTTAAATGTTTGATTTTTCGTTGGTTTATATGAAATTATGTGTTATGATGCACTCAGTTAAAATGCATCGCGCCATACCGCAGCGCCTCCTCCCGCCGCGCTGCCGCCATTGTGAACCGCGATTGCATCGAACAGGCAAATTTTATGTATCGTTTTTGTATAGAGGAGAGATAAATATGGCTGCCAGTTCCAATATTCTAATAGTAGACGACGATCCGGATATCCGCCAGGTGCTGAAGATATTGCTGAGCGAGACATATACCGTCGCCGAGGCGAGCAGCGGCATGGAGGCCGTCGCGTATGTGAAGGAGCATCCGGAGCTTGACCTCGTGCTGCTGGATGTGATGATGCCGGGGATGGACGGCTTCCAGACCTGCGACGCGATACGCAAGGACTCCAACGTCCCCGTCCTGTTCCTCACCGCGAAGTCCGCCGAGAACGACCGCGTCAGCGCCTATTCCAGCGGCGGCGACGATTTCCTGTCCAAGCCCTTCTCCAGCGTGGAGCTGCTGGCCAAGGTCAGCTCGCTGATGCGCCGGTATAAGGAATACCGCGGCAAGCCGGAAGAGGCGCTTGCAGTGGAGAATCTTGAGGTCGATTTCTCGACGCACAAGGTCACGAGCAGCGGCAAGCCCGTCGCCCTGACCGACACGGAGTACGCCATCCTCGCGTATCTGCTCCAGAACCGCGGCCGCACCGTGACTGCCGTGGAGCTGTACGAGGCCGTGTGGAACGAAAAGTACCTCGCCGGTTCCGGCAACACCGTGATGGTGCACGTCCTGAACCTGCGCCGCAAGATAGAAGAAAATTCGTCCAGTCCGAAGATAGTTCGCACGGTCTGGGGAAAGGGCTATCAAATTGACTGAGAAGCAACATGAGCGGAGGAAAAGGCGCCTGCCGTCCTCGCTCAACGCGAAAATGCTTTATACGATCCTGCTGGGCTTCGCCTGCGCGCTGATCGTGATGGCGGTAGTGCGCGGGGTGGGGAACCTCATCGTCGATAAGGTGTATATGAGCAGCGATGCGATTTCTTCCCGCAAGGCTGAGGTGTATTCGCAGTTCAGCAGCTATGTAAGCTCACGCCGCATCAATGGTGACGACGCTTCCGCCGTCGCGCGCTGGGCGAAGGACCATGAATATGTCACCATTCTTATCTATAAAGGACGCAGCTTCTCCATGCGTGTACATGACGGAGAGGCTGTCAACGTCTCAAATATTGCCGGAGCGGAGCGAAGCCAGTATATTGCGCAGAGCCAGAGACTTTATCCGATGCGCTTTGCCGACGGACTGTATCAGATAGCGATAAGCGAGAACTCGCAGGTGCGCGAATACGCGCTGGCAAACGTTGTAGCGTGGGCTTCGGCGTGCCTGATATTCATAGCGGTTTTGCTGTGGTATGTGCAGCGGATGACGAAGCGCATAATAGTGCTGTCGAATGAGGCGGGGGAGATCGGCGAGGGCGATCTTGAGCACGATATAACCGTCAAGGGCAACGACGAGCTTTCGATGCTTGCGCATGAGGTGGACATGATGCGCAGCTCTGTCATTGAGAAAATGGGCAACGAGCGGCGTGCATGGCAGGCAAACTCCGAGCTGATAACCGCAATCTCGCACGATATCCGCACACCGATGACCTCGATGCTGGGTTATCTCAGCCTGCTTGACGAGAACGGCATCAGCGACGAGGAACAGGCGAAGCAGTTTATCTCCGCGGCCTACGGCAAGGCCATGGAGCTGAAGGATCTCACGGACGAACTGTTCAAGTATTTCCTTGTTTTCGGCCGCGCCGACCTTGAGATGAACATGGAGGAGTTTGACGCGAGGATGCTGCTCGACCAGTTCATGCTCGAACTGCAGTTCGACCTGCAGGACGACGGGTTCAACGTGTCGCGCATCGACTTCATCGGCGACTGCCGCGTCTCGGCGGATACGATGTATCTCAAGCGCGTGTTCGATAATCTGCTGTCGAACCTGCGCAAGTATGCGGACAAGTCGCGGCCGGTGATGATCCTCTCCGCGCTGGAAAACGGCTGGCTGAGCGTCTGTGTGTCGAACTACGTGGTGCGCTCGATGAACCGCGTCGAGAGCACGAAGATAGGCATCCGCACCTGCGAGAAAATAATGACGCATATGGGCGGCAGCTTCGAGATACGCTCCGACGAGGAGCACTTCGCCGCGGAGCTGAAGCTCCCGGCGATCGAAAATGATGTGCTGCCAGCAGGAAAGTAAACGTCTTTAACTTGCTTACAAAAATATAGATCGACGCCGGGGCATGTGCCCCGGCGTCGGTTATTCTTCATCTTCAAGCCCAGCAAAGAATTCGTCATACGAGCAGGAATAGATTTTCCTCAGCTCCACTATAACGCTTGCCCGGATATTCAGTTCGCCGGACTCATATTTTGCGTAGGTCGTCCGTCCGATATCGCAGCCGCGGCGCTGAAGCTCCGCGCACAGCTTTTCCTGCGACAGTCCGCTGCCCGCCCGAAGTCTGCGCAGATTATCGCCCATGTTCCGGTCACGCCTGATTTTTTGCTCCATGTTCTTCTCCGCCTGCATAATTTTTGACCAGTATCAGTTGCAAGCAGTCAAATTTTATGCTAAGCTGAGAGAAAATATTGACCGCTATACTGGTCGATATTTGCAGTGGAGGTATAAAAGTGGCCGATTATAAGAAAATGTACGCCGTATTATGCGGAACCGTAGACGATGTCATCGATGAATTGGAAACCATACCTTTGGCGTTGCCGGCGGCAACGAGCCTGCGAAATGCATTGCTGCGAACCGAAGAGATATATATTGATACCTGCATGTACTCTGAACCGAAATACGGCACCAATATAGTCGAACTGAAAACAGATACAAACGCTGAAGAAGATTAGCCGAACTGTGTTGCCATTTGCTATCCCGTTGCTATGGGAGCAGTGTGGGAAAAGTGTGTTCGTAGGGGACGGCCTCTGTGCCGTCCCGATTTCTATACGCTGCAGTGTCTTTTACCTAATGGCAATAGACCGAGACTGGCGACCCCTCAGTCGGCTACGCCGACAGCTCCCCTAAGAGAGGCGCCAAGGGCGCGCCCCCCTAATTTTCCCCCTTATCCATCGCGACCTCGGCGATGTACAGAATCAGCTCCTCCGGAGTCGGAAGCTCGCCCTCGCGGGGGACGCTCTGCCAGAACCGCTGCACATCGGCGTCCGTGCTGGCAAGGCCGTTCACCATTGCGATCTGTATGTTCCTCCTGACGGACTCAACGCTCTCGCCGCTGTCCGCGGCAATTTTTCTTATCGCGTCCTCTGCAATTTTCATTTTCAGTTTATCCATAACTTCACCTCACGGAACTATATTACATCTAAATTTACTTGAAGTAAATAAATATTTAGTTTAGCTCAATTATATTTCTGCCTGATTGTTGGTAGCATATCCGCATGGAGGTATAGATATGCATACCAGATTTGCGGATAAGTATATAACCATGGGTTTGAAGATAGCGTACTACCGGAAAAAGGCAGGGCTTACGCAGGAGCTGCTCGCTGAGAAGATCGGCCGCAGCGTGAACTTCATCGCTCAGGTGGAGGGGACGGGCACGGTGCGCGGCGTATCGCTGGAGACGCTGTACAGCCTGTACCGGTTTGACATGAACCTGCGCCACCTGCTGCTCCCGGTGCTGGAGTTTTTCGAGGTGCAGCTCCGCGCCAAAATCGCCTATCAGCTGGCCATCACCTACGGCTCGCTGGGCTATATGGATGCGGAGAATTTCCGCGCCGAGGTTTTGCCCAACGGCGCTTCCGTCCACAAAAGCCTGATCGGCAAATTCAAAAACGAGGTCAAGCGGCAGGGCGCGCTCCCGTTCGTGCGCCACCACAAAATCAAATACGGCGGCCAATTCCCGATTTGGGCGGCCGTCGAACTGTTCACCTTCGGCATGCTCGGCTCGCTGTTTGACCTCATGCGGGAGGGCGACCAGCGCGCCGTCAGCCGGGAATACGACCTCTCGCCGGAGGCGCTTTCGCGCCTGATCGCCGCCGCCGTGGATGTGCGCAACATCTGCGCGCATTACAACCGGCTCTACAACCAGATTCTCCCGGATCAGCCGCTCCTGCCCAACCATCTGCGCCTGTATGAAAGCAACCGCCTTTTCCCGCTCCTGCTCGTCTTCGCGCATGCGCTGGGGCGCGAGCGCGTGTTTGCGCGCCTGCTCACGGGGCTTTCGCTGCTGGAAGCCGATTACCCCGAGGCCGATTTGTCGCTCT
>ERZ834769.2895-NODE-2895-length-11979-cov-2.972073_pt1 | contig 11979 bp, 8 predicted proteins | sample MGYA00519690_ERZ834769 | MGnify/ENA primary metagenome ERZ834769 (study PRJEB31850, sample SAMEA3708760) | human gut metagenome | biome: human gut; feature: human-associated habitat; material: faeces | place: China | collected 2014 ... | reverse complement strand
TTTTGATGACCTTGCGGTTGATGACATCCTGCTGAAAGGTCTTCTGCATCAGCACATCGCCGCAGTATTTCTCATTTGTAAGTATGCTGTCTATGGCGCTCCGCGCCCATTTTGGCTCACCGTTTATGTTCGGAACAGCGCTCGTATTCAGATACTCCTGTATCCCGCGAACCGGTGTGCCGCTCAGGAACATGTCGTATATCTTTTTGACAACCTCTGCCTGATCCGGTATTATCTCAGGCTTGCTGTCATCGCCTTTGCGATAGCCGTACAGATATTTGTACTGTATAGTTACTTTGCCCTCTTTCATGGCTTGCCGAATACCCCAGCGGACGTTAGCTGAGATAGATTCGCTCTCGGATTGCGCGAACGCGCCGAGCATGGTTATTAGTATCTCACTGTCAACTTCGAGGGTATTCATATTCTCTTTCTCGAAGATTACTGCTATGCCAAGCTCTTTCAGCGCGCGTACATAATTCAGACAATCGACTGTGTTGCGGGCAAAGCGCGAGATGGATTTTGTAAGCACGATGTCTATCTTGCCCTGCTTGCACTGGCGGATCATACGTAGGAACTCAGGGCGCTTGCGGGCAGATGTGCCGGTTATACCTTCATCAGCGAAGATACCGGCCATAGTCCATTCTTTATTAGTCATGATCTTATCTGTGTAGTAATTTTTCTGCGCCTCGTAACTGGTGAGCTGCTCTTCATCATCGGTGGAGACTCGGCAGTAAGCCGCCACCCGGAGCTGACGCTTAGAAGCTCGCACAGCTTCTGGCTTGGCTGGGATACATATAACTGTTGGCGTTGTATCTTTCATAGCACTTCCTCCGAACTTATGGTCTGTCCATTTCTCAAAATCACCTGTGTGGAGAGGTTATTTACAATTACTTTATCGACGACCTTCGCAAGAAGGTCTGCATCAAGTTCAGTCAATGGTTCACACTTGGATATGATCCTTTGCAGTCGCGCAGTCTCATACTCGCTATTATCTATCACAGCGTACTGCACCGACGCCATTTGAAATATGAGCTGCTTTGCTTTGACCTCATCTATCGGCTGTACCAGAAGCAAGTCATCAAATTCCTGTTGTAACTCAAGTGTCTCAGTTGCGTCCGGCACAGTTTTTGGGTCTTTTATTAAACTCGGATCGTGAATCAGTGCGTTTATAATACCGAGCACATCTGCCTCAGTTTGCACTGCAGGGCGCTTATCGCTCAATTTATAGAGCAGTCTCTGGGCTTCTGACCGTGTGTCTGCTTGAATTTTGGATGTTCGTATGCTTTCAGCCGCCTCGAAATCCTCGCAGAGTAAAATTTGAGGATAGACATCTGTTCCCACATAACGTCTATCCCCCAAGATCCTCGCCATCATATTTTTGTTCCAAGCCTTATCCACATCATAGGCAACTGGCTGATTCAGCAGACTCGATTTTATATCATTGAATGATGCGCCGCCTATATATGCTCGGAAAATGTATTTCACGATGTCTGCCTCTGAACTATTAACAGATATCCGTCCGCCACATATCTGATACCCGAATGGCTGCCGCCTAATGCTCATCATCGCACCGCCCTTCTAATAGTCTCTCTGAACTCAAGACCATTTTTCAGTCTGAATCTCAGGTGAGTATTATCTTCAACTATGATCTTATCAACGAGTTCGTCGAATAGTTCCGCATCGAATTCCTCAAGGAAGTCCGGGATATCACGGATAACCTCTATGTTCTGCTTTGTCTGAGATAATGTGTCATCCGTCTTTGATTTCAGCAGACGCTCTTTCGCAAGCTTCAGCTTGCGAAGCTGTTCAGCCAGCGCATTGGTCTTGGATATGAAAATGTCAGGATCAACGAGCCCCTGCTGTTTCAGTACGGCTAACATTTGATTCTGACTGATAATTTCAGATATTTTTTTGTTAAGCTCAATTATGTCAGGACTCCATAGCATCCGCCGGTTTTGGATTGTATTGAGCTTTTCCAATGTATCTTTAAGTATGAACTTATTATATTGAAGTTTGTTACACAATCTGAGGAATGCAGCTACTATCTCTGATTCAGGTATCTGAGGAACTGTACAATTATCTTTCCCACTTGCTCTATTGAGGCACATCCAGTATCTCAATGTTCTGCTGTTCTTTACTCTGAAAGGTGAACCACAGTTCCCGCAGATAAGCTTTCCATTAAACATATATTGTTTTTCAGAGCACATTAATTGGCGATTATCTGTTTTAGAACTTCGCAATTTTTGTGCTGCTGCATATGTTTCGCTATCAATTATTGCCGGATGCGTATTTTGTGCGTAGTACTGAGGCATCTCTCCAAGATTTTTCTTCTGATAGCGTGGGAGTGTAGAAGTATAGTAAGTTTTTTGCCACAGTGAGTCCCCAATATACTTCTCGTTCTCAAGAATATGCCCCACTGTGTATTTGGACCAGCTTTGCAAAGTGCCTCTATTATTAAACGGTATGCCGTCTATATTCAGCGATGCTGCAATTTGCTCCATGTTCTTACCTATCAGATACTCGTTAAATATTCGCTTTACAATTTCAGCCTCTGCATCTACTATTGCGATCTTATAATCTGATCTACAGTAGCCATATGGCAAATGCGTTGGTACAAAGGTTCCCATCTGCATCCGCTTCTGGTAGCTCCAGCGCATATTCTTGGATATAGACTCACTCTCAGTCTGTGCCAGCGATGCGAACACGGCGGTGAGCATCTCGCCGGAAACTTTGCCGGTGTCGATGCCCTCTTTTTCAAAGTATACGCTTACGCCGCGAGACTTCAGAGAGCGCACCGTCTCTAGGCACTCGGTGGTGTTACGCGCAAATCTGGATATGGACTTCACAAGTATCCTGTCAATCAGCCCGCGCTCACAGTCTCGGAGCATACGCTTAAAGTCGTCGCGCTTTTCTATCGAAGTGCCCGTGATGCCCTCGTCTGCATAGATGTCTACAAGCTGCCAGTTGTCTTTGTTTGATATAAGCTCGGTATAGTATCGGTTCTGTGCGGCAAAGGAATTGAGCTGCTCGTCAGATGATGAACTGACGCGGGCATAAGCCGCAACTCTCAGCCGTATATCCTGCGGCTGTTCGGTTGCCGCTATCGTTATGACTCTCGCGGTGTTTTTCTGTGCCATGCGCCGGTTCACCTCCCTCTACAGCAACACACAATACCACAACACCTTTCACAAAGCTACTGAAATATCAAGAAAATGTGCAAGATACTAAGCAAGTTTTCTCTGGCTGCACTAACTCCACTCTGCTGCCTGATACGCAAGAAAGTACGCAAGTTAATAAGCAAGATGTTTTTCCCGGACTTATTTCCACTTGATTTTATTCTCGATGAATGGTATAACTGACTTGAAAGTTGGGTAACATTTGCACTAAGTTTTAAGTGAACGGAGCTTGCCATGAGTAACATCATTAAAAGAGATTATTATCTTCAAAAACTGATCGAGCGAAAAGAAAATGGTTTAGTAAAAGTCATAACCGGGATAAGACGGTGTGGGAAAAGCTTTCTGCTGTTCAACTTGTTCTATGACTATCTGATAGACAGTGGTGTCAAACCGGAGCAAATCATCTCGATTGCGCTCGATGACGACACCTTCGTAGACTACCGTGATCCAGCCGAGCTTTCCAAGTATATTCGCTCCAAGTTGGTCAATCCGGATATGTACTATATCCTTATCGATGAAGTGCAGTATGCCATTGCGAAGGATGAACTTAAAGCCCCTGAAACGATTCGGCTTTATAATGTGCTCAACGGATTGATGCGTCTGCGGAATGTCGATATCTATGTTACTGGAAGCAATTCTAAAATGCTTACAAAAGATGTGCTGACTGTTTTTCGCGGCAGAGGCGATGAGGTTCGTGTATATCCGATTTCCTTCAAAGAATATTACAGTTCTGTTGGTGGTGATAAATCTGAAGCATACGAGGAGTACGCTTTGTATGGCGGAATGCCGCTGGTTTTTTCAAAAAGGACCGACGCAGATAAAATGGCGTATCTGCAGAGTCTGTTCACCGAGGTGTATTTTAAGGACATTTCTGAGCGCTACGATATTGAACTTCCGGATGTACTCGAGGAGCTGACTGACGATCTATGCTCATCTATCGGCTCCCTGACTAATGCAAGCAAGATATCAAACACTCTCAAATCCATAAAGGGCATATCTGTTTCCGGTACCACAGTATCAAACTATCTTGGCTATCTCACGGAGTCTTTCCTGTTCAGCAATGCCAAGCGCTACGATATAAAAGGCAAGAAGTATTTTGAGTATCCCTCAAAGTATTACTGCACGGACGTCGGGCTGCGCAATGCAAGGCTGAACTTCAGGCAGCAGGAAGAGACTCACATCATGGAGAACATCATCTACAACGAACTTCTTTGCAGGGATTACTCTATTGATGTGGGGGTTGTAGAGATATCTGCCCGTGCCGACGGAAAAGTCTCAAAGAAGCAATGCGAGATAGATTTCATTGCCGCAAGAGGCTCTAAGAAGTATTACATTCAATCGGCGCTCAATGTCAGCGACCCAGGTAAAATGGATACTGAGCTCAGACCACTTAAGAACACAAAGGACTTTTTTAAAAAAATCATCATCAGCAAAACCTCAATGAAACCTTGGACAGACGATGACGGCATTCTGCATTTGGGTCTTTATGAGTTCCTGCTGAATGAAGGATCCCTTGATTTGTGATTGACTAAACGGAAATAATAAGCGTCGCGCCGGTTTGTTTGGCAACACGGGAAAGTATCTTTTCAGCTTCCTTCTGGGTTATCAGCCCGTTGTTTCGCAGCTCTCTGAGGATCGTTGCTGTTACCCACAGGTCTATGTCTACTGTCATATTGAACCTCCATATAATTTAAGCCGGGCGAGTGCCCGGCTCTTAGTCTATTCAATTACTCTCTCGCAGAAAACGAGGAGCCTTTGCCGACCACCGGTGTTCGGCGGATGGCAGGTCAGGAGGGTCACAAGGTCGCGCCCCTCCTGTATCTTTATCGCGTCAACATCATCCGGGGAAATGACCTGTATACCCCCTTAGAATGCAAAAAGGCCGGAACCTTTGATTTCTCAAAAGTTCCGGCTTCACCGATTTAATGTTTTGTTGTTTATCTCACTCACTTGCTCATTAACTCACCTCCAGATATGACAAAAGCGCCGGAGCGTTGATTCTGCAAAACCAACGCTCCGGCGCTTAAATTCTTGTGATATTTATTTTTTGAGAATCGCAGTGCTTTCATACGACAAGTGTGCTTACCACACCTCAAGTTGCGCATAAAATGGCTTTGTCGCGGTTCAAGTCCGCAACGCTGCGTAAAAACGGCGTTTGTCATCAATGGAAAAATAAAAAAATTTCCGAGCTGAAAAAGCCCGGAAAGCCTTGATGACACTGCGTTTGACGCAGTGTCATCAAAATTGGCTGACCATAATGGAACACCCGGCCAATTTTGAGGACAGGAGCCTGTGGAAGTATAATGCGCTGTCATTGAAAAATCACAATCTCATAGCAGTTCCATCAGGCTCGACCGAAAACAGGTACGGCGTGGAACCATTGACCGATAGCTCGTGCCCATACTTCTCCAGAGTAAAATCAAGGATTTCATATGTTGACAGAGGCCATCCCAAAGATTGTGTAAACCTCCGATGTGGTGTAGAATTGACAAACATTTTTGCTGCAACGCCAACTATTAACTAAGCTTGTATTATCACATATAAATCCTTTTGCAGTAAAACGTGATTCATATTTTGCCTTACTGTTAAATAATGTGCTGTTTGTTGCACCATCACGGCTGGTGTCAAATGTGTGCTGATAGAAATCACCTACAAATAACATCTTGTATGTCGTCAATGATGAGTTCGTCAAAATACTTCTCAAGTCTGTTCGTTATCTTTGATATTAAGTATTTAATTTGGTGGGAGCTGAGCAGGATTTTCCAGGCTTTGATTTTCCTTTTCAGCCGATGGTGTTTTCATGCCATATAATAAAGACTCCACCGTAATCAGACTCAATCACGGAGGAGTCATAAAATGATAAGTGAATTTGATGCTACGAATGCAGGAACTGCCGAGATGGGCATTAATGCTGCCTTGATGCTTGGTGAGTCCTGATAAAGTACATGATTGGGACGCCGATTATCAGGATAACGATGTTTATCCAGACGGTCAACGAAAAGCCCTTAGAGACGAGCGTGATGAGCCCAAACTTTGAGATGACCGCGCCGACTATCTCAAAGGCCGTCAGAATGATGAATGCGCTGACACGGTCGCTCTTGACCTTTACATATTTTCTGAAGCGTATGGTATAGGTATAAAGCAGAGTAATACCGGTCGTTATTACTGCGGCGGCGAGAATTACGCTGTATATATTCACAAGCCCCGGGACGCCGAGAGTCTGTATTACATAGAGATACGGAACCTGATCCTCAGTCACGCCGGGCATGCTGTTAAGCACGGCAAATATGACCATGCTGAACATGACAATATTCAGTAAAAAACCCGCAAGTATTGTGGCGGTAAGACGTTTTCTGTTCTTTACGCGGTCGAATACCGGCAGCAGAGCCAGCATTGTTCCGCAGTTACTGGCAGCAAAATAAAAGCAGCCGTACCACGCCTTACCGTATGAGCTAAACACCTGATGCTCGGAGATAATATGCCGTGCAGCGCCGCTGTCTATGCTGAGGTCGAGAGAGAATATAAGCACGATGATAACACCGATGACAAGACCAAGCACCGTGGATATTGCTCTGACGGTAGCCGCGCCGAACAGGCAGCCAAGAGTGCAGGCCGCTGCCATTATCAATATGCCGAGCCAGTAGTTAAAGCCCAGACTTACCGTAAGACTTCCGAGCGATGCAAAGCAGGTGGCAAGTCCGAGGACAGTGCCGTATATGCAGCCTATCTCATATATCGTTCCAATGAGCTTACTGCGATACAGCGTCTCTATGACCTCGCGGTAGTGATGTGCACCTATTTTGTTCGCGTAATCAACGCAGAGCCAGCCGACAACCGCAACTATTGCAATTGCGACCAGAGGCATCCATAGCGCTGTCCAGCCATGGACGGCGAAGAGGGAGTATGCCTGAGCGCCGGTTGCCGCACCTCCGCCGAACACGAAGGTGAACCATGTGAACGCGACGGACATTGTAAGGAAAAATATACTGCTTTTCTTAATTGTAATTCACCGTCCTTGTACTATTGGGTGTGCTTTTGGGGTGCGATGTCCGCAATGCAGACACCGCACCTCCATGTATTGAGCTTAATTCTTGGATTTGCTGTCCTTGGTTGCAAAGACGGTTATCGCTACGGCGACGAGTGCGCAGCATACGGTCACGATGTATACGAATCTGAGTGCACTGCCCATGTTCTGAGCGGAGACGGCGGTGAATACGGGGCCAACAATGCTCAGCAAAATGGTCATGAGAAGCGTGCCAGTTGCGGTCATCATGCCGATACCGACGCCGAAGTCCTTCGGCTCGAGCTGGCTGATAACCAGAGGTCTGAAAGATGCACCCTTGAGAGCCTCGGTGAAGCCGGTGATGCCGATAAGGATGAAGGGCAATGCAACGGGGGAGCCTGCGCCGACAAATATCATGCCGAGGAAGGCTACGGCTGCAAGCAGACCTGCGGCGGCGAGACCGATTGCGGAGTTCTTTGCCTGATTCTTTACCACCCATGCGGCGGCAGGAGCCGCAAGGGCAATTGCAATTATTGTACGAGGGAGAGAGAAGTAGCCGGTGATGGAAGCACTCAGACCCATGAGAGCCTGACCGCTTACGGGAACGTAGGATGCCATAACGACTTCATAGAAGGTTATGAATGCGCCTGCAATGATAACGCCGGTGTACTTTTTGTTCTTGAAGAGGTACAGGGGAATTACGGGAACTTCCGCCTTCTTTTCGACCTTGAGAAGAGCAAGGAGGCTGACAACGGCAACAACAAAGCCGCAGATGATGATGGGATTGCCGAAGCCGAGGTTTGCACCCTGATTGAGAGACAGGCAGAGACTGAGCATAAATACTGCGAGCAGAACCATGCCGATGCCGTCAACCTTACCGCGAACGCCGTCAGTTGTAGGCTTCTTATCCATCTTTGCCGCAGCAATGACGGCGCCAATGAGACCGACGACACCCGGATAGATGATGGCTGCGGGGATGAGACCTGCGTCAACGAGATAACCCGCAATGGTAGAGCCGAGGAAGGTTGCGACCATCAGAGTAGCGGTGAGAAGCGCTGCGACTTTGGGGTACTGCTTGGCGTCGGAGACGTCCGCCGCCACGACGAATGCGTTGCCGGGGAAGGTGCCGATGCCGAAGGACAGCACTGCACGGGCTACGATGAAAACGGACAGGCTCTGCGCCAGACCCATTACTATCGCGCTTGCGAGGCTGAGTACCGCACCTGCGAGAATGACGGCGCGTCTGCCGATCATATCACCTATACGACCGCCGATGACGCACATAATCGCCATGCCAAGGGATGAGAGTGTTGCCAGGAGTGCGTAATACTGCAGGCCGTTCATGCCGCTTAGTATTGCGTACATCGTGTTGTTGAGCCCGGCGGACGAAAGCTGCACCGTGGCTGTCATGAGAACTGCACCGATTATGATCCATGTTCTTTTGGATTTGCTGATCTCCATTGATATCCCCTCACTTTTATTAAATCTTCATCAAATCGTCAAGCAATCTGATGACATGGAACCCCTCGTGTATGCCGTAATATATCTTGCGCGGACTGTTATAGTCGCCGATGGGGAATACCTTGATGCCGGCACTCTTTAGCTCGTCACAGAGCGTGTGATCGGACTTGAAGCCGACGGCGAGAACGAGATTGTCATAGGCAAGTTCCAGTGTTTCCGTGCCATTCTCGCAAACGATAAGGTTGTCCTTTATCTCGGTGAGCTTTGTGCCGGTCAGTATGCGTACCTTCGTTCTGCCGAGAAGATCCTCCAGACCCTTGCGTGCGTTATCCGCCATGTTCGCAGTGGAGAGAATCTCGCTTTGCATCTCGATAATGGTGACGTCCTTGCCAACAGAGTCCAGATACGCGGCGGCTTCGCAGCCGACCTCGCCGCCACCGAGAACATAGACCTTCTCACCGGTGGGAATTCTGTTGGACAAAAGATCGAGCGCATCAATGACCTTGCTGTTGTCGATGCCTGGGATACGCGGCTTTATGGGCTTTGCACCGGCGGCCACGATGACAGCGTCAGGAGCAAATTCCTTGATGGAGTCGGCATTGGCCTCCTTGGAGAGTCTGACGACGGCGCCGCTGTTATAGAGCTGCTTCTGCAAATTCATGCTGAAGCGACGAACATCAAACTTGAAGTCAGGACCGCCAGCAGCGTTCATGTTGCCGCCGAGTCTGTCGCTCTTCTCCCACAGCTCAACGCTGTGGCCGACTTGGGCGGCATACTTGGCCGCCGCCATGCCACCGGGGCCGCCGCCGACAACAAGCAGCTTTCTGGGATGTGCAGTCTTTTCGAGCTTGTACTCACGCTCGGCCGCAGTTCTGGGATTTATCGCGCAGGAGGAGCGGCGAATAAATGGGTAGCTGTGGTTGAGACACTCAAGGCAGGCGCAGCAGAAGTCTATGTCGTCCACTCTGCCGTTCTTGACCTTGCTGGGCCAGTAGGGGTCGGCAAGAGACTGCTTGCCGAGGGCTATCATATCCGTGAGTCCGGACTCGATAACTCTCTCCGCCTCAACGGGATCATTGAGCTTGCCCTGAATGAGGAAAGGCATTGTGATGCCTTCCTTGCGCAGGCGCTCTGCGACGTGGAGCTGTGCCCCCTGCTTCTCGTATGCGCTTGGAATGGCAAGATTCCAGCGTTCATAGCAGCCATAGTCGACATGCATATAGGCAAAGTCCATATCCTGCAGACGGCGGGCAATCTCTATGCCCTCGTCCTCAAAGGTGCGTCCACCCTCAATCTCGTGGACAGGCGTATATTTTACAGAAATGGGGAAGTCGGGGCCAACTGCACGGCGAACGGCCTGTGTGCACTCATTAAAGAAGCGCATACGGTTATCAAGAGACCCGCCGTACTCATCGTCACGACGATTCCATACCTTGCTCATGAACTGGTCTATCAGGTAGCCGCCGTAGGCGTGTATCTCGATAATGTCAACGCCGGCCATCTTTGCCAGAGCTGCGCTCTTGCCCATGCAGGCAACGAGCTCATGTATCTCGTCTACAGTGAGCGTGTGACATACGACGTCGGGATAGTAGAAGGCGCGGTTGTCGCTTGCGGAGACGTGAATGGTCTGAGCGGGATTTCCCTTGTTCACGCGACCATAGCCCGGAGTGAGCTGAATAGCAAACTTGGCGCCGTACTGGTGTACCTCATCAACGAGATGTGCAAGGCGCGCTGCCTGCGAATAATTAAAGAGGAAGTTGCCGCTGCCCTCTGGCTTCTCGTATTTGTCGGTTACGGTGTGGGCGGAGGGATAGATGAGCCCGAAGCCGCCCTTGGCACGCTCAAGTATGTATGCATGCTGCTGCTCCGATACGCCGCCGTCAGCAGCATGAACGTGTCCCATCGGAGCCATCGCTACACGGTTTTTCAGTGTAACGGAACCTATTTTGTATTCTTCAAAAAGATGTGACATGATTTCCTCACTCTTCGTACTTGTTTTTTACTATCCTCGGGTCAAACTCGGTCTTGACCACGAAGTTCTCGTCATCTGCGTGCAGGGGCTTCCATACCTGGGCAAAGAACGGATTCTCGTCGGCCATGTCGCCGTAACGCCACTCAGCGCCCATGCAGTCCTCGCACCAGTGACCGGCGAAGAGTATTGCATAGGGAGTTCCCTCAAATTCGTGTCCGCAGGCGCATCTCCAGCGCAGCTTCTTGTAAAGCTGCCCCTTTTCCATCGTCTCGGAGAGGCACTCACCGCCGCGGAAAGCTGCTGCCTGTCTCATATCTTCAATGTCAAGCTCCTCAACGGGCTTATTCTGGTCGAAGCCAAGCTCAATCTGGTTGTACTCCTCAGGGATTATGCCGCGCTTGTAGTAGGTCTCCCAGTCCTTGGGGATAGCATCGTACTTCTTCTTCGAGCCGTAAAATGCCTGCATATAGGCGGGATCCTCCTGATTGAGTGCCCACAGAGTTCCGCCCCATTTACTGAAGTCTTCAAAATTTTTCTGGCGCTTTTCTTCGTCAGTTTTGGGCTTGAGAGTGTAGCCAATCTCCTTAAACTTCTCGGCAAGATAGGCACGGCTGTCGGCAACACACTTCTCGAAGGGCTTCTCTCTGAAGGGGACGAGCTCCTGAAGATTGTCGGAGTCAAGGAACCATGCGCAGTGGTGGTTGTAAAGAGCGTACCAGTTGGTGTCGGCAATCTTGGATCTGTCGAGTCCGTTAAGCTTGTCATGCTCAACTGCTTTCTTTCTTAAAGAGTTATAAGTTCTCTGCAGAGCCGGAGCTGTAGATTTCTTAACAGCTGTCTGGCGTCCTTTTCTTACTAACTGGTTGAATGTTGGCATTCCATTTCACCTCCCGATTTATTTCTCCATAGATTTTTCTATGGGGCCTTGCGGTTGCTATTCGTGTAATTACGCACAAAAAAATTAAACGTTCCTTTTGCACGCTTGCTCATTATATCCCGTAAAACTCACACTGTCAAGGCATTTCTCCTGAATTTTACAGTATTTTTTCATATTTTTATCATAACCAAAAAACCCTTTCCTCATACACTACATCACCATATTAAACTTATCTGACAATATGCTCCCCCTCCAACCACTTTACTGCCACTTCCCCACTGCGAATCCCAGCGCCGGATAATATTTATTTTGTGTGCATTTGCAGGATGCTTAGAGATACTTAATCTGCAGAAATCTGCGTTATGAGCAGACCGTCTCACGTGTTTGAGCGAAGTTTGCAACGTAGCGAGTTTGAGAGGGCTGCTCATGCTTTTAGCAGATTTCTGCAGATTTATAGCAGTCCTAGTAAATAATGCATTTAAGACAGTTC
>ERZ834769.2890-NODE-2890-length-11998-cov-3.131039_pt1 | contig 11998 bp, 8 predicted proteins | sample MGYA00519690_ERZ834769 | MGnify/ENA primary metagenome ERZ834769 (study PRJEB31850, sample SAMEA3708760) | human gut metagenome | biome: human gut; feature: human-associated habitat; material: faeces | place: China | collected 2014 ... | reverse complement strand
ACTCCGACGGATCCGGGGCAAAAGATGGACGGCTCTTGACGTTTTCACGGAGGTAGAGGTCATAAATGAGAAGATCCTGATAGGAAATTTCTTTGTTCCCCCATTTCTGAATAAACAGATACAAAATCTCATACCGTGCCAGCCGGTTATGGCTCACTTCATTCAGCCCCTTTTCCTCATAAAATGCCGCCAGGCGGTCATACAAATCAAATGCATCGCCCCATTCCTGCGACAGCCATTTCATCGTGCGGCGGAACTGCCCGCTGTTGTAATAGACCTCGACCATCTCTTCCACACCCTTGAGACGGATCACCTCTTCATAGGAAAGCAACGGCTTCGTGTTTTTTTCTTCTTCCATACTCGAAATTGATTTGGTGAAACGTCCGATTTCTTTATCAGCAAAAATAGGCGCAAGAAGCATCAGCCGTGAGGAGAAACGGCGCAATCTTACAAGAGAGACAACGCATTCTTCAAACTCCAAACAAGAAAATCGACGCGCAAACAAGAGATAAGGAGCTAATATCCAGATGATAAAAAATGCTAACCGGTTTCCCATACGAACTGAGCGTAAAGACCGAACGGCATTACCGGGTTGTATTCTATCTCGTGTTCAAACTAATCTCTCGTTTGATGCAGCAGAACGTAACTTGGGAGAGTGGATCATAGAATAAAATGACTTTCTATTTTTGGCCGTTCAGGCTTTTACGGTATTGGGAGGGAGTCACGTTGAAGAGCTGTTTGAAAAGGCGGGCAAAATAGTTGGCATCCTCAAAACCACACCTGAAAGCGATATCGCCGATCAAATCTTCGGTGGATATGAGAAGACGTTTGCTTCTCTCTAACCTCATTTGCAGGATATAGGCGGATGTATTATAGCCCGTAATCGTACGCACCTTGCGGTTCAATTGGGATTTGCTCATGCACATCTTATCGGCAATCATATCCGAATTCAGGCCATGATTGGACATCAAAGAATAGATCAGGTCGTTCAGCCGGTTCAGGAATTCCTGATCCGGAGAACTTAACTTCACGGTTTGCGTTGTTCCATCGCCCAAAGCTTTCGAATATTTCTCTCGCAGCAGACGGCGTTGTTCGAGCAATTTCGAGATACGGATATGCAGTTCGTCCGTGCTGAAAGGTTTTTCCAGGTAGGCGTCGGCTCCGGCATTCAAGCCGGATACACGCTCTGCGTCCCCGCATTTCGCCGTGACAACAATAATCGGAATATGGTTCAGGATATCCGAACTTCTAACCCTTCGACACAGCTCGTAACCATCCATTTCAGGCATCATCAAATCCGTAATGATCAGTTCCGGCATGTGTTCCTTTGCTATCTCCAGTCCTTCCGCACCGTTGCGGGCATACAAAATACGATATGTGTCCTTCAATAATCCGCCGATATAATACGACACGTCTGCATTATCCTCCACAATCAAGATAGAGGCCGACATCCTGTCTTCCGATCCGTCGGACGGTAACGCCAAGCTTTTTTCTTCCTCCTCTTCCTCCGGAACCGGCAATTCCCAATCCGTCTCTTCTCCGGCAATCCACTGTTGCCAACTCGCATTGCCGTGTTTCAGGGGCAAGGTGATGATAAACTCCGATCCAATCCCGACCTGGCTTTTCACACGAATACGTCCGTCCATACATTCTACCATCTCCCGAACCATGGAAAGGCCGATCCCAGTTCCGGCTTCCTTTACTCCGTTCTCCCCCTGGTAAAAGGCATTGAAGATATCAGGCAAATCGGAATCGGCAATGCCGCATCCCGTGTCTGCTACCCGGATCATGACCGAATTGCCGTTACGCACCATCCGGACCACAACCTGCCCCTCTTTTGGCGTGAACTTTATCGCATTCGACAGCAAATTGCCTATAATCTTATGAAGATACTCAGGCACAAAATCCATTATCACCTCGGTTTCCGACGAGATAAAACGCAGGCTGATCTGTTTGGCACGCGTGTATGGCTGGTTACTCTCTACGATCATGCGCAAGCAAGCGACCAAATCGCCGGTACGCCATCCCGGATCGCCGATACCTGATTTCACTTTCGAAACTTCCAACAGTTGGTTGACCAATCCGAGCAGGTTCTTTCCCTGCCGGTAGATCGTGGCTAATTTAGTCCTGAATTCATCTTCAATCCACTTTTCCTTTTGCATTTGTTCCGACAGGCCCAATATCAAGGTCAACGGGGTACGAAATTCATGGGTGACATTCGTAAAAAAGTTTCCCCGTATGATTTCCATACGCTTCATCACCCGCTGGTTGTGCAACTTCATCCGCAGGGCATACCATAAAAAGCCCATCGCGATCATAGCAAGCAGAAGAACGCAAAAGCAGGCGACCAGGAAAATATTCTTCGTGCGCTGTTCCGTTTCATAGTTCTTCTGTACCGATTTCAACTCCCGCTCGCTTCTTGTCCGTTCGTAATTGACCCGCTGATTCTGTATATAATTCTGATTATCGGCATTCTTCACGCTGTCTGAATAAGCACAGCTCAGGATATAATTATCGAGTGCCAGGCGGCAATCGCCCAATTTTTCATAATAGAGGTAATTCAGATGGCATATTTCGGCCAAATGTTCCCGCGAACGAGTTTTCCGGGCAGTCTCTTCGGCATGTTTCAGATAACGTCTTGCCGAAACAATGTCTCCCTGCGACAAATTGACTCGTGCCAATGCAATGCATGCCTCTAACCAATGGTACAGGTCGCTATTCTCCACCATCAGGTTATAGGCGCTATGGTATTCGCGCAGAGCGTCTTCCCACTGTCCCCTTTTCTCATACAAACGTCCGATGTTATTATGGCTGAGCGAAACGCCGACTACAGATCCGGCTGCGCTGTTATGCTTCATCGACATGCGGTAGCAGACAAGCGCCGAGTCGATCATACCGTGCGCTTCAAACACGGCTCCCCGGTTGGAATAATTCATAGCCTGCCCCACGTCACTTCCCAAAGCCCGTTCTTCCTCCAATGCCACTTTGAAGATGCTGTCGGCTATCTCGAAATTGTCCAGCATCAGATACACATTCCCGATTCCGCTCAGAGAGATAACCCTGTTTTTCCGGGCAGCATGGCTACTCTTGTCACTGTATTGCTCGCACAACAGCAACGCTCCGTAATGAGAAACGGAAGCCTCGTCCAAAATACCGATTCTGCGATAATTCGTCCCTATATTATTCATTGCTTGCACGACTTCGGGCGTATCTCTTATCTGCACAGCCAGTTCCAATCCCCTACGATGATATTCGATGGCTTCGGTGAAACGCGCCATTTCACGGTAGCGTACTCCCAATTCCCTGCAGACAAGTATCACGCCGGACGTATTGTTCGCAGCCATATATCGGTCCAGCCATACAGTCAATGAATCTGTCGCCGGATTCGTATTAATAAGGCTGTCCACGGCAGCCCGCTCCTCTTCCGTATATCCTTTTTCGACGACCTTACTGCAAGATGATATCAGCAATACGGCGATCAGGCAAAAGAATGAACAGAAACGTCTTCCTTTATATTCGGTAAAGTCAATCATTATACATTATATATATATTATACTCCGGTATATCGTTCTCCCAAAAAGGCAACGAAGCCACGCTCCGTATTTCATGGTCCAAAGAGACTACAAAACCGCGAAACGACCTAAATATAAAAGGGTACGAACATCCGAAAACCGTGCATTCGGACTTATTGGACGAGTAAATATGTGTGTTTTCATAGATATTATAGACTTGCCACCGCTTGGTTCCAAAGGCCGGCCGATGATCAAAAGAAAGCGTGGAACCATTAGCTTATCTTAAGAGAAGGGCTCTGGTAAACCCGTACGGTAAAATAAGCAACAGTCCACGCCCTTTGTCGATATACTGAGAAATGTATATAACAACGACGTGAAACGTCAAGCTTATTCTCCCGTGAAAAATTTACCAGATTTTATCTCTGAGAACGAAGCTAAACACTTTCATGTGTAAAACTAATATGTCCGTCTCCCTTCAGGAGACAATACAAATGTAAGCATTAATTCATATTTACAAAGTCTCCGGTTCTCTTTTTTTGGCATCGAGCCATTGAGCAGGAGACTGTCCGGTAACTTTTTTAAACGCCAGAAAGAAGGTCGAACGGGAACGGAACCCGCAATCTTCATACACGCTATCCACCGTATAACCCGCATTCTCAGGCAAGAGCAGGCGGCGTTTAACCTCTTCCACCCGCATTTCGTTCACCAGTTCGAAGAAATTGCGTTTCAGGTATCCGTTGATCGAACGGGAAAGCTGTTTCTGCGGGATTCCTGTTTCTTTCGAAAGCAAAGCTAAAGACAGGTCTGTGCGCAGGAATGCTCCGGTCGTTTCCAGATAGTCTTTCACCCTCAAACTTATCTCTTTCATCTGTGTGTCATCTGGCACGGACGCAGCATTCTCTTTATCCGGGATTTCGGATATTCCTTGTATATAAGGTACGGCAGGATGGGCAATCGAATTATAGACCAGATAAGCCATCGCTACCACATTCAGTATTTGTATCAGCCAGGCATCCGTACGGGGCCAAAGGACATAACAAATCATGACAATCGCAAATAAAACGGCAAACAGCGCCATCAGCGTCGGAATCCACTCCTTTTGCAGGTACTCGGCGTCCGAAGAGTTCTCCTTTATGTATCGTTTCTTTCTATCGATATAGATAAAAATAGCAATAAAGTAGGCAATCATCTGGATTAAAATAATAACCGTATTAAAGTCTCCGATCCAGTCATCAGCCCCGGTCGTTTCGTACAATATGTTATCCATACGCTCCGATGCAGGAATGGCCAAAGCGATGATCGCCAGTAAAACGGCAGGCATGAAATGCAACAATTGGGCCGGCTTAAAACGAAAAGCCGGGTCAAAGTTCCGTTTGGTAAAAAGCCACAACAAGGGCATCAGCATCGTATTGACCGAATAGGCTATCGGGAAAAAGAAAAGAGAGGTCTCATACCAGCCCAACATTCGGCTCATCGTATAAATATATACCGAAACGTTCGGCAATACTATAATTGCCGCCGCATATCCGTTTTCTCCGCGAAACCGTGTAGCGGCTAACAACAACGCTGCCAGCAACAACAAAATGATGATGCAGGAGAAATTGATGGCCAATATGAATTCGTGGTAGCTCATATCAGTATTATTCTAAATGATTAAACACAAAATTAATATTTCCGAGGAGAAAGCCAAAAGATATCAGTTCCCAAAAACATGTTTGTTAAAATATTACCTGCAAAGACGGCTGGAACTCTATGACAGATTGAAAAACAACTATCATACTATCATGTTTCTTGTATATAACTTGAATATCACAACATAGAGGCATGATAGTTTCCTTTTTAACTATCATGCAACTATCATTCCGTACAAGCATTGATATTCACACTACAAAAAGCAAAGCATGATAGTATGACAGTTGTTTTCGCAATCAATAGCAAGTTTGCAGAATAATAATCCGAATGATGATTTACCGGTATCAACATTTATGCTTCGCCAATATCCGAATCAGCGACAAAGGAGTTGGTCAATTAATAAGGCTTACGGATTAATTTTGTATATTTGTTGCAACGTATAAAATAGTATGATATGGACACAAAAGATTTATTGAACGACAGCAGTATACATCACGGACGCAACCTCGTTCGCCTTATGAATAGAAAAGGACTTAAAGTGGAAGACCTGGAAAAGGCACTTCAATTGTCACAAAAACAGGTAGAGGAACTGATGGAGATGAAAAAGATAGACGACGAGATGTTGGATAAACTGGCAAAGGCTTTGGATGTTTCGGTTGAAACAATCAAAGAAATGAGAGCGGAAGAGGCTTCGGTCAATATTGAAAATAACACATTCAATATTGAAAATGAAAATAACACCAACAGCCCTGTATATAATAATATAGTAGGCCATCAGGAACAGACGAACAACCATAAATACGACAATGTTTCCTTCTCCCAAATCATCGATGCCTACCGGCTGATGTTAAAGCAGGAACGGGAAGAAGTCCACAGACTTCAAAAACGGATCGACGAACTGGAAAAACAAACAGGAAAACAAAAGAATCAGAAGCCGGAGAATGAATAAGAGCATCGTCCTATATTTGTTACTCGCAGGACTGCTTACCTGCTTTTCCTGCACACATACGAAACAACAACCCGAAGAAGAAGGAGTCGACAGCGAATGGCTGGACAGCTTGCAACACGTATATCAATACGGCGTTTGCATCGACTCGTTGAACGTGACGGAATATAAGATGAGAAACGGCGATAACCCAGCCTCTATCTTTTCTGCCCTCGGTTTCTCCGCCTTGAAAGCGGACAGCATTACGAAAGCCTCCATCAATGTCCTGGACCCGACCAAACTTCGCGCGGGTATGAACTATTATACGTTTACGACCCAGGACAGTGTGGCCGATATCCGCTATATCGCCTTTGCCAAATCACTTGTCGACTACGCCGTCATCGACCTGACAGGCAGTTCGATCCTGGCATACGAATTCAACAAGCCCATTACCATCAAACGCCATTATACGGAAGGCACGATCAATTCTTCCCTCTGGAACGTGATCAAGGCAAGCGGGGCAGACCCGTTGCTGGCGATCAAGATCTCGGATGTGTATGCCTGGCAGATCGACTTCTTCGACGTGAAGGAAGGAGACTCGTTCCGGGTACTGTATGACGTTGCCTATATAGACGACACCACCGCCCTGAATATCACCTCCATCGAGGGAGCCGTCTTCACGCATCAGGGAAAAGATTTTACAGCCATACCGTTTACCCAGGATAGCGTTTTCGAATATTTCGACCTCGAAGGAAACAGCCTCCGGAAGGCCTTCCTGAAAGCTCCGCTGGATTTCTTCCGCATCACTTCGCGCTTCACGAACGCCCGCTTCCATCCGATCCTGAAACGCTACCGGGCACATCATGGAGTGGACTATGCGGCTCCCGTCGGGACGGAGGTCAAGAGCATCGGGGCCGGGACCGTCATTGCCAAAGGTTATATGGGTGGCGGAGGCCATACGTTGAAAGTGAAACATAACTCCGTATATACGACTTCCTACATGCACCTGAGCAAATATGCCAAAGGCATACAAGTCGGCAGCCATGTCGGGCAGGGACAGGTAATCGGCTACGTCGGCTCGACGGGCCTTTCGACAGGGCCTCACCTCGATTTCCGGGTATACAAGAACGGACAGCCGATCAACCCGCTACAGATGGAAGCTCCGCCTTCGCTGCCGGTCAAACCGGAACTGCGCGACAGCTTCGCAATCGTGAAGCAGACGGTGTTGGCGGAATTGGACAGCATGAGAGTAAAAAACAATTTATAATATTGACGCTATGAAGTTTTTGGGAAATATCATCTGGCTTATCTGCGGCGGATTGATTACCGCTGTGGAATATCTGATATCCAGCTTGCTGCTGATGGTTACGATAATCGGTATCCCTTTCGGGTTGCAGACATTGAAGTTAGGAATGCTGGCCCTCTGGCCTTTCGGTAGCCGGGTGACGGACAACGGCAATTCAGGCGGTTGCCTGTGCTTAGTCATGAACGTGATCTGGATATTCATCGGTGGCTTTTGGATCTGCCTGACGCACCTGTTTTTCGGGTTGCTGTTGTGCATCACGATTATCGGTATTCCTTTCGGCCGGCAGCATTTCAAGATGGCTGCACTGGCTCTCACGCCGTTCGGAAAAAATATCGCCTAAGAGAAAGGGATCAGTCTATCACCGGATAGCCCTGTCGTGCTTCTGCACGAGTGCAAGCGTTGAAATGCCACCATTCGTACAGGATGGAACGGAATCCGGCTTTTCGCATAAGCCGTCGTAGCAGGCGGCGGTTTTCATATTCGGCGCGGGTAATCCGCCCGTTCTCCAGCAATGCCTCTTCGTTATTGGTATGCGCTTCTTCCCCGAAATAATCGAAAGGAGTGCCCATAGGAAGAGGCATTCCTTTTTCGTCGAGGATCGTCAGGTCGACAGCCAGCCCGTAGTTATGCAGGCCGCCTCCGTTCGCGGGATTGCTGACGTAATTCGTCTTATCGGTTCCCCGGACAAGCGCCCACATCTGCCTCTGTACCGACATGGGACGGGCAGCGTCATAGACCACAAACCGCCATCCGGGATGTTCCTGTTTCAACAGCCGATGGGCGGCAAGCAGTTTGCGGGCCGCATCGGGATGCAACCAGGCACGCGTGATCCCGGAATAAACAACTTTCCCAAGGAAATTATCCGCCGTCGCATATACCAGTTCCACCCGCAACGTCGTATCCATAGCGGAAACATCCACTAAGCCCCGTTCCGCCATATATCCATCCAGATCCTGCCCCTGGCAGAAAACGGAGAAAAGTAAAGAGAGTATGATGCAGATATATTTCATAATTTGCCAGATTTGAAACAATTTTAGGCACGGATTACACGGATTTCACGGTTTAAATATGTTTTGAAAAAACTTCTTGCCGTGTAATCCGTGAAATCCGTGCCTAAAATATAGGTTCAGTTTTTCTTAATTTTCAATCGATCGAAATCTGTTCCACCTCCACCGGATGGCTCAGGAAGACGGAGGCGGCATCTGAGAATTTGGTGGCGGATTCGGTGGTCAGGAAGCGGCAATCGCCTCGCTTTGTCAAACGCGCATCCATTTCGGGATGGCGGTGCAAATAGTCGGTCAGACTTGCAGCCACATATTCCCCTTGCGAAAACAGAGTGATTCCGGCAGGCAGGAACGCTTTGATCTTTTCGATCAGCAACGGATAGTGCGTGCAACCCAAGACAAGCGTATCGATCTCCGGATCGGCAGCCAGAATATGTTCCAGATGTTTCCGGACGAAATAGTCCGCTCCCGGTGAAGCAAATTCATTATTCTCGACCAACGGGACCCACATCGGGCAGGCTTCGCCCGTTACCGTCATGTGCGGAAACATCTTCTTTATTTCCATCGAATAGGAACCGGAAGTGATGGTTCCGTTCGTCCCCAAAATACCTACATGCTTGCTCTTGCTGATCTTATCCATCAACTCCACCGTCGGACGGATTACACCCAACACCCGGCGTTCCGGGTCCCACTGCGGCAAGTCCCGCTGCTGGATCGTACGCAATGCCTTTGCCGAAGCGGTGTTGCAAGCCAGGATCACAAGCTGGCATCCTTCATTGAAAAGCGTTTCCACAGCCTGCCTTGTAAAACGATACACAACCTCGAACGAACGCGGGCCGTATGGCGAACGGGCGTTATCGCCCAAATAAACATAATCATACCCCGGCATCGCTTCCATGATCTTATCAAAAATGGTAAGCCCTCCGTAACCGGAGTCGAAGATGCCAATCGGGCCTGGTGCTGGTGAAAACATGGGAGAAGTTATTAATTTAGAAATTCAAATGAGATATAGACAACAAAGGATGCCCCTCTTGGAAAGGCATCCTTCGCTATTTTATGATTGCTAATTATATTAGTTAATACCTAACTTAGCTTTTACGAACTGAGTTGCGTCAACTGCAGCGTTACCCTGATAAAGAACAATCTGCGGATCCAGAATATAAATATATCCTTTTTCGTCACCGACTGCCTTGATTGCATTTTTCAGTTTGTCCTGGATCGGAGTGAACAACTCACCCTGCTTCTTCTGGAAATCCTGCTGGGAAATCTGGATGAAGTTCTGTGTACGCTGTTCCATATCCTGCAATTCCTGCATTCTTCTCATTTTGATATTTTCTGTCAATGAATCCTGCTGAGCGACAAAATCAGAATACTTCTTATTGTATTCATCCTGCATGACCTGCATTTCGTTCTTATATTTGGCTTCCATGTCAGCCATTTGTTTCTGCATATTTGCAAATTCCGGCATAGCCTGGATCACTTCTTGCGTATTTACAATCGCAATCTTAGATTCTTGAGCAAAAACGCCCAACGGGAGCATCATCAACAAAAAAATAATCAGTTTCTTCATTTTCCTATAAAATATTACTTGTTATTAATCATATTCTTAACTTGCTTCATTAAAGCGCACAAATGTAAGCATTTATTTTGAATATCCTAACTTTATCAGGACTTCATTGCTTATATCGATCTTCGGAGAAGCAAAAATGATATTCATCGACGACGCCCGGTCCATGACCATCTGATAGCCTTTATCTTCGGAAATTTCCTTCACGGCATTGTAGATCTCATCCTGTATCGGTTTCATCAGGCTTTCGCGTTTCTTAAACAGCTCGCCTTCGGGACCGAAATACTTACGTTTCAAGTCCTGCGCTTCCTGTTCTTTCTGCACGATCGCTTCTTCACGTTTCGACTTCATCTCGGCAGACAGGAATACAAGATCACTCTGGTAAGTCTTGTACATGTTCTGCGCTTCCTGCTGGATAGCATCCACTTCGTTCTGCCATTTCTTGGAGACCTGGCTCAACTGCTCATTCGTCATTTCATAAGCCGGAATATTTTTCAATATATATTCCATATCTATTAAAGCAAACTTTTGTGCGTGCCCTGCAAACGAGCAGAGGAACAACAAACAGCTTAAGGCAATAATCTTTTTCATACACATGTCATTTATAGTTTTACCTTCTGACTGCAAAGATAAGAGAATTGAAAATTGAAAGTTGAAAATTGAAAATTAATAAGATACAATTAACAATTTAACAGACTTAGGAAAACTTCGTAAGGAAAGCCCGAACACAAAAGAGGCAACCGGAACCCAATCCGATTGCCTCTTTTGTGTTCGGGCTTTCAACTCTCAACTCCTTAAAACTCCTGTCCGATAATGAAGTGGAAGTTGCTGCCGCCTCTCTGGGAGCTTCCGTCGGGACGATCGAAACCGTAAGCCCAGTCGATACCCATCAAACCGATCATCGGGAGGAAGATACGAACGCCGACACCGGCAGAACGTTTCAACTGGAACGGGTTGAAATCTTTCAAATCTCTCCAGGCATTACCCGCTTCGACGAATACCAGACCATAGATCGTTGAAGACGGTTCCAGCAGGAACGGATAGCGCAACTCCATCGACAGGCGGGAGTAAGCATACCCATATGAATTGTAACCACCGTTACCGGCAATACTACCGTTTTCGTAACCTCTCAAACCGATCGTTTCGGTTGCATAGGTACTGGAATATCCGCTCATACCGTCACCACCCATATAGAAGGTTTCGAACGGAGATTTCTTATACTTGTTGTAAGAGCCTAAGAAACCGTATTCGATACGTGACATCAAGACCGGCGTACGTTTCACTGTCAGCGGAGCCAGCGGAGAGAAGATCTTCGCTTTGAATTTCCACTTATGGTATTCGATCATGCGGAACTTGGCTTCGTCCTGGTCGCTCATATTCTTGTAGTCCTTACCGTCCCACAATGACCAGGGCGGAGTTGCGGCAACCGAGAACATGAACTGTGAACCTCTACGTGTGTACAACGGGTTGTCGATAGAGTTACGCTGCAAGTTCAATTCCAGGTTGATGTTATGACAGTTACCGTTATTTACCAGGAAGTAATCCCAGTCTTTCATCATATACAACTGGTAGTTCAAAGTCGCCATAAACTGGAAGTAGTCATCCGGCCAGTTCAAACGTTTACCGTAACCGGCAGAAAGTCCGAACATCATGATCGACTTATCCGGGTCGTATGCCAGTTCATAGTTGTTATAGCCGCCATAACCATAATTGCCGTAGCCGTATCCATATCCGCCGTAACCGCCATAACCGCCATAGTACGGATAGCCATAACCATAGCCGTTGTAGCCGTAACTGTTATTACTCAAATAATTACTACTGATATCCGTCTGTTTGGAGAAGTAAGCGCTCACGGACAATGTATTCGGGCGTTTACCGCCGAACCACGGGTCCATAAATGAAATACTGTATGCCTGATAGTAACGTCCGTTTGTCTGGCCGCTCAATGTCAAGGTCTGTCCTTCCCCTTGCGGGATGATACCTTTATAAGTACTCGGATTCAGCAGGTTCTTCATAGAGAAGTTCGTAAACTTCAAACTCAGTTTACTGATC
>ERZ834769.2886-NODE-2886-length-12004-cov-3.401624_pt1 | contig 12004 bp, 5 predicted proteins | sample MGYA00519690_ERZ834769 | MGnify/ENA primary metagenome ERZ834769 (study PRJEB31850, sample SAMEA3708760) | human gut metagenome | biome: human gut; feature: human-associated habitat; material: faeces | place: China | collected 2014 ... | reverse complement strand
AAAAAAATAATTACGAAAGGCTCGTAACTAAAATATGTTTGTATATTTGCGAAACGACTTTGATAAAAACAATAAAATATGAAATACTACAAATTGTTTGCTATACTGATTCTGGCCGGGATGATGGCTTGCTCCGGTGAAAAGAAAGAGAATGGTTCCGAAGAAAGCGTAGAAACCGTTCTGCCGGATGAGACAAACGAGGTGACGGTGATGAAGCTGAATACTACTGATTTCAACCACGAACTGATCAGTAACGGCAAACTGTCTGCCCGGAACTTTGTCGACCTGAAATTCGAATCGGCAGAACCGATCGCCAAAATCTATGTGAAGAACGGCGACCGCGTGACAAAAGGGCAAAAACTCGCGGAACTCTCCACCTTCCGCCTTGCCAACAAGACGGCGCAAGCTAAAGATGCACTCGAACGCGCCAAGCTGGAATTGCAGGACGTACTGATCGGACAGGGTTACAAACTGGAAGACTCAACGAAAGTACCGCCCGCAACCATGCAGTTGGTCAAGGTGAAAAGCGGATATGACCAGGCGTTGATCTCATGGCAGCTTGCCGATTACGAGCAACGCAACGCTGTCCTGACCGCTCCTTTCGACGGTATCGTCGCAAACCTGTTCGCCAAACAATTCAACACGGCTTCGACCTCGGATGTTTTCTGCTCCATTATCGATACCCGTACATTGGAAGCCGCTTTCACGGTTTTGGAAAGCGAATTGCCGCTTATCAAAACGGGCGACCGTGTAGAGGTAGCCCCCTTTGCCTTGTCCGACGTCATGGCTGACGGCCGTATATCCGAAATAAACCCGTTGGTAGACAAAGACGGGATGGTACAGGTGAAAGCTGCCGTAAACGATAAAGGCAAGTTGTTCGAAGGTATGAATGTACGCGTGAGCATCCACCGTTCGCTGGGTAAGCAGTTGGTCGTTCCCAAGAGTGCCGTCGTACTCCGTTCCGGCAAACAGGTCGTATTCACATTAACGGAAGATAAAGCATACTGGAACTATGTACATACTGGTTTGGAAAATGCTGACAGCTACACGATCGTCGACGGATTGAAAGAAGGGGATATCGTGATCACGAGCGGTAACATCAACCTGGCTCACGAAGCACCGGTCAAGGTAATTAATAATTGAAAATTGAAAAATCATAATTCTAATTCATGATTAAGTTTCTACTACAACGCCCTATCGCGGTATTGATGGCTTTTACGGCTTGCTTTATCGTGGGATTGGTTACCTACTTCACTATTCCGGTGTCGTTGCTGCCTGATATTGCAATCCCGGAGATCACTATACAGGTGTCCGGCCAGAATACTTCGGCACGCGAACTGGAAAACACGGTAGTAAAAACCATCCGCCAGCAACTGATGCAGGTTGCCAGTTTGCGCGACATCCACAGTGAAACACGCGACGGTGCTGCCATCATACGCCTAAACTTCGATTTCGGGACAAATACGGACCTGGCTTTTATCGAAGTCAACGAGAAGATAGACGCAGCGATGAACTACCTGCCGCGTGAAGTAGAACGCCCACGGGTAATCAAAGCCAGTGCCACCGATATTCCCGTATTCTGCCTGAATCTCACCCTGAAAGGGGAAGGAGGAAAGGGGAAAGGAGAAAGTAAAGAACCAGATAACTTTCAACTTTCAACTTTCAACTCTCAACTGGAAAGCGAATCCGCTTTCCTCGACCTTTGCCAGTTTGCCGAAACGGTTATCAAACGCCGGATCGAACAGTTGCCCGAAGTGGCGATGGTAGATGTGACGGGAGTGCTGAAACGGCAATTACAGATTGTTCCGGACATGAAGTTGCTGAAAATGTCGGAGATCACACTCGATGATCTGGAAGCTGCGCTGACTTCTAACAATATCGAACCGGGTAGCATGACCGTACGTGACGGTTATTACGAATATAACATCAAATTCTCGACACTGCTGCGTACGCCTGAGGACGTCGAAAATATATATATCCGGAAAAACAATCATATTTTCCAATTAAAAGACTTAGCACGGATTTCGGTCGTACCGGAGAAAGAAACCGGGGCTTCCCTCTCTAACGGGAAACGGGCAGTGACACTGGCTGTGATCAAACAGGCGGACGAGAATATGGATAACATGAAAGAGGCATTGGCAGAAGTGACGGATTACTTTGCTTCCGTCTATCCGGACATCGATTTCAGCATCAGCCGCAACCAGACGGAACTGCTGGATTATACAATCTCGAACCTGAAACAGAACCTGTCGTTGGGTTTCCTTTTCATCTGTATCGTCGCCATCCTTTTCTTAGGGGATATCAAGAGCCCGGCTGTAATCGGGTTAAGTATGGTAGTGAGTCTGATCATCAGCTTTCTGTTTTTCTATCTCTGCAAGATGTCGCTGAATATCATCTCTATCTCCGGGCTGATCTTAGCTTTGGGGATGATGATCGACAGTTCGATCATCGTAACGGAGAACATCACGCAATACAGGGCGCGCGGGGATTCGCTGGAAGAGGCTTGCAACAAAGGGACGACCGAGGTAATCACCCCGATGCTGAGTTCCACCTTTACGACGATTGCGGTGTTTGTCCCGCTGGTGTTCATGAGCGGAATAGCAGGAGCGATCTTCTTCGACCAGGCTTTTGCCGTTACTGTCGGGCTGATGGTTTCCTATTTCACGGGAATCATGCTGCTGCCGGTACTTTACAAACTGGTATACAGCATTCCGGACATCAAACACAAGGGGTTCAATATGCGAATCAACAATCTGGTGAAAGAACATACACTGGACCGTTTCTATGATGCCGGAGTGGATTTCGTATTCCGCCATAAAACGGCAAATCTGATTTTCATTGCCGTTACGCTCCCGCTTTGCGCCTTTCTGTTCTACGAAATACCGAAAAGCCGTATGCCGGAGATCGACCAGAACGAACTGATCGCCCATGTGGAATGGAACGAAAATATACATATTGACGAAAACCAAACCCGTATCAACCGGTTATTCTCATCGGTCGACGACCAGACGAAGGAACACACGGCCTATGTCGGCCAGCAGCAATTCCTGTTGAACCGGGACCGCGAAATGTCGGTATCCGAAAGCGAACTGTATTTCAAGACAGAAAAACCGGACGGAATCGCTCCTTTGCAAAAATCGGTGGAGAAATGGATCAGAACGCATTATCCGATGGCCGTGATCTCCTTCTCGCCTCCCGAAACAGTATTCGAAAAGCTGTTTGTGACAGGTGAAGCCGACATTGTCGCCGAATTGTACGCCCGCAATAAAACCGAAGCGCCGGAAGCCTCGGTTCTGCATAAGATAGAGCAGCAAATAGAGGCGAAAACCGGCTTGACGCCTGTCGGCGTCACCTTCGACAACCAGTTGAACATCACGATAGACAGGCAGAAACTTCTGCTTTATAACGTCGACTACAGCGAAGTATACCGGTTGTTGAAAACGGCTTTCAAAGAAAATGAAGTGGCGACGCTCCGCTCCTACCAGCAATATCTGCCGATTGCATTGGCCGGTGAGGAACAAACGGTAAACGAAGTCTTGCAGAAAACATTGGTGAACACAGTTCCCGATACGGAAGGCAACGTACGATATATCCCGCTGCAATCGCTGGTGCGCGTCACTCCGGGAGAGGATCTGAAAACGATCACGGCGGGAAAGAACGGGGAATACATCCCGTTCAGTTTCTACGATGTAAACAATCCCGAACAGTTGATGGAAGATGTGAAAAAAGAGGTCGATACCGCCTGGGATATCGATTTCTCAGGCAGCTTCTTCTCCAACCGGCAGATGCTGAACGAACTGGTCGTGATTTTGTTCATTTCGATCCTGCTGATGTATTTCATCCTGGCAGCCCAGTTCGAAAGTTTCCTGCAACCGCTCATAGTATTGCTTGAAATACCGATCGACGTAGCAGCCTCCTTGCTGGTGTTGTGGATATGCGGCCATACGATGAACCTGATGAGCGCCATCGGTATCGTCGTGACCTGCGGTATCATCATCAACGACTCCATCCTGAAGTTAGATGCCATCAACGAACTCCGCAAAGAGGGGGCCCCGCTTATGGAAGCGATACATGAGGCCGGACGGCGGCGCCTGCGTCCGATCATTATGACATCATTAACGACAATATTCGGAATGGTTCCGCTACTTTTCACATTCGATATGGGTAGCGAACTGCAAAAACCGCTCTCCATCGCCATGATATCGGCCATGCTGATCGGTACGGCAGTCAGCCTTTTCGTCATACCGTTAGTATATTGGTTTATTTACCGCAAACACGATGTAAAAACAATTGAAAATTGAAAGTAGGCTATAATGAGAGAAGTTATAACATAAATTTAGCAACAAGGGATGCGCTGTAGGCGCATAGCATTATAGCCCCAGGTTTTAACCTGGGTGTACAAATGCAATCCATGTTTGGCACCCTGTAAGGGTGCAGCTAATAACAAATATAAATATATGTCACAATCACTGGTTAGAATATACATCCACTTGGTGTTTTCCACCAAAGACAGATATCCATTTATTACTGCCGAGTGGAAAAACAAACTTTATGCTTATATGGCAGGTATTTTAAAAAGTGATACAGCATCAACATTTCATTATATTGGAGGGATGAAAGATCATATTCATATATTATTCTGCCTGTCTAAAAACAAATCCTTATCGGATGTTATACATACTCTAAAAGGTCGTTCATCAGTATGGATGAAAGAAAACGGAATACACAAATTCGCTTGGCAAGGAGGATACGCTGCCTTTTCTGTCAGTGAATCCATTATAGAAGCAACAAAAAAATACATATTAAATCAAGAAAAACACCATGAGAAATTCACCTTTACAGAAGAGGTTGCTCATTTTTGTAAACTATATAAAATAGATCAATATGATGAAAACTATTTTACACAAGGATAAGAACTGCAAAGCCCTTACAGGGCTTATAAATAAAGATGGTAATAACCAACCCCAGGTTAAAACCTGGGGCTATCATGCAACGCCCCTACAGGGCATCTATGCTATCATCCTATTATTGTTTTTATGCATATCCTCAGGAAAAGCGCAACTCACCCTGACACTGGACCGGACAATAACGTTGGCGGCGGACAGTTCGCTGGACGCTTTCCGGTACAAGAACATGTACCTGGCCGGATACTGGGAGTACCGGACCTATAAGGCCGGACGTCTGCCGAGCCTGACCTTGAATCTGACACCGGCGCAATACCAGCGATATTTCACCCAACGGTATGACTCGGAAAAGGACATCGATGTTTATAGAAAGCAACAACGGTTCTATGCGGGCGGACAATTGGAGATCGAACAGAATTTCGACCTCTTGGGCGGTACGTTCTATCTGGATACGGACCTGGATTATATGCGCTATTTCGGTGACGAAACGTATAACCAGTTCTCATCAGTCCCGATCCGTCTTGGTTACCAGCAAAACCTGTTGGGGTATAACGCCTTTAAGTGGGAACGGAAAATCGAGCCGCTGAAATACGAGAAGGTCAAGAAAGAACTATTATATAATGTAGAGCAGATGAGCGAGCAGGCGACGACCTATTTCTTCGCCTTGGCAATGGCACAGGTGGAATACGACCTGGCCAAGGAAAATGTCGCCACGACCGACACGCTATACCGGACAGGGCAGGAACGGCATAAGATCGCTTCTATCAGCCAGGCGGACTTGCTGACACTGAAATTAGATGCCGTGAACGCACGCAACACATTGAAGAATGCGGAAATCGCCCTGAAACGTGCCATGTTCAGCCTCGCCTCTTACCTGAACTTCGACAAGAACACGGAAATACGCTTGCGCCTCCCAAGCCGCCCGCGCAATATGGAAATCTCGGTCGACAAAGCGCTCGAACTGGCGCGCGAAAATAACCCGACTTTCCTGGACCTGCGCCAGCAAATATTAGAAGCCCGGCAGCAGGTAGATAAAACCAAGAAAGAGGCGATGTTCAACGCGCAGATCAATGCCAGTGTCGGGTTCAACCAGGTGTCCAAGAATATACAGGATGCCTACAAGAATCTGCAACAGCAGGAAATCGTCTCTTTGTCCGTTTCGATCCCGTTGGTGGACTGGGGCGTACGAAAAGGAAAACATAATATCGCCAAGAATAACCTGCTTGTCACGGAAACATCCGCCAAACAAAAAGAGTTGACGGTCGAAGAAGATGTGATTATGACGGTCGGCGACTTCAATATCCAGCAAGCCCTGATCGGGAGCGCCGAAGAAGCGGTAGACCTGGCAGAGACAGCCTACAGCGAAACCAAGCAGCGCTTCATGATCGGAAAGGCGGATATCAACAGCCTCACCCTTTCGCTGAACCGCCAGCAGGAGGCGCAGCGGAACTATATTTTGGCTTTGCAGAACTACTGGCTGAGTTATTACAAGATACGCAAACTGACGTTGCATGACTTCGAAACGGGGATTTCCCTTTCGAACGAATTCGATTATAAAAATGGTTTGTAACGGCAGTCGTTACGCTTCGGTAACGCATATCCTTACGCCTCGGCAGCGACAGTCGTTACCGAACGGTAACGGCAATCATTACCGAGTGGCAACGGGAGGCGTTAAGCCTCGGTAACGACAGGTGTTGCAACTTCAAACCATCGAAACAGATTATAAAAAGAATGAATAATGAGTGCATCTCCTAAAATATCCTCTTTCACCATCATCGTCACATTCCTTTGCGTGGCGCTGGCGGGAATCGCCTTTATACCGCTACTGCCGATCAAGCTGTCGCCGTCGCGCACGCTGCCACAGCTGACCATCAGCTATAACATGCCGAGCAACTCGGCACGCGTGATAGAGATGGAGGTGACCTCGCGCCTTGAAGCGATGCTGGCACGTATCAAGGGGATCAAGGAGATCAATTCCACTTCCGGCAACGGATGGGGATATGTCACGCTCGAACTGGACAAGCATACCAATATCGACGCCGCCCGTTTCGAAGCGTCTACCATCATCCGCCAGACATGGCCCAGCCTGCCGGACGGACTGAGCTATCCGGTACTGGAAATGAGCAGGCCTGACGACAAGGAAGCACGCCCTTTCATGAGCTACACGCTGAATGCGGCAGCCACTCCCATCTTCATACAACGCTTTGCCGAAGACCAGATAAAACCCCGCCTAAGCGGGATTCCCGGCATCCACCGCATCGATGTCAGCGGCGCCACCCCGATGGAATGGCGACTGGAATATGACAGCCGCCAACTGGCGACGTTAGGTATCGGCATCCCGGATATACAGAAAGCGATCAGCCAGTATTATCAAAAAGAATTTTTAGGGACCGGGAATGTGGAAACCCAGTTGGCCACTTCGCGCAAAGGCGGGCAAAGCAGCCAGTGGATACGTCTCGCCCTGGTTCCGGAAAATGAAAAAGACGGATTCAACCCGTCGCTCATCACCGTCCTGAACAAAGACGGCAAGCTGATCCGCCTGGACCAACTGCTGAAAGTCACCCGCCAGGAAGAGGCGCCCCGGAGTTATTACCGTATCAACGGGTTGAACTCCATCTATCTGTCCATCCGTGCCGAAGAGACAGCCAACCAGCTCGAACTTGCCAAACAGGTAAAAGCGGAAATGGAGCATATCCGGACCTTGCTTCCGGCCGGTTATGAAATACACACCAGCTATGACGCGACCGAATTTATCCAGGACGAGCTGAACAAGATCTATATCCGTACGGGACTTACGGTCCTGATCCTGCTGATTTTTGTCTTGCTGATCACACGCGAGCTAAAATATCTGTGGCTGATCGTCATCAGCCTTTCGATCAACCTCTGCATTGCTGTCATTCTTTACTATCTGTTAGGACTGGAAATGCAGCTTTATTCGCTGGCTGGCGTCACGATCTCGCTCAGCCTCGTGATCGACAACACGATTGTCATGACGGAACATATCCGGAACCGGCATAACCGGAAAGCAATCCTGTCCATACTGACAGCAACCTTGACGACAATGGGAGCGCTTGTCATAATCTTCTTCCTGGATGAAAAGATACGCCTCAATCTGCAGGATTTCGCGGCTGTCGTCATAATCAATCTGGGCGTATCCCTGATGATCGCCCTTTTCCTGGTTCCGGCTTTGATCGACAAAATGGGGTTGGAATGGAAAAAGAAGGGGAAACAGAAAACGGCCAAAGCAGAAACACGAAACATACGGATGGATTGGATCAGAAAAAGGGCCAACCGTTTCCTCAAACGCTTTCCGGTCTATTATAACCGGTACTATCAAGGACAGATCAATTTCCTTTGCGGATGGAAGAAACTGGCTTGCTTCATTTTATTGTTGGCATTCGGCATTCCGGTTTTCCTTTTACCTGAGAAAATCGAATACGACACCAAAGATAAAAAGAAGGTCTACACGGCAACAGATTCCATGCTGATCGAGAAATATAATAAATTTGCCGCCAACGAGACATACAAGGAAAAGATCAAACCCATTGTAGACAAGGCATTGGGCGGGACCTTGCGCCTATTCGTCCAGAAAGTCTATGAAGGCAGTTATTTCACTCGCAACGAAGAGACGGTCTTGTCAGTCAGCGCATCGCTGCCGAACGGGACGACCCTGTCACAAATGAACAACCTGATGGGCCGGATGGAAGCCTACCTGAGCACCTTCAAAGAAATACGGCAGTTCCAGACCAACGTCTATAGCGCGCGCCAGGCTGGTATCCGCATCTACTTCACGAAGGAGAGTGAACGAAGCGGTTTCCCGTATAGCCTGAAAAGCAAGATCATCAGCAAAGCCCTCGAATTAGGGGGGGGAAGCTGGCAAGTTTACGGCCTGCAAGACCAGGGGTTCAGCAACGACGTACGGGAAGGCGCCGGCTCTTTCCGTATCGAGATGTATGGTTATAACTACGATGAACTGTACGAATGGGCCGAACGGCTGAAAGCCAAGTTGCTCACCCATCGCCGCATCAAGGAGGTGCTGATCAACTCGGAATTCTCCTGGTGGAAAGACGATTACCAGGAATTCTACTTCAACCTGAACAAAGCCCGGCTGGCGCAGGAGGACATACAACCGATCGAATTGTTCGCTTCCTTGAATCCTGTTTTCGGAAAAGATATCTATACCGGAACGATTGTGGTGAACGAGGAGACGGAGAAACTGAAGCTTTCCTCCCGCCAGTCGCATGAATACGACGTATGGAGCATGCAATACGTGCCTCAGACCATCGCCGGCAAGCCTTACAAATTGGCAGAGCTGGCAACTGTCGAGAAAGGACAAATGCCGCAAAAAGTAGCCAAAGTAAACCAGCAATACCGCCTCTGCCTGCAGTACGAGTATATCGGCGCTTCCAACCAGGGGAACAAGATACAGGAACGCGACCTGAAGGAAATCAATGCCATACTGCCGATGGGCTATACAGCCAAATCGGAAAGCGCTTACTGGTACTGGGATAAAAAAGACAACAAACAATACCTTTTGTTATTGCTGATCATCGTCATTATCTTCTTTACTACCAGTATCCTGTTCAATTCGCTGAAACAGCCGCTGGCCGTTATCTTCGTGATACCGATCTCCTACATTGGCGTATTCCTCACGTTCTATTGGTTCAAACTGAATTTCGACCAGGGAGGATTTGCCTCTTTCGTCCTGTTGTGCGGTATAACCGTTAACGCAAGTATCTATATTTTGAATGAATATAACCAAATCCGGCAACGCAAACCGCTGATGTCGCCCTACAAAGCCTATCTGAAAGCCTGGAATGCAAAAATCACGCCTATTTTCCTAACAGTCGTTTCGACCATCTTAGGTTTTATACCGTTCATGTTAGGCCCGGATAAGGAAGCGTTTTGGTTCCCGCTGGCCGCCGGAACCATCGGCGGACTCGCTATGTCCATATTAGGAATCTTCCTCTATCTTCCTCTTTTCACATTGAAAAAACACCATAAACCTTAATTTTCATATCCTAAATAAGGATCATCGTTTGTCGTCAGAACATTTGTATGCCCGTCATTTGTACATTGTCAACAAAATGTCAACTCTAACATCTGCTCTTCAATAAAGCAAAATTTACTTTTGCGACCTTTTTAGGCCCGTTCAAATCTTTCCTTCCAAAAGGAAAACACACAGGCTTCTCTTTCTGTTTAAATAGGGTATACTTGCATCGGTCCATTTCTTTGTCATATATTTGGCAATGCCTGACAGATAAGCTGTGAGAAGGTCTCTGCCTCTCAACCCACAGAATGCAGAGTTTTTTTTCACATTTTAATAAATATAATTATGAATAATTTTTTTAGTTATCTGAGATTACTTTTACTCGCAACGAGTGGAATGTTACTATTGTGTATAATCTTCACCATGAATCCGGAATTAGCAGACGGTACATTGTCCGGAAAAGTTTGCTGGTTTCATTTCACATCTCTATTGTTAGCCGGTGGAGTTCTACTTATGGAATTTACAACAAAGAAAAGCCGTTTTATCTTTTCATTGCCGGATGCCTTATTGCTGCTCCTATTCGGTATCGTATTGGTTTCTTACGACAAAGACGAGAATCTTCAACCGGAACGTTTTCTTTTCATTGCCCAGTTGGTCGCCCTCTGGTTTATGCTCAGAGGCGCTTTACAGGCGCATCAGGAATTACGGCCGTTTTTCATTACGATCATCATATTCACCGGGATCGTTCCGGCCATTTGGGGGATCAGCCATACCATCGATCCTACGCCCATCACCCATCCGGTTTTCAAGTTGCTTGAAATATCGCTGAAACCGGAACCTTTCTACGGCTATATCGCGGTCATTTTCCCGATCTGCCTGAATACGTTACTCCGTTTTAAGAATTGCGATAAGATCGCTTTGTGGGAATCCCGCACTTTCCTGTTTTATTTCTCTATCCTCGGAGCGGTGTTGATTATTACCGCCTTGCTATTCAAAATCAACCAGCCCGTATGGATTGCCGCCATCCTTTCCGGGATCTGGGTTTGCTGGACGAGGATGATCGGGTGGAAACAGACGAAAGAAACCATACAGCAGCATATCAAACTGTTTGCCATCTCTTCAATTATCCTGTTTGTAATCGTCGCAGCAATCATCCTGGCCGGAAATATCCAAAAAGCCCAGGCAGGAGACCGCCGACTTTTGATCTGGAATATCACGACCCAGGCTATCATGGAACACCCGATAACTGGCACAGGTATAGGTGGTTTTCCTGCCACATACGCAAAGGAGCAATCTGCTTATTTCGGAACCGATATCGCCTCTTCAAAGGAAAAGCAAACCGCAATCTGTCCCCGATATGCGTATAACGAATATCTGCAAATCGGACTTGAGTTAGGTATTACGGGCTTGTTGCTCTTTATTTTCTGGCTGGCATTCTCCCTCTATTACGGAATCAAGCACAGACAGATAGGAGCTTCCGGCGGAATTCTGGCTCTCGGAATCTTCGCCCTCTATTCCTATCCGCTTCAACTCCCGACCTATTGGGTTCTGCTCTTATTCCTGACTGTCATATGCGTGACCAATCCAAAGCATGACAAACAACGGATACAGAGAAGCATCCCGTATATCAGCGCCATCGCTGCCGTTCTCACCTGCATTCTTTTCTATGGGCAGAAAGATATCTATTATACATATAAAGAATGGAAGACACTCCAGAAATTATATCACAACCAAGCGTATGAACAAGCAGCCAGCCGGTATGCCGGTCTGTTTGTCCGGTTATACCACCGCCCAGATTTTCTATACGAGGGAGCGGAATGTTTCTGTAAAACCGGACAGCACGATATTGCCATCAAATGGCTGGACAGGGCTTTAAAACTAAGTGCAAACCCCAAACTGTACTACGCAATTGCGGAAAACGAGGAGGCGATCAAGCAATACCGGAAAGCCGAAAGTCACCTGCTGGAAGTCAGCCGTATCCTGCCGGAGCACGGATATACCTATTTCCTGCTTGCCAAACTATATGCGGACCCTTCCTTTTCCCATCCGGACAAATTCCATGAGGCAGCCAAAAGGTTTCTCGCTTTCCTGCCAAGTACACAAAACAACA
>ERZ834769.2874-NODE-2874-length-12026-cov-6.130231_pt1 | contig 12026 bp, 5 predicted proteins | sample MGYA00519690_ERZ834769 | MGnify/ENA primary metagenome ERZ834769 (study PRJEB31850, sample SAMEA3708760) | human gut metagenome | biome: human gut; feature: human-associated habitat; material: faeces | place: China | collected 2014 ... | reverse complement strand
TCTATGCCACCTTTGCTACCCTGCGCATCGGCTTTGATCTGCTTGCCCAGGAAAATGTGACCATCGAGAATCTGATGGGTCACGGGGGCGTGTTCAAGACTCCGGGAGTAGGCCAGCGGTACCTGGCTGCCGCCTGTGAGGTGCCTGTGACCTGTCTGACCACGGCAGGGGAGGGCGGGCCCTACGGCATGGCGCTGCTTGCCGCCTTTATGATTCTGCGGCAGGAGGGGGAATCCCTGGAGGCTTTTTTGCAGAACCGGGTTTTTGCCGACGCCGCCTCCACCACCTGCCAGCCCCTTCCTGAGGACGTGGCGGGCTACCGCCGATTCCTCAGCCGCTTCACTTCCTGCCTGGAATTGGAACGGGTTCTGGATGAGAAGGCCTGAAAGAATGAAACACATCAAACGCCTATGCCAAATCTGGCACGGGCGTTTGACGTTTTGTACAGAATTATGGATAAAGAATGGAAGAATTTCCTGAATTTTCTGGGTTCTATTGCAAAAAACCAGAAAAGTGTTATACTGAAAATATAGTTCGATAACATAAGGAAGAAGGTAGCTGCTATGAAAAAGCTGTTGGCATTGTTGATGGCTGTGACCTTAACGTTTCAGCTGGTGACACCGGTGTTTGCCGAGGAAATTGAGGAAACTCAGACGACCACGGAAGCGGTGGGGATGGAAACCGAGGCTCCTGTGACGGAAGCCCCCACCACCGAGCCGCCTGTCCCGGAAACGGCTGCGCCTGAGGAAACCGCTGCGCCTACCGAGCCTCAGACAACCACCGAGGTTACGGAGACAACGGCTTCCACGGAAGAAACTACCACGGCATCCACCGAACCCACCAAGGAAACCACCGAGCCTACCCTCGACCTCTTTTCCGAGGATGAGAACGTGATCGCTTCCGGCGAGTGCGGTGAAAATGGCGATAATTTGACATGGGTACTTATGGGGGATGGTACGCTGACCATTTCCGGCAGCGGGGAGATGAAGAACTATACCGGCTACTCCGATGTGCCGTGGTATTCTGAGAGAGACAAAATTCTGTCCGTAGTGGTGGAGCCGGGGGTAACCCGCATTGGCGACTGGGCCTTTTACGGTTGCAGCAGCCTGACCAGTGTGGCGATCCCTAAGGGCGTGACCAGCATTGGCAATTTAGCCTTTGGCAGCTGTAGCAGTCTGAGCAGTGTGACAATCCCGAATGGCGTGACCAGTATCGGATCCGAGGCATTCATAAACTGTAGTGGCTTGACCAATGTGATGATTCCAGATAGCGTAACCAGCACCGGTCGAGCTGTCTTCTTCGGCTGCGAAAAACTGACCAGTGTGACGCTTCCGAAGGGTATAACCAGCATCGCTGAATGCACCTTCTACGACTGCAGCAGCCTGACCAGCGTGACAATCCCGGATAGCGTGACCAAAATAGACAAGGATGCCTTCGAAGGCTGCACCGGCCTGACCAGCATAACAATTCCGGGAAGCGTAACCAGCATCGGCTCCAGCGCATTCAGCGGTAGTGGCCTGACCAACGTGACGATTCCAGAGAGTGTAACTAGCATTGGCATTTATGCCTTCGGTAACTGCGACGGCCTGACCAGCGTGACGATTCCCGAGAGCCTGACCAGCGTTGTCTACTCGATGTTTTTCCATTGTAGCAACCTTGTTAGCGTGACGATACCAGAGAGCGTGAACAGTATCGGCGAGCAGGCATTCGCTTACTGCACCGCTTTGACTAGTGTGACGATTCCGAGAGGCGTAACCAGCATCGAAACCTCTACCTTCGAAGACTGCACCGCTTTGACCAGTGTGACGATTCCGGACTGTGTGACCAGTATTGGCAGCTCTGCTTTCTTCGAATGCAGCAGCCTGACCAGCGTGACGATTCCAGAGAGTGTAACCAGCATTGGCTTTTCTGCTTTCGGTAGCTGCGACAAGCTGAAAGATGTATACTACAGCGGCACAAGAACCCAGTGGGAAAGTGTGGAAATTGGAGACTCGAACAGCTGCCTGACAGATGCGACAATTCACTACAACGCAGTGCATGTCCATGATCTGCAGCTTGTCCCGAGCAAAGCGGCCAGCTGCACAGAAGCTGGCAACAATGCCTACTACACCTGCTCTGGCTGCAATAAGGCATTCAAGGACGCAGATGGCAAGACGGCAACCACACTAGAAGCCGAAAGCCTGCCTGCCCTTGGACACACCATGACCAAAACCGAGGGGGTAGAACCCACCTGCACAACAGGCGGCAACAATGCCTACTACACCTGCTCTGTGTGCAATAAGGCCTTTAAGGACGCAGACGGCAAGACGGCAACCACGGCAGAAGCCGAAAGCCTGTCCGCGCTTGGCCACGATATGGCCAAAACCGAGGCGGTGGAGCCGACCTACTGGAACGTTGGCAACAACGCCTACTATACCTGTTCCCGCTGCGGCAAGGTCTTCAAGGATGCCAACGGAGAGACCGAGACGACCGTTGAAGATGAAACTCTGGCCGTGCTGCCCAGCATTGCCCATGGCACTTGCGGCGATAACCTGACATGGGTACTCACCGAGGACGGAACACTGACCATTTCCGGCAGCGGGGAGATGGAGAATTATACCGACTCCTCTGTGGCCCCGTGGTATTCCAACCGAACCAAGATTTTGTCGGCAGTGGTGGAGCCGGGCGTAGAAAGCGTCGGTAACTATGCCTTTTACTCTTGCCTGAAGCTGGCTTCCGTAAGCCTGCCCGGTGGCGTTAAATCTATCGGTAAGTCCGCCTTTCAGGACTGTGCCAAGCTGACAGCGGTGGAGATTCCGGAGGGCGTGACAAGCATCGGCAGCTCTGCCTTCGACGGCTGCAGCAGCCTGACCAGCGTGACGATTCCAAATAGCGTGACCAGCATTGACGGCTATACCTTCTACGGTTGCAGCAGCTTGGCCAGCGTGACGATTCCAAATGGCGTGACTAGTATTGGCGGCCATACCTTCTACGGTTGCAGCAGTCTGACCAGCGTGACGATTCCGGATGGCGTGACTAGTATTGGCGACTATACCTTCTATGGTTGCAGCAGCCTGACCAGCGTGACGATTCCGGATGGCGTAACCAGCATCGACTGGGCTACCTTCTACGGTTGCAGCAGCCTGACCAGCGTGATGATCCCCGAGGGTGTGACCAGCATTGGCAGCGATGCCTTCCATGAATGCAGCAGTTTGATTAGCGTGACGATTCCAGATAGTGTGACCAGCATCGGCGCCTATGCTTTCAAGTATTGCAGCAGCCTGACCAGCGTGACGATCCCGGAGAGCGTGACCAGCATCGGCGACTCTGCCTTCTCCGGCTGTAGCGGCCTGACCAGTGTGACGATTCCTGAGGGCGTGACAAGCATCGGCAGCTTTGCTTTCTCCGGCTGCAGCAGCCTGACCAGCGTGACGATTCCGGAGGGCGTGACCAGCATTGACGGGAATACCTTCTACAAATGCAGCAACTTGGCCAGTGTGACAATTCCAAATGGCGTGACAAGCATTGGTAGCTCTGCCTTCGACGGCTGCAGCAGCTTGGCCAGTGTGACAATTCCCGAGAGCGTGACCAGCATTGGCAGTTCTGCCTTCTCTGGCTGCAGCAGTCTGACCAGCATGACGATACCGGAGGGCGTGACCAGCATTAAATGGGATACCTTCTACGGCTGTAGCGGCCTGACCAGCGTGACAATTCCGGATAGCGTGACCAGCATTGACGGCAATGCCTTCTGGGGCTGCAGCGGCTTGACCACCGTGACAATTCCGGAGGGTGTAACCAGCATTGGCGGCAATACCTTCCGGGACTGCAGCGGCTTGACCAGCGTGACAATTCCGGAGAGTGTGACCAGCATTGGAGGGTGGGCCTTTTGCGGCTGTAGCAGCCTAACCGGCGTGACGATTCCGGGGGGCGTGACCAGCATTGGCAGCTCCGCTTTCTCCAGCTGCAGCAGCCTGACCAGCGTGACAATTCCGGATAGTGTGACCAGCATTGGCGACTATGCCTTCCGTAGCTGCAGCAAGCTGAAGCACGTATACTATGGAGGGTCTGACCTGCAGTGGAAGGAAATCAAGGTTGGATACGATAACGACGCTTTGACAAAGGCAATCATCCACTATGCCTCCACCCATGCCCACAATGTGGAGCATGTTCCCGGAAAGGCGGCCAGCTGCACGGAAGCTGGTAATCTGGAATATTGGCGCTGCCTTACCTGCGGCGAATACTTTACTGACGAAGACTGCACCCAAAGCGTGGATGAAGCTGGTGTGATTATTCCTGCTCTTGGGCACACCATGGCCGAGACGGAGGCGAAGGCTGCCACCTGCACACAGGACGGAAACAACCGCTATTTCACCTGTTCCACCTGCGGCAAGGTTTTCAAGGACGAGCAGGGAACGCAGGAGACCACAGCGCAGGCAGAGATTCTGCCCGCCCTCGGACATACCACCAAGCTGGTGGACACGGTGGCTCCCACCTGCACCCAGCCCGGCAATAAAGCCTATTACGTCTGTGAGACCTGCGGGAGAGCGTTCAAGGATAAGCAGGGAACGCAGGCAACGACGGTCAGGGCAGAGGCTGTCCCCGCGCTGGGACACACCGAAGTGACCGACCAGCGGGTAGAGCCTACCTGCACCAAGACCGGCCTGACGGAAGGAACGCACTGCTCCGTCTGCGATGAAGTGCTGACCGCGCAGAAGGAGATTCCCGCCAAGGGGCACAGCGAGGTCATCGACGAGGGAACGGAACCCACCTGCACCAAGCCCGGTCTGACCGAGGGCAAGCACTGCTCCGTCTGCAATGAAGTCCTGACTGCGCAGGAAGAAATTCCCGCGAAGGGTCACGACGTGGAAAAGGTCGAGGCCAAAGACGCGACCTGCACGGAAGACGGCAACAATGACTATTATGTGTGCCGTGTCTGCGGCGAGGCATTCAAGGACGAAAAGTGCGAGCAGGCAACCACCGTGGAAGCGGAGACCCTGTCCGCGCTCGGCCATGAAATTACCAAAGTAGAAGCAGCGGAACCCACATGGGAAGCCGCCGGAAATATCGAGTATTACATCTGCTCCCGCTGCGAGAAGCTCTTTAAGGACGCGCTGGGCACGGAGGAGACCACGCTGGAAGAGGTCACTCTGCCGATGATCTCCTATGTGACGGAGATCATCCTGACCCGGGACGGCGAACTGGTCCCGGAAACCATGGAAGTGGATGGCCGGACGTCCAGAACCCTGTCCTTCGCGGTGATGGTTCAGCCTGCGGGTGCGGAGACGAAGGTGGAATGGTCGTCCAGCGTCCCGGCAGTCGCCCGAATGAACCAGAGCGGCATTGTCACCCTGCTGACCTCCGGAACGACCGTCATCACGGCCGCGGCCACAGACGGCAGCGAAGTGACCGCTCAGGTGACGCTGAATGTGACCGCCCCGGATTACGCGCCCCGGCTGGGGGCTTCCACGCTGGCCCTGAATTCCGTCTCCTGCGCGGGCGTGAGCGTCGATCTGGTGGAAAGCTACGGCAACCAGATCCTGAGCGTCAGTGTGGATGATGAGCGGTTCGACGTGGAGTATGCGGACAGTCTGCTGACCCTGACCTCCAGAGAAGCCGTCGCCAGAGGCACCTACCGGATGACGCTGGAAGCCGTCTGCGACGATGGCCGCACCTATTCTTATCCCATCACGGTGAGAGTCATCCAGACGCTGCCCAGACTGACCGTACGGCAGAGCCAGCGGTTCAACCTGTTCTACCGTGACAGTCAGGCTACCCTGACCATCACCGGCGGGGAGGTCGAAAGCGCGGAACTCATCGGAAACAGCGATTTCGTGCTGGAGAATGAGGACGGCAAGTGGGTCATCCGCTACGCTGACCCGGAGAACGCTCCTGCCAAGCCCAGCACCAGAGCGACCCTGAGCGTCTCCTTCGCGGGCTATAACATCCCGGTGACCAGGGCGCTGACCATCGGCACCGTAAACACCGCGCCGAAGCTTAAGCGGAACCCCACTTCCAGCACGCTGAATACCGCACTGAATTCGGACTGGTCCGTGGAGACGGTCCTGTCGGGCGCGGACGGCGAGAGCCTTTACGCCTATACAGACACCCCGGGCGTGGATGTGGCGCTGAGCGGAAACGTCCTGACCCTGACGCTGACCGAGGCGAAGAACGTGTCGGCCAATGTCTATGTGCAGGACGACAACTGGACGAAGCCCGTCAAGCTCACCCACAGAGTTACCGTCACCAACAGACTGCCCACCCTCAGAGCGGCGGCCGGCACGCTGAAGCTGAACAGCTGGTTCCCCTCCGAGACGGCTTCCACCGGCATGATCCTCTCCCAGGGAAATGTTTCCCTGACCGATGTGGAGCTGACTCCCGCGGCAAGGGAGGGTACCGCCGCCCGGGCGGAGTCCGACAAGCTGAATGTGTACTATGACGCGGATTCCGGAGAAATCGTTGCGGAAATCGCGGATTCCGGCATCAAAAACGGGACTTATTCCTTCGCCTGCACCGGCATTCTGGAAAGTGGCACGGAAATCTCCGGGGGCACGGTGCGTGTCACCGTATCCAACACGCTGCCCAGAGCAAGGCTGTCCGTCGCCATGGTGCGGCTGAACCGGCGGCTGGCAGGGGAGGAGAGTATTGCCGTGAAGGTGACCCTGACCGGCGGCGATGGGTATGCCATTGAGGGCTTCGAGGAACTGCCCGACTGTCTGGACTACGCCGACGGCATCCTGACGGCAACCATCCCCAACGCAGACTTTACCGGCGGCAGCTATGTGCTGAACGCCATCGTCAGCCGGAACGGGGAAACGGCAACGCTGCCCGCAGGGGTAATCCTGAGGGTGCAGGTTTACGACAGAGCGCCCTCCTTCCGGCTGACTGCCAAGGGAAAGCTGGATGTGCTGAACCCAGTAAGTGAGATTATCTACACGCCCAGGCTGACCAACGCGCAGGGCACCGTTACGGATATCCGGCTGAAAGGTGCGGACGCGGAGCTGTTCGCGGCTGAGGTGGTTGACGGCGTTGTGCACCTGACCATGGCAAAGGGCTGCACGTATTCCACCAGAACGACCTACAAGGTGATCCCGGTTCTGACCTTCTGCGGTCAGGAGGTCACAGGCAGCACCCTGAGCATCCGGGTCACCCAGAGCACGGTGAAATTGGCGAAGCTCTCGAACCGGACGGTGTATCAGTCCCAGACCGCGCCGCTGGTGCAGGTGCTGAGCATCACCAGCCCGGCGACGGCAGAATTCGGAGAGATCACCTTGAATTCCAGGAGCACCGCCGCTCTCCGGAACGCGGTGGAAGCTGCCGGAGGGATAGAAGTCAGCGGGGGAGTTGTCAGATTCCCGGCGAAGGCGTTCGCTTCCCTGAAACCCGGCAGGTACACGGTGATTCTGGACGTTACTCCGGAAAATGCCGCCGCAGACGCAAAACCCATTCAGGCCAGATTCACGCTGACCGTTCAGAAATAACGAAAACCTCCCGGGGCAGTTTTGAAACTGCCCCGGGAGAGATTTTTGCCCCCCAAAAAACATCAGCACAATACATCTGCCTGCTTTCCCTTGACGGATGCACCGTGCCGGTGGCTTTGATTCATACTAATACTAAAACCTAATTAAACGCTTTAATACTATTTCCTGATTAAAATCTTTGATTTTAATCAGGAAATAGTATCAGGCACTTCCAGTGTTCCCGATTTGTGCCATGCAGCTCCATCGCACCATAGGCATACCGGTATTCCCGAATATGGTGACATGGAACGCTGGGTCGGATGCCTTTTTCGCACCAGCAGTACTTGGGATGGTTGATGCGGCCGAAGCCTGCCTCATCCTGGAACATAAGGCGCACTTTTCCACAGCCCATGTGGAGATTTTAGTATCAACGCCTTTTGTGTCCATGAATAGGATTCAGAAAATACTCAAAATGGTTTTTTGTAATTTCCCCTGATTGCCTTTACTTTTCTCCCTTTTTACGGTATAATTAAGGCAACACCGCACAAATGCGTCTGCGGGTCACAGCGAGTCTTTTGCACCGGCCCCGCAGTTACAAAGCTGGGAAATACATACAGTATTCCTCCGGCTTTGTAACTTTGATCTGGCACAAAATCTTCTGCTATGCCTCCTTGCCGATTTATGCGGTGTTGCCCTAATTGCTTGATCAAACTTAACCACCGGCTGTGCCGGCGGCAAAAATTAGCATCCGGCGAGGAGTAAAGCAGGCAAAAAAATTCGTTAATGGGCAAGCTTTTCCGCTTCCGCCGCAAAGACCATATGGAATGATTTTGGAGGTACTCATGAAAGAATTCGTCCGTGTCCTGAAATTCACCTTTTTCTCCATCAGCGCCGGTCTCATCGAAATGGGAAGCTTCGCCCTGCTGAATGAATTTACCCATTTCCCATACTGGCCCTGCTACCTGATTGCCCTGTGCCTGAGCGTACTCTGGAACTTTACCCTGAACCGGAAATTTACCTTCCAATCCGCCGCCAACGTGCCCGTAGCCATGGCAAAGGTTGCCGCTTATTATGCGGTCTTCACGCCGCTGTCCACCCTTCTGGGCAATTATCTGGCCGGCAGTCTGGCGTGGAACGAATACCTGGTAACAATTGTGAATATGCTGCTGAATTTCTCCACGGAGTTTCTCTATCAGCGGTTTTTCGTCTTCGGCAAGTCCCTGGACAGTGCGAAGCAGGCGTAAATGCAAAAGCGAAAAAGCAATGTCACGCAGACTGAATAATCCAGCAAAAAGCAGGACACAAAAGTGTGTCCTGCTTTGTTCGTTCAATTCATCGTACCCTCGGAGCGGGCGAACAGGTCGCCGATCCGCTCTCTGAGGGCATTTGCTTCCGGGGTGTCCGACGCGCCGTAGGCGTCGATCCAGTCCGCCGACGCCTGCTGGGCGTCCTTCATGGCGGCAAGGTCGCAGCCCAGGTCCGCCACCCGGAATGCGGGCAGGCCGGACTGCCGGGAGCCGAAGAAATCTCCGGGACCCCGCAGACGCAGGTCTTCTTCAGCGATCTTGAAGCCGTCGGTGGTTTTGCACAGGGCTTTCAGGCGCTGGAGCGTCTCCGGGTTGCGGTTGTGGGTGGTGAGGATGCAGTAGCTTTTTGCCTTGCCCCGGCCTACCCGGCCGCGGAGCTGGTGCAGCTGGCTCAGACCGAAACGGTCGGCGTCCTCAATGACCATCAGCGTGGCGTTGGGAACGTCCACGCCTACCTCGATGACCGTGGTCGCCACCATGACATCCGCTTCCCCACGGGCGAAGGACGCCATGGCCGCTTCCTTTTCCGCACCCTTCATCTGCCCGTGGAGCAGAGCAATGCGCAGGTCGGGGAAAACCGTCTGCTGCAAGGTCTCCGCCCAGACGGAGGCGGCCTTGATGCCTAGCTCCTCGTTTTCTTCCACCGCCGGGCAGACCACGAAGCACTGATGTCCCTCCGCCACCTGCTTCCGGATAAAGGCGTTGATCCGGGGACGGTAGCTCTCCCCCACCAGAAAGGTGTCCACCGGCTCCCGTCCCGGGGGCAGCTCGTCCAGAATGGATACATCCAGATCGCCGTAGAGGATCAGCGCCAGCGTCCGGGGGATAGGCGTCGCCGACATCACCAGCAGGTGGGGGTCCTCCCCCTTGGCGGAAAGGCGGCTGCGCTGTCCCACGCCGAAGCGGTGCTGTTCGTCGGTGATGACCAGTCCCAGATTGTCAAACCGGGTAGACTCCGACAGCAACGCGTGGGTGCCGATCACCACTTGAATTTCCCCGGCGGCGATGCGCTCCCGCACGTCCTTTTTCTGCTTTCCCGTCATGGAGCCGGTGAGCAGCGCCACGGATACCCCCAGAGGGACGAACAGGGCGCTCAGAGAGGCGAAATGCTGCTCGGCAAGGATCTCCGTGGGCGCCATCAAAGCGGTCTGAGCGCCATTTCTCGCGGCGCAGTAGGCGGCGGCCGCCGCCACCATGGTCTTGCCGCTGCCCACGTCTCCCTGCACCAGCCGGTTCATGGGAATGCCCCGACGGAAATCCTCCAGAATTTCCCCCACCGCCCGGCTCTGGGCACCGGTGAGGGTAAAGGGCAGGCTGTCATAAAAGGGCGCCATGTCGAAATCCGTATAGGGTTCCGTCTTCTTTTCCTTCCGGGCGGCGCGCATCAGGGCGAGTCCCGCGGAGAATACGAAGAATTCCTCGAAGATCATCCGCTTTTTCGCCAGCTCCGCCTCCGCCATGGAATTCGGCGCGTGGATGGCAGAATATGCCCGCTCGGCAGGCAGAATGCCGTATTTCTCCCGCACCTCGGCGGGCAGTATCTCCTCCGGCAGGTCGCACACCGCCAGCGCCTGCTGCACCAGCCGGAGCAGCGCCGCGTTGGTCAGTCCCGCGGTCAGGGGATAAATGGGCAGAATGCGCCGGGTGGTCACGGGCTGGGACTCCGGCGCCTCGAACACGGGGTTCGTCATGCTGTAGCCGATGAAATCCCCGCTCACCGCGCCGTAGAAAATGTACTCCCGGCCATATTCCAGCTGCTGGGCGGCAAAGCGGCTGTTGAAAAATGTCACGTTCAGCCGCCCGGTGGTATCCGCAAGCTGCACCTTGGTCAGGTCCAGCCCCTTGCGGATGTGGCTGGTGCGGGGAGTGTTCATCACCATGGCGCGAAAACAGGCAGGGACATCCGGCTCCAGCTTTTCGATGGGAACCAGCTTCGTCCGGTCCTCGTACCCTCTTGGGAAATGGCAGATGAGATCCCGGAGGGTGAAAATATTCAGCTGGGCAAGCTGCTTTGCCCGCACCTCCCCCACGCCCTTGAGCATCGTGACGGGGTCAGACAGTTTTGCCATGGTTACACCTCCCGGGAAAATCTATAGCACATTACGGGCGGTTCTGAACAGATCGGCGATTTGTTCAGAGTTTCCCCTTACAAAATGAAAAAACTCCCTCCAAGCACTGCTCGGAAGGAGATATTTTCAGAGAAATCAGGCCAGCTTGTTCAGCTTCAGAGTCATGCTGCTCTTCTTCCGGGCAGCGTTGTTCTTGTGCAGGAGACCCTTGTTGACAGCCTGATCGACGGCCTTGACGGCGGTCTTGTAAGCAGCGTCGGCGGCAGCCTTGTCACCGGACACCAGGGCGGCGTCGAACTTCTTCAGGTTGGTCTTCAGCTCGGACTTGTCAGCCTTGTTCTTCTCGTAAGCGATCTTGGAAGAAATGACATCCTTCTTAGAGGACTTGATATTGGGCATGGATTCCACCTCCTTCTGTTCGTTTTCCATACAGATACGCATTATAACGCCTTGACGCGATAAAATCAACCCTTTTTTCAAAATTTTTTGCCGTTCCGGGCGTAAGAAGCTTCTCCCCGGCCATCCCGCCCCGGTGGGCGGACGCCGGGGCCTGCGCGGAGAATTGTCAAGCCCTAATTTTTGCACAAAAAAATGTTCATGGTAAAATCCACGACCCGCGGAAAAGTGGGAAATCCGTCGAAGCGTGTCGGATCTTTTTATGTGAACCAAAACTGCATATCCACAGCATGCCCCGCCTGTGGAAAACCCCTGTGGAAAAACCTGTGGAGATTGTGGAAAACTCTGAGTTATCAACAGGATTTTTTGCTCTTTTCTTTTTTTGCTTTTCTTGTGGAAAAGTCTGCATATATCCATGCATATTCCGTTCTCCGCCCAAAAACGGGACGTGTTACGTCACCGTCGGAAGGAAGCCGTTACCGGAAAAACATCGGGGAAAAGTTGTCTTCCTGTAAAAAAATGCTGTCGAAAGCCATTGGCGCTTTCTCTCAACTGTGAAAAATTTGTGAAAAACCGCCAAAGAATGATTTGGCGCTTCCGGGGAATACTGGAGAGGAACGGGAATGGAAGCTCCATTTCCCAGTATCACCACACAGGAGGCTGCCATGCAGGGAAAAGTAGAGATATGCGGCGTCAACACATCGAGACTTCACGTTTTATCTCAGGTGGAAATGGACGCCCTGCTCCGCCGGGCGCAGGCGGGCGACGAAGACGCCCGGGAAAAACTCATTGAAGGAAATCTGCGGCTGGTTCTCAGT
>ERZ834769.2869-NODE-2869-length-12048-cov-4.369549_pt1 | contig 12048 bp, 15 predicted proteins | sample MGYA00519690_ERZ834769 | MGnify/ENA primary metagenome ERZ834769 (study PRJEB31850, sample SAMEA3708760) | human gut metagenome | biome: human gut; feature: human-associated habitat; material: faeces | place: China | collected 2014 ... | reverse complement strand
TATAAAAAAGATACGGAAACAACGCTTCCGGCTCGTAACACGGTAAAAGAGGTATATACTTGGTTGACGGAAGACTTGGAAAGAGCCAAAGGGATGATGAGCGATGATTATAATACGACAATCAATTATCGTTTAAATAAAAAGGCTATTGCAGCAATTTTGGCACGCGTATATCTGACGATGGGAAAAGACCAATTGGCTGTGGATAATGCTACTGAAGCGATAGCTGGTGACGGTTCTGATATTGCCGGTATCGATGACTTTAGTAAAATATACACTACGAGCATGGATGTTCCAGAGGTTATATTACGTATTGCGTTGAAGTCTGATGACGGTTATTTGCCAGGTAATGACTGGGGACAGGGAAGTGTAAGCAATTATAATGCTAACTACTCTGTTTCTTATGGATTAAAATCATTGTATTCAGGTACAGACTGTCGTAATGCAGTTATAAAGCAAGTGACCTGTAAGAGTGGTTTGTGCAACGTTGTATGGAAATGGAATAATGGTGGAGCTACTGTAGGTTTGGTTGACATTCCTCTTATCCGTACATCTGAAATGTATATGACACGCGCTGAAGCCAATTACAACTTAAAGAATTATCCGGAGGCGCTGAGTGATTTGAATCTATTACGTGCAAAACGCTATTCTGATTATGAAGAAGGTACTGAAGCCGGATCTGCATTGGAAAAGGAAATTCAGTTACAAAGACGTTTGGAGCTTGCATTTGAAGGACATCGGTTCTTTGATCTGAAGCGCCGCCATGAAGATGTGATCCGTGACGATAAAGGGTTCCTTGCTGATGGCACAGGTGCAAGTTCTGATGCACAGGAAGTGTCAGCTGACAGCCCTTATTATGTATTGCCTATTCCTCAGTCAGAAATAGATGCAAATGAAAATATGATTCAGAACAAATATTAATTCTAAAAACAGAAACAAATGAGAAAATTGAAATATTTAATTCTGGCTGTCGGAACTTTATTTGTTATTGCTTCATGTGATGATAACATTCCGCAGTCATTCAATGCAGAAGATAGCAACGCCAGTTTTTCAAAAACAACTGCCTCTGTAAATGAAAATGCTACTGAACCTTTAGAGATTCCATTAGTATTGGCCGGTATCCCCGGAAGCGGTAAAGTTACTGTTACATTGGCCGTTTCAACAGAGGGAGATACGAATCCAGCCATTGAAGGTGAAGATTTCACAATAGACAATAAAGAAATCACTTTTGAAGAAGGCTATGGAACTCAGAATATTGTAATTCGTCCTATTGATAATAATGTATTCACAGGAAAAAAGACATTTACACTTACGATTGCAAGTAGTACTCCTGAATTGAAAGAATCCGTTCAGAACTCTGTAAAAATATCCATTGCAGACGATGAACATCCGTTATCATATTTGTTTGGAACGTATGCAATGGAAGGAATTCTGATATCTCAAGGCCAGGCTTCTCCTAATGGATATGATGTTACAATAGCAGCACACGATGCCGGAGCATTGAACGAAATAGAAGTTGACTTTGGATATCCGGAAGTTGTTTTAGCTTCTGTTGGTATTTGTTGATGACTTAATTCATACATAATTTTACTTAAAGTCTCAATAGCATTTTCTTTACCAAAATCAGCATAAGAATGTCCTCCTTGACAATGAACAGTCAAACGATAACGTTTAGAACCTACAGCACTATTTGTACACTGATTCAAATATCCATCAAAAGAAATAAATGATTTAATACGGTTTTTATACTGTTCAACAATATAACGACACCCATTAGAATTTCCTAAACCTTCTTCACACGTATTTAAAACAAACAAAATACCTGTCTTTCCATGTAAATGATGAAGGTGAATATAATGAATCACTTGCATTAAATGAACAACATTAGCTGTATCATCTCCTACTCCTGGTCCATATAAATAATTCCCTTTTTGTGTTATTTTTAACGGTTCCATATCAGCAAAAACAACATCAAGATGCCCACAAAATACAGCAATATCTTGATTATCATCAAACATTTTAATAACAACATTATTCATCTTATCAATTGTTGTCTCAATACCTCTTTCTTTAAACCACTGTTTACAAAATTGTGCTCTTTTTTCTTCATGATAAGATGGTGCTGGAATAGTTGCTAACTGTTTTAAAAGTTCTATAGAATAATCAGCTTCTTGTTCAACATAATCTTCTTCATATTTATATAACATATTTTTCCCCCTATATTAAAGAAAAGGCAATTATGCCTTTTCAATAGATTCCTTTTTGACTTCTTGTTAGTTTTCGTTTTCTATTTCTTTTTTTCATTTGCAACACTCTTTCTTTTATAGAATTCTTATAATATCATTATATGTTACAATCAATGATAGAGCAAGTAAAATTGAAAAACCTATCATTTGAATTTTTGCTTCTGTTTCAATTTTCATTTGTTTTCTTCTAATTATTTCTATAATCAATATCAAAATTTTTCCACCATCTAAAGCTGGTATTGGTAATAAATTTGTTATTCCCAATGATATCGAAATCAAAGCCATTAAATTTATATAATTAGCAATTCCTGCTGTTTTAACAACTATTTCAGAAATCCCAACAATTCCGACCATTTGATCAACAGATGTTCCTCCTGTAAATAATGTTTTTACACTATCTAAAATTGCAATTATAAATTCTCCAGTTGCTTTACCACTATATGTTAATCTATTAATAACTGTATCATCTGCTGGATTTGCAAATTGTATTCCAATACTTGCAACTAGTATATAATATACAACTAATCCAAAAACAATATTTACAATAGGTCCTGCTAAAACTATTGCCATTCTTTTCCATACACTTGCTTTTGAAAATGCTCTATCATCATCTGATTCTTCATCTTCGCCTTCCATACTGCAAAAACCACCTAATGGTATTAATCTCAATGTATATTTAGTTTCATTTCCTTGCTTTTGCCATATTATTTTTCCAAATCCTATAGCAAATTCTTTTACTTTTATCTTGCACAATTTTGCAATACAAAAATGCCCACCTTCATGAATAAATATCAAAAATCCTAATAAAAATATAATTTTTAATGCATTAACTATAAAATTAATCAATTTTACCTCCAATTAAATCATTGTTAAAAATACATATGCAAATGGTGCTAAAAACATTAAGCTATCTATTCTATCTAACATTCCACCATGTCCTGGTATCAAATTACTATAATCTTTTACATCAACATATCTTTTTATACTAGATGCTGCAAAATCTCCAATCTGTCCAATTATACTTAATATTATTGTAAATATGGTTATATAAATATATGAATATTCGAATCCTTTTATACTATTTATAGCATATGTATATATTAAAGCAATTATTACTGCTCCTACAATTCCAGCAATACATCCCTCAATTGATTTTTTAGGACTTACCTCACTAAACTTATGTTTTCCAAATCTTTTTCCTATTATATATGCAAAAGTATCTGTTCCCCATGCTGCTATTATAGCAAACCAAACTAAATATCTTCCATTTTCCATTCCTCTAATTTGTGCTATAAATGAAATACAAGTTATTACATATATAATTCCAAATAAAGTATATGAAATATCTTTAAAATTGATTTTCATGTCTGTGACTATTATTGTAGTAAATAAGATTAATAATAAAATTGGTATTATTAACATATTAAAATTTTCAATTACTAATGAATCTAACTTTTCTGGTCCAATATGTATTAAAGCAATTAGAATACATGAAATATATCCAATCCATCTTATAGGTTTTGAATCTTTTGATATTGCATTTAAATATTCTTGCATTGCAATTGCTGCAATAATAGCTAAAAATACATCTACTACATATTTATTTCCAAGCGTTAGAACTAATACAACCAATGGAAAACCAAGTAAGGCTGAGGTAATTCTCTTTATATCTATTTTTTTCTTAATTTTTTCCATACTAATTCGCCCCAAATTTCCTTGTTCTTTTTTGATATTCGATAATTGCTTCATCTAAGTCATTCTCAGTAAAATCTGGCCAGTTTTTGTTAACAAATAATAATTCTGAATATACAGATTGCCATGGTAAAAACCCACTCAATCTAATTTCACCACTTGTTCTTATAACCAAATCTGGATCTGGTTCGCCTGCTGTATAAAGATTATCAGATACCATTTTTTCATTTATTTCATCCACATCTATTTTCCCTTGTTTTACCTGTTCTGCTATTTTTCTTGTAGCTTTTACAATTTCATCTCTTCCACCATAATTTAAAGCAATATTAAATGTTACACCTGTATTATTTTTGGTTCTTTCCATACATTCTCTTATACTTTTTTGCATTCCTTTAGAAAGAGCTGTTATGTCCCCCAAAATTTTTACTTTGATGTTTTCTGAATCTGCTCTTTTAGCATAATCATCTAAATAAGCTTGAAGTAGTAACATTAATGTTTTTACTTCATCTTCAGCTCTTTTCCAATTTTCTGTTGAAAATGCATATACAGTTATATATTCTAAACCAATTTTATTTGCATATCTTACTATTTTTTCAAGAGTTTTTGCTCCTTCTTTATGTCCAAAACTAACAGGTTTTCCTTGGGCTTTTGCCCATCTTCTATTTCCATCCATTATTATTGCTATAGATTTTGGCATATTTTCTTTATTAAATTTCATTTTTTATTTTTCCTTTTTAAATTGGTTTATTTTACACACTCATAATTTCTTTTTCTTTATCAGCTAAAATTTTATCAATTTCATCTATATATTTATCTGTTATTTTTTGAATTTCTGTTTCTGCTGATTTTAGTTCATCTTCTGTTATTTCACTATTTTTTTGTTTTGCTTTTGCTTCATCTATTCCATCTCTTCTTATAGCTCTTATTGCAACTTTTGCTTCTTCTGCTATTTTTCTTATTTCTTTAGCTAATTCTTTTCTTCTTTCCTCTGTTAATTCTGGAAATGCTAATCTTATTACTTTTCCATCATTATTTGGATTTAAACCAATATCTGATGCTAATATAGCTTTTTCTATATCTTTTAATACACTTACATCCCATGGTTGAATAACTATTAATCTAGCTTCTGGAAGTGAAACTCCTGCAACTTGGTTAATTGGTGTTGGTGTTCCATAATAATCTATTTTTACTTTATTTAATATAGCTGGATTAGCTCTTCCAGCTCTAATTTCTGATAATTTCTCCTTAAATGCTCCTATTGATTTTTCCATTCTTTCTTTTAAATTTGTATAATCCATATAAAATCTTCCCTTCTTTTTATAAAAATATATTTTATGATACTATTGTACCAATTTTTTCTCCTTTTACTGCTCTAACAATGTTTTCAGGATCTGCAATTCCAAATACTAATAATGGAATATTATTATCTCTACACATTGCAGTTGCTGTTGAATCCATAACTTTTAAGTCTTTATTTAAAACATCTAAATATGATATTTCCTCAAACTTTATTGCATCTGGTTGAATCTTTGGATCTGCAGAATAAACTGCGTCAATTGCTTTTCCTAAAAGTATAATGTCTGCTTTTATTTCTGTTGCTCTTAATACTGCTGCTGTATCTGTTGTAAAATATGGATGACCAGATCCACATGCAAATATTACTACTCTTCCTCTACTTAAATGTTTTTCAGCTTTTCTTTGTATAAATGGTTCTGCAATTTCTCTCATTTCAATTGCAGTTTGAACTCTAGAATGTACTCCTCTTGCTTCAAGTGCATCTTGTAATGCTAATGCATTCATTGATGTAGCAAGCATTCCCATATAATCTGCTGTTGTTCTTTCCATATCTAGACCATTTCTTCCTCTCCAGAAATTTCCTCCGCCTACTACTATGGCAATTTGAACTCCCATATCAACTACTTCTTTTATTTTATCACAAATTTTTCCTACAACTTCTGGATTTACTCCTACTTTTTGATCTCCAGCTAATGCTTCTCCACTTAATTTTAGTAGAACTCTTTTATATTTTGCTTCTGACATTTCTTTTCTTCCTTTCTAATAAAAATTATCCATATATAATGTATTTTATGCCATTTTATTTTCGTTAATCATTCTATCATACTTTTATAAAAAAAGAAAGTATTTCTTAAGATTTTTCCATATAAGAAAAGAGCCTAAGAATATTCTTAGACTCTTTATAGTAATTATTGTAATTCAATAACTGCTCCAACTTCTTCTAATTTAGCTTTTAATTCTTCAGCTTCTGCTTTAGAAACGTTTTCTTTTAATGTTTTAGGTGCTCCATCTACTAAATCTTTAGCATCTTTTAATCCTAAACCTAATGCATTTTTAACAGCTGTGATAACTTTAATTTTTTGATCTCCAGCTTCTTTTAATACAACATTGAATGATGTTTTTTCTTCAGCTGCTGCTGCTCCAGCTGCTGCTGGTGCTGCTGCTGCAACTGCAGATACTCCAAATTCTTCTTCTATAGCTTTTACTAATTCTGATAATTCAACAACAGTCATAGCTTTAACTGCTTCTATTATTTCTTCTTTACTCATTTTAAAATCCTCCTAATAATTTTTTGCGATTTAATCGCATTTTATTTTTTAGCAATTTAAGTTTTGCAAAACTTATTTAATTTACTTATAAAAACTAAGCGTTTTCTTTTTGTTTTTGTACTTCACCAAGTGCAACTGCAAGTTTTGATATATTTCCAAGTAATGCACCAGCAAGCATTGATAATAATGTTTCTCTTGATGGTAATTTTGCTAAAGTTATTATTTCTTCAGCTGTCATAACTTTACCTTCAATTACTCCACCTTTAATTTTATAGAAATCATTGTCTTTACTGTAATTGTAAATTGCTTTTGCAGCTTCTAAATAATCTTCATTATTCATAATAACTGCTGTTGGTCCTTCTAATAAATCATCAAGACCTTCAATTCCATTTTCAGCTAAAGCTCTTCTTATGATATTATTTTTTATAACTTTGTATTCAGAATCTGATTTTCTTAATTCTGATCTTAATTCTGTTACATCAGCTACATTAATTCCTCTGTAATCTGTTAAAAGTATTATTTTAGCTTCTTTCATTTTAGCAGCTAAATTTGCAACTTCTTCTTTCTTTTGGTTTATGATTTTTTCACTTGCCATTAATTTCACCTCCTAGAATCTATTAAATATAATTTTTAAATAAATTATAAAACAATCTCTATACCACAAGGCATAGAGATTGCGTTTCACGAATCTTATACCTCGGTAGGACTTATTTTATTGCCTACTGTCTATGGCATTATATATATTATTTTTGGTTAATGTAAAGTCCAGGTCCCATTGTTGTTGATACAGATACACTTCTGATATATTGTCCTTTTGCAGCTGCTGGTTTTGCTTTAATAATAGCTCCCATTATAGCATCATAGTTTTCTGCTAATTTTTCAGCTCCAAATGAAACTTTACCAAATCCTAAGTGAATTATATTTGTTTTATCTAATCTATATTCAACTTTACCTGATTTGATTTCTTTAATTGCTTTTGTTACATCCATTGTAACTGTTCCTGATTTTGGATTTGGCATTAATCCTTTTGGTCCTAATACCTTTCCTAATCTTCCTACTACACCCATCATGTCTGGTGTTGCAACTACTACATCATAATCGAACCAGTTTTCATTTTGAATCTTTGGAATTAATTCTTCAGCACCTACGAAATCTGCTCCTGCTTTTTCAGCTTCTTCAGCTTTAGGTCCTTTAGCAAATACTAAAACTTTTTGTGTTTTACCTGTACCATTTGGAAGTACTACTGTACCTCTTACTTGTTGATCAGCATGTTTTGAATCTACACCTAATTTAACATGTAATTCAACTGTTTGATCAAATTTTGTTTTTGGCATTTTTTCTATAACATCTAATGCTTCTTTGATATCATATTCTTTGTTAGCTTCTACTAACTTAACGCTTTCTGCGTATCTTTTTGACATTTTCATTTTAATCCTCCTTTGGTTTTAACGAATACTTTATGTACTCTCCCAATATTTTTATATTTTAAACTAGTCTACAACAACTACTCCCATAGCTCTTGCTGTTCCAGCCACCATACTCATAGCTGCTTCTAATGATGCAGCATTTAAGTCTGGCATTTTTTGTTCAGCTATAGCTTTTACTTGTTCCTTTGTTATTTTTGCAACCTTTTCTTTGTTTGGTTTTCCAGAACCTTTTTCAATTTTTATAGCTTTTTTAATCAATACAGCAACTGGTGGAACTTTTGTTATAAATGAGAATGATTTATCTTTATATACTGTAATAACTACTGGTATTATAAATCCTGCTTGGTTTGCTGTTCTATCATTGAATTCTTTTACGAATTGCATGATGTTTACACCACTACCTCCTAATGCTGGTCCAACTGGTGGAGCTGGAGTTGCCTTTGCTGCTTCTATTTGTAATTTTATTATATTTGAAATTTCTTTCTCTGCCATTTCTAATTTTCGCCTCCTTTAATCTACTCTTTCTATATGTGCAAAATCAACATCTACTGGAGTTTCTCTACCAAACATAGATATTAAAACTTTTGCTCTGTGTTTTTCTTTATCTATTGATTGAACATTTCCTATATAATCCTTAAATGCTCCTTGAAGTATTTTTACTGAATCATTTACTTCATAGTCAACATTTATTGTAGATTCATCAAATCCCATTGCTCTAATTTCTTCATCAGTTAATGGAATTGGATCTGTTCCAGAACCAACAAATCCTGTTACTCCTCTTGTATTTCTTACTATGTACCAAGTTTCCTCAGTAACAATCATTTTTACTAATACATATGCAGGGAATACTTTTCTTAAATTTGCTTTTTTCTTACCATCTTTTATTTCAATTTGTTCTTCCATTGGAACAACTATATCAAAGAAGTAATCTTCTAGTTCTCTATTTTTTACAGTTTTTTCAAGGTCAGTTTTTACTTTGTTTTCATAACCTGAGTATGTATGAACTACATACCATCTTGGTTTCATATCATAATCTTTTTGAGACATAATTGACCTCCTTATTCTTCATTACCAGATTCACCATCTGTATTTTCTGTTGATGGTGTTTCATCAGAATTTTCGCTAGTATTTTCTTCTGTTGATGAAGTATTCTCAGTACTTTCTGTATTATTATCAGTAGAACTATTATCTGTACTATTTGTACTTTCTGTATTATTATATTTTTCATTAACAATACTTTGTAATTTACTAATTCCATACTTGTTTCCCAAATCAAATACTGCATCTAAAGCAAATACTATAATTGCTGTAATTATAACAATTGTTACAACTGCTGTTGTATTATTTAACAATTGTTTTGGTGTTGGCCAAATTACTCTTTTTAATTCTGCCTTAAAATCTTTAAAAAAATTTTTTTTGACTTTGTTGTCATTTTTATTTTCATTTTTAGCCATTTTATTTCCTCCTTAAAATAGCTTCATACTATTTTGTTTCTTTATGTGTTGTACGTTTTTTGCAGAATTTACAATATTTTACTAATTCTAATCTATCAGTATTATTTCTTTTATTTTTAGATGTCATATAATTTCTATTTTTACATTCTGTACATTCTAATATGATATTTTCTCTTGGTCCTTTAGCTGCCATTTCAATACACCTCCGACTTTTTTAACCTTTACTTTTTTAAACGATGTGAACATATGTAAATTACATATGCTTGGCTATTTTATCACTTTTTCCTCTTTTTGTCAATTGTTTTTCCTGATTTTTTTGCTGTTTTTTTCTTTTTTTGCACAGAAAAACCAAATCTTCCAATTTTCTTTCCTAAAGAATAATAATTTCCATTTGAGTATGCAATTAAATCACATTTTGATATATCAAATGCTCCATTTTCATTTATATATTTTTCATCTGCATTTATCCCCAATATTTCAGCTACAAACATATGATGACTACCTAATTCTCTTATTTCTTTTACTTTACATTCAACAGATACTGGACTTTCTTTTATCATTGGGCAATTAACAAAATTTGCCTTTTCTTTTGTTAATTTCATCTCTTTAAATTTATCTACTTTTGCCCCTGTTTTTACACCACACCAATCTGTTGCATATGCTAAGTCCTTTGTTGTTAAGTTAATAACAAATTCTCCGGTTTTCTTTATCATTTCATATGAGTGTCTTGTTGGTCTGACTGAAATATAACACATTGCGGGATCAGTATTTATTATTCCAGTCCATGCAACAGTTATAATATTCGATTCCTCCATTGTACCACATGATACCATTACTGCTGGTAATGGATATATAAATGTTCCTGATTTCCATGTTACTTTTGACATATTTAATCTCCTTTTTTCTTAAAAATTTGGCAATTTTATTTTATCACCATTTAAATTATTTTACAATATTTGATTGACATTTATGACTTTTGAGAGTAAAATTTTTTCTGTGTTGAGATTTATTAATATCAACAAAACTTTTATAGAGGACAAGAAAATGATCAATTTAGAAGATATTAATACAAAAGAAAACTTAATACAAGATTTTTATAGATGGCTTTTTGATAATAACAATGTAGTTGATAAATCTGTAATTTTAGAAAAAGAAGTTGATTTTTCTTTAGCACCATATTATACAGATCCATATATTTACTACCCAAAACAAATAGCAAATTTTTTTAATACTAAAGCCATGCAACGTTTAGGAAGAGTTTCACAATTAGCACTTGCTAATGATATATATCCAAATATTTATCATAGCAGATTAGAACATTCCAAAGGAGTATATAATAGAAAATTAGAAGAATTTTTATATCATTTTCAAGATTCAAATTGGAGAAAATATATTGATGAAAATCATTTAAAACTTTATTTATTAGCTGATTTAATAAAAATGGCAGGACATGATATTGGTCATTTACCTTTATCACATTTAATGGAAACAGAAATTTTGTCTTATAGAGGAGCACACGAAGATTTAGGAAAACGTATAATGTTAGAAGATTCAGAAATTCAAAATGTATTATTAAAAATAAGTCCTAAACTTCCAGATACATTAAATAATCTATATAATAAACATATTATGAATTTTAAAGAACATGATGAAAGTAGTTTTGATGTTGATAGATGTGACTATGTTTCAAGAGATTATTTATATTTTGGCTTACCAATCCATTTACCTTATTCACATTATGAATCTATTTCTGTGGAATTAGACTCAAATGGTAAACCTCTTGAAAATAATGATGGTAGTGTAAAAACTTCAGGTTATTCAAAACACAAAATTGATGTTTATGATGAAAAACAATTATTTGTAATTGAAAAACTACTAGAAAAGAGATTAGAAGGTTATCGTTTAATTTATTCTGACCCGCTAGTTTTCGCACATGAAAAAACTATAAATGCTTTTTTTAATGCTTTTAAATCAAAATCAAAATATTTTGACTCAGATTTAAAAACTCTTATAAGTGATTTTAAAGATAAAAGTATTGATAAAATTGATTTAGATAAATTATTAGAATGGGATGATATAAAATTATATTCAGAAATTATAAATATTGCTGAAACCCATCCTGATTCAAATGTAAGAGATTTAGCAACAATGACAATCCCAAATATGGAAGCATTTTTAAATATGATTTATTCTCACCTTGATCTAAAAAATCGTTCAAAACAAGATTTAAGTACACAAGATTTAAGATTTTTGCAAAAAATAAAATCTTTAATCGTATCAAATAGTAATTTAGGTAAGAATTTAAGAAATCCAAATTTTACTGATGAAAATACAATCTTTTTTGATGAACAAAATTCAAAAGTGCTTCAAAATCAATTACACTCAATTGCACCTACCTTAAAAAATGATACTTCACTTATAAATACACATTTAATTTTTCAAAGAGCATATAGTCCTGACGAGCCTATTTACATAAGAGACTCTAATGGAAAAATATATGAATTATCAAAACATCCAAAAAGAAAATATGATTGGAATAATATATCTATAAATTCACATAGTAATTTTGCTTATATTCCATATTTACGTTCATGTGGTATAAGTGAAAATATAATTTCTAAATTACAAAATATATCTACTGGTATCTCAACTTATTCTATACCTA
>ERZ834769.2868-NODE-2868-length-12048-cov-8.005336_pt1 | contig 12048 bp, 8 predicted proteins | sample MGYA00519690_ERZ834769 | MGnify/ENA primary metagenome ERZ834769 (study PRJEB31850, sample SAMEA3708760) | human gut metagenome | biome: human gut; feature: human-associated habitat; material: faeces | place: China | collected 2014 ... | reverse complement strand
CATTCGGTTCCTACGAATCAGTAGGCCGGGGGTTCGAGTCCCTTCCATCGCACCAAACCATGAAAATCCGAACCTTTTCTCGATAGGAGAAGGGTTCGGATTTTTTGTTTCTTCGGAAAGCAAAATGCCGCGTTTGCGCAGCAACAAAAGCCCCAGTGGGGCTTTTGAGCGACCGAACGGTCTTGCGTTAGCAAGATGGAGGGGCCTCCGCCCCGACAAGTGACCATAAAAGAAAAATACCGCCCACGCAGCGCAGCGATGGATTTTGTCGGGTGAAGTAAGCGGCAAAATGAATCGGGTGTGTTGCGGGACGGTAAGTTCTTTCGTGGACTTTTCCTCACGGAAGTGGTGGGTCTCACGGTGATAACCAACCACTTTCTGTGCCTGTGTTCAAAATGAACACGACCACATTTTGTGGATGGCTTCAAACCAATCCACAAAGACGGTGGGATTTACAAGAAAAATACCACTGTATGTGAAATTCGTCAAGAGGGTTTTGGAAAACCCCTATTCTCACACTCATCCACCCTATCATGTGGGAAACCACGGGCATGATCTTGTGATCATGAGTTCTCCCAAAATGCTGACCCCAAATGAATACGATGTGTTTTTCAGCTTTCTGGAAAACACGGTGATGAAAAACGCATACTGACAGTAAAACCGCTCCGAGCGTTCTGCCCGGAGCGGTTTTGCGTCAGCAGTATTTATGCAGAATGGTCATAGACGGAGGGAGAAGTCATGCGTCCTTGCACAGCTTGGTCAATTCTTCGATGGCGGCATCCTCGTCCGGGCCATCGGCGGCGATGGTCACGGTCTCGCCGCACTTCACGGCCAGACCCATTACGGCAAAGATCTTCTTCATGTCGGCGACTTTGCCGTTCTTAGTCATGGTGACTTTGCTCTCAAAGCCTTTGGCAGCTTTGCTCAGGATACCGGCGGGACGGGCGTGCAGACCTTCTTTGTCCTGAATGGTGATATCGATGCTCTTCATAAAAATCTCTCCTTTTTGGAATCGTTATTGTAAGTGCTCCAGCACATAGTTCATATCGGAAGTGGTCTTGAGCTGTTCCAGCGCATCCTCGTCTTCCAAAATCTCGCAGACATTGCCCAGCAGGTCAAGATGGTCGTTGCCGACACCGGCAATGCCGAACACGAGGTAGGCTTTTTCATCGCCGAAGTCCACGCCCTGCGGATATTGCAGCAGAACAACGCCGGACTTTTTAACGGTGCCCTTCTTCTGGCTGGTGCCGTGGGGAATGGCTACGCCCATGCCCATGTAGGTGCTCACCAGCTTTTCGCGCTCCACCATGGCATCGGCGTAACTGTCATCCACATAGCCCCGCTTTGCCAGCAGCGCACCGGCGGCACGGATGGCCTCCTCCTTGGTGACGGAGGGCAGACCCAGCTGGATGTCCTCCGCCTGGATCTTCATCACGGAATCGTTGGCTTTGGAAGCCTCGGTCACGGCAGCCGCCAGAGGGGCTACGGCTGCATTGCGCAGGTCGGATACGATCTCCTCATTGGCGGCAGCTTCGGCCTTGGCATCCAGTGCCGGGGTAGTGGAGGTCAGTGCGTTGTACAATGCGTCCAGATGCGGATCTGCAAGGAAGTTATCCAATGTAACAAGCTGTGCCTGCGGGGCGCACTTGGCGGCGCGGTCAGCCAGAACGCGCTGGCAGACCACCACGTCCGCGTCGGCGGGGATGGTATCCACGCTGGAGTTGGTCACGGTCAAGTCGGGGCGCTCCGCCTTAATGCGGTTGTGGAACTTGGTAGCACCCATGGCGCTGGAACCCATACCGGCATCGCAGGCAAAGACGATCTTGCGGATTTGGCCGACATTCACGGCAGTAGGCTCGGGGATCTCGCCCTTGGCCTGTGCCTTCATCTCCTTCATTTCGTTCTGGGCATCGGTCAGGCTCTTGGTGTGACCGGAGGTCGCTTTCAGAATGACCGAGGACAGGATAAAGGAGACTGCACCGGCGATGACAACGCCCAGCAGAACGGTGAGAATGGAATCCCGGGGAGCCATTGCCATGTAGGCGATGATGGAACCGGGAGAAGCAGGACCGGACAGACCTGCACCGGTCATAGAGTAGAACAGGATGGCACAGAAGTTGCCCACGATGGGGGCGATGATGATCACGGGGTTCATCAGGATGTAGGGGAAGTAGATCTCGTGGATGCCGCCCAGCAGGTGGATGATGACAGCACCGGGAGCGGACTGGCGGGGGGGGTCGTCCTTGCAGAAGAAGCAGTAGGCCAGCAGGACACCAAGACCGGGACCGGGGTTGGCTTCCAGCATATACATGATGGAACGACCGGTCTCAGCAGCCTGACTTGCACCGATGGGGCTGAAGATGCCGTGGTTGATGGCGTTGTTCAGGAACAATACCTTGGCAGGCTCAATAAAGATGGACACCAGCGGCAGCAGGCTGTGCGCCACAAGGAAGTCCACACCGGCGGTCAGCACGGTGAGGATGGCGGTCATGAACGGGCCGATGACGTAGTAGCCGAGGATGGCCAGCAGCATACCCAGAATGCCGATGGAGAAGTTGTTGATCAGCATCTCGAAACCGGCGGGGATATGGCCTTCTACCTTCTTATCGAATTGCTTGATGACCCAGCCGGCCAGAGGACCCATGACCATGGCGCCCATCAGCATGGTGTAGTCCGAGCCGCAGATGCAGCCCACCACGGCGATGGCGGCGATGACGCGGCCACGGTCGCCTGCAATCATCTTGCCGCCCTGCCCTGCAATGAGGATGGGCAGCAGGTAGGTCAGCATCGGGGAGACCATGCTGGCCAGCTTTTCGTTGGGGAACCAGCCCGCTTCAATGAACAGAGCAGTGAGGAAGCCCCACGCGATGAATGCGCCGATATTCGGCATGACCATGCCGCTGAGGAACTTGCCAAAGCGGGAAACAGCGTTTTTCATTTGTAGCTCTCCTTTTTCACTTGAAAGGCAGGCGGTGCAGCTCCTGTGGCATGGGAGCTGCGGCCTGCGGACGGTTGTTCGGAGGAGCTTTCGTTTCGTTCTGGCACTATTCTAGCCGATACTGCGCCGGATTTCAATGGTGACAAGCGGTGGGGTTGTCACCGGAGGATGGTGACACCAGTGGGCTGATACGGCAACATTTCCAATGGATGCGCGGGTGATTTGTGCATATTTGCTGATGCGCCGGGATACAAGACGGGAACAAGGAAGCTTTTGTCACCGGGCAATGGTGACAAAAAACACACAACTTCTTTTCTGCGTTGGGGGCTGGCAGACGGGGTGGCACTATGTTACAATAGAAGCAATGGGTGACTTTTGGAAAAAGGAGAGAAGCAACATGGGTGCGGTGTATCGTGAGGAACTGTCGGCAAATGCACGGAAGCTGATCGAGCAGCTGCTCAGCCTTCCGCAGGGCTGGGTGACGGCGGCGGCGCTGGCTGAAAGCATCGGGGTCAGCCGCCGCACCGTGCTGCGGGAGCTGCCCGCTGTGGAGCAGTGGATGCAGGCTGCCGGGGCGCATTTTGTGCGGAATCCCGGCAAGGGTCTGCTGCTGGATGAAGCGCCGGAGCGGCGAGACGCACTGCGCACCCAGCTGAACAGCGGCGACAGGAAAGAACTTTCCCGCGCAGAGCGGCGGCAGCAGCTTTTGACAAGGCTGCTCAGCGAGCAGGAGCCCTGCAAAACAGCGGTACTGGCACGGGCGCTTGGCGTTTCGGAAAGCACGCTGTCTGCAGACTTGGATGAACTTGAGACCAAGCTACACCCCTACCGGGTGGAGATGTTCCGCCGCCCCGGCGTGGGGGTCTGGCTGCAGGGGGATGCTTCTTCCTACCGGAGGGTGGTGTCTGCCCTGCTGCGCAGCAGTATGCCGGAAAAGGAACTGGCAGAGGTGCTCTGCGGACGGATGCCGGAAAACGAGATCTTCTCGACCCTGCTGGATACAAAAACGGCCGAAAAGGTCTGGGCGGTTTTGCAGCAGTTTGAACAGGAAGAGCAGCTCCATCTGCCGGATGCAGGCTTTCTGGCGCTGGCGATCCATTGCACCCTGACCATTCAGCAGCTGCGGCAGGGCGGCGACAAGGGCAGCGCCCCCAGAGGGCTGCGCCCGGCGGGCAATCATGCTGCCCGGCTGGTGGCGGCGCTGAACCGCGCCTTCGGGCTGACCCTGCCGCCTGAGGAAGCGCAGTATCTGGAACTATATCTCGCTGCTTATCTGGGTGCGGAGGATCCTTGGGGCAGTGCGCAGGAGATGGAACTGCGGAATCTGGAAGCCGCCCTTATCCGGGAAATGGAAAAGGCGCTGCACACAGACCTTTCCGGTTACACCTCTCTGCGGGATGACCTGTACTGCCACCTGCGCCCCATGCTGCTGCGGGTGGAGCAGAACATTCGTACCGAAAACCCCCAGCTGGACACCATCCGCACCGCCTACCCCGGCCTGTGGAAAGCCACCCGCGCCGCCTGTGATGCGGTGCAGCAGCAATTCGTTCTGCCCGCCATTTCAGACGATGAAGCGGCCTACCTTGCCATGCACTTTGGCGCAGTGCTGGAACAGAATGCCATGTTCCGGCTGCGGCTGCGGGTGGTAGTGGCCTGTCCGCTGGGCATGGGTTCCAGCCGCTTTCTGGCTTCCCGGCTGGGAAACGAGTTTCCCTCTTTGCAGGTAGAGGGGTGCTGCTCGGTGCGGGAGCTGAACACTGCCGACCTGCGTCGGAGAAAAATCGACTTCATTATCTCCACCGTGCCGCTGGAACTGGATTACCCGGCGGTGTGCATCAGCCCTTCCCTGCTGGAGCCAGACCGTGCCGTGCTGAAGGACGCTATCACGCGGTACAGCCAGAACCGCGCAGAACCGGAACCGGCGGTGCAGCCCGTGCAGGATACAGCCTGTGCAGGCTCTAAGCTGCAGTATTATGCGCGCCTGACCCGGTCCATGACCGGGCTGCTGGAACATCTGACCATCCAGCCCGTCAAGGCTCCCGGCAGCCGCGCTGCCCTCATCCATGCAGCGGCGCAGCTGTTCTGCCCGCAGGAAGCGGACGCCCGGCTGGTGGAGCAGCAGCTTCGCCGCCGTGAAACGCTGGGCGATACCTACATCAAACCCCTGTATGCCCTGCTGCTCCATTGCAGGACAAGTGCGGTAAAGGACTGCCGCTTGGGCTATCTGCAGGCACAGCCGCCGGTCTATGAGCCGGGGCGCATCGTGCTGGGGGCACTGGTGCTGCTGGCTCCGGATGACGGGAACGGCGTCCCGGTGGAGGTCATGCAGAATGTCAGCGGGCAGCTGATCGAAACGCCCCGGCTGATGGAGGCGCTGCGCACCGGCCAGCAGCAGGAAGCTGCAGACCTGCTGGAACAGGGCTTTGACCGTGGCTTTTTTGCGGACTGCAAACCGCCGCACACAAAATGAACTGAAAACGAACTCCCGGCTTTTGCCTTTTTGGGCAGAGCCGGGAGTTTTTTGTTGTTGTAACAAGATACCTATTAGAGAACTTTTGAATCAAAAATCATGTATCCCAGAAAGTTGGCGAAAAGCACCAAAAACACGCAGTGCAATTTGTTGAAACAACAGCTTGACAGGGGCGAGAACTGTTGGTATTATAATGCCAGAGCTTTCGTTTCAACAGTTTCGAGTTTCATAACAACAATCGTGAAGGAGGCTGTTGTTCCCATGATCTACACCGTAACATTGAATCCGGCGCTGGACAAGACCGTTGAGATCCCGAACCTTGCGCTGGACACCGTAAACCGGATCACCAAGATGCGTACCGATCCCGGTGGCAAGGGCATCAACGTCAGCAAGGTGATCGCAAAGCTGGGTGGGACCAGCAAGGCCATCGGCATTCTGGCCGGTAACAGCGGCAAAGCCATTCAGGACGCATTGGACGGTGAAGGGCTTGCCCACAACTTCCGTTTCGTGCCCGGCGAGACCCGCACGAACCTGAAGGTCATCGACCCGGAAAACCACACCAACACCGACATCAACGAGCCGGGCATCGAGGTGGATGCCCCGGAGCTGACCGCCCTGCTGTACGACCTGCTGAAGGAACTGAAACGGGGGGATATCGTGGTGCTGGCAGGCAGCCTGCCGAAGGGTGCCCCCAAGGACACCTACTACACATGGGTGGAATCCTGCAAAAAGGCAGGGGCAAAGGTCTTTCTGGATGCAGACGGCGAGCTGCTGGCAGAGGGGCTGAAGGCTGCTCCCTATCTGGTCAAACCCAACAACGACGAGCTTTCCCGCATGATGGGCCGGGAGCTGAAAACGCTGGATGAACTGGCCGATGCCGGTCAGGCGCTCATCCGCAGGGGCATCGAACATGTGGTGGTGTCCATGGGCGGTCGGGGTGCGCTGTATCTCCGCAAGGACAGCGTGATCTACGCTCCGGCACTGAAGGTCAAAGTGGGCAGCACGGTGGGTGCCGGCGACAGCGTGGTCGCCGCTCTCGCCTACGCCGAAGCGGAAGGGCTTAGCGAAGAAAACACTGTTCGCTTGTCCATCGCCACAGGAGCCGCCAATGTGATGTGCAGCGGCACACAGGCCGCAGAGCGCAGCCAGATCGAAGAACTGCTGCCGCTGGTCACCTTCCAGCATCTGTAAAACTTCTTGAAAACACAACGGTAACTGTTATAATAAAAGGAGAGTTTCATTATGAAAGTCAAAGCTGTTCGTCTGCACGCCGCCAACGATCTGCGTCTGGATACTTTTGAACTGCCGGAGATCAAGGACGATGAGATCTTGGTCAAGGTCGTTTCCGATAGCATCTGCATGTCTACTTACAAGTGCGCCATCCTCGGCACTGGTCACAAGCGTGTGCATCCGGATGTAGCCGAGCACCCCGCCATCATGGGTCACGAGTTCGCCGGTGATATCGTCAAGGTGGGCAAGGCGCATCAGGACAAGTTCAAGCCCGGCATGAAGTTCACCCTGCAGCCCGCCCTGAACTACAAGGGCACCATGTGGAGCCCCGGCTACTCCTACGAGTTCTTCGGCGGCGACGCCACCTACTGCATCATCCCTGCCGAGGTCATGGAACTGGGCTGCCTGCTGGAGTACAAGGGCCGTGCTTACTACGAGGCTTCTCTGGCCGAGCCTATGAGCTGCTCCATCGGTGCTTTCAACGCCGCCTACCACACCAAGATGGGGGTGTACCATCACGATATGGGCATCAAGAAGGGTGGCAAGCTGGCGATTCTGGCCGGTGCAGGCCCCATGGGTCTGGGTGCTCTGACCTACGCACTGCACCGTGATGTGCGCCCCGGCATGGTGGTGGTCACCGATATCAACGAGGATCGTCTGGCCCGTGCGGAGTCCCTCTTCCCCCCGAAGGAGGTCAAGGAGAAGGACGGCATCGACCTGTACTTCGTCAACACCGCCAACATGGCAGACCCCGCTGCCGAGCTGCGGGAGCTGACCGGCGGTACCGGCTTTGATGATGTGTTCTGCTACGCCCCCATCGCGCCGGTGGTGGAGCTGTCCAGTGCTGTGCTGGGTCGTGACGGCTGCCTGAACTTCTTTGCAGGCCCCACCGACAAGCAGTTCAGCGCCAAGATGAACTTCTACGATGTGCACTACAATTCTACCCATGTCATGGGCACCACCGGCGGTAATACCGCCGACATGATCGAGTCGCTGGAACTGACCGCCGCTAAGCGCATCGACCCGGCTGTGATGGTCACCCACATCGGCGGTCTGAACGCCGCTGCCGAGACCACCCTCAACCTGCCCAAGATCCCCGGCGGCAAAAAACTGATCTACACCCACCTGACCATGCCCCTCATCGCCCTGACCGATCTGCGTGCCAAGGGCGAACAGGACAACGACCCCCGCTATACCGCACTGGCTGACATCGTGGATGCCCACAACGGCCTGTGGTGCCCGGAAGCAGAGGAATATCTGCTGGCAAACTTCAACCCGGAGGACTAAGCAGAACGTGCCATGGGACAGGACAAACGCAGACAGGAGGAATCCCCCATGGAACAACGCCGCAATCAAATCGTGGAGCTGGTGAACCGCAAAGGCAGCATTAGCTTTGCCCAGCTCAAGGAAGCTTTCCCTTCCGTTTCGGAAATGACCCTGCGCACCGACCTGAAAGCACTGGATGAAGCCCGCCGTGTGGTGCGGGTGCATGGCGGTGTCAAGTCGGTGGAGCAGGTGGTAGGTACAGACGACCTGCTGAGCCGCCGTTCCGCCCGCAATGCCGAAGCAAAGCAGATCATTGCCGAAAAAGCCACTGCTCTGCTGCGCCCCAACACCACCCTGTTTCTGGATTCCGGCAGCACCGCCACAGCAGTGGCCCGGTGCATCCCGGATCAGCCCATGCTCATCTACACCAGCGGCCTGAGCTGCGCCATGGAGCTGGCAAAGCTGGAAAAGCCCCATGTGTCCCTGCCGGGCGGCAGCCTGAACCGGTTCAGCATGAGCGTCTGCGGTGCACAGAGCATCCAGACGATGGAGGGCATCAACTTTGATCTGCTGCTGCTGGGCGTGACCAGTTACAGCCCGGAAACCGGTTTTACCTGCGGCGTGGAGGATGAAGCACGGCTCAAGCAGACCGTGCTCCGCCGCTGTGAGCAGAAAGCCGTGCTGCTGGATTCCTCCAAGATCGGACTGAAAAGTACATTCCACATCTGCGAGCTGTCCGATATTGATATTTTGATCTCGGACGGAAAGCTGCCCGTAGAATTTTTACAGGCCTGCCGGAACGCAGGCGTAACGGTACTATAAAAGGAGTATTATTATGAAGATCATCCGCGCAAAAGATTATCAGGATATGTCCCGCAAAGCGGCCAATATCATCTCGGCACAGGTCATCATGAAGCCCAATTGCGTGCTGGGTCTGGCCACCGGCGGCACCCCGGTGGGCACTTATGCCCAACTGGTGGACTGGTACAACAAAGGCGACATCGATTTTTCTGAGGTGACCACCGTCAATCTGGACGAGTACCGCGGCCTGCCCAAGGAGCACCCGGAAAGCTACTGGAGCTTCATGCACCGCAACCTGTTCGACAAGGTGAACATCGACCCTGCAAAGATCAACCTGCCGGACGGCACTAACCCCGATGCAGAGGATGCCTGCGCAAAGTACAACCAGATCATCCACGCTGTGGGCGGCATCGACCTGCAGCTGCTGGGCATCGGCCACGACGGCCACATCGGCTTCAATGAGCCGGGCGAAGCCTTTGAGCTGGAGACCCACTGTGTGAACCTGACCCCCGAGACCATTGAGGCAAACAAGCGCTTCTTTGACGGCAATGTGGATCTGGTGCCCAAGCAGGCTTATACCATGGGCATCAAGACCATCATGCAGGCACGCAAGGTGCTCATGGTGGCAAACGGCACAGGCAAGGCCGAGATCATCAAGAAGGCATTCTTCGGCCCCGTCACTCCGGAGGTGCCCGCAAGCATCCTGCAGATGCATCCGGACTTCACGCTGGTGGGCGACGAGGAAGCTCTGAGCCTGATCTGATCGTTCCACGCTCTGACTGCCGCACAGTGCAATGCTGTGCGGCAGTTTTTTGCTGCCAACGGCTTTACAATCGCGTAAAAAGGCGGTATTCTTTATACGATACTTTTCTCAGGGAGGAAACCATGGATATCCGCCAGCTGCACTACTTTCTGGTATTGTGCGATGAAATGAATTACAGCCGCGCGGCACAGCGGCTGTTTTTGTCACGGCAGGCACTGCGGCAGAGCATCTCTGCGCTGGAAGCCGAGCTGTGCGGGCCGCTGTTCCTCAGCGCCCACCACAAGCTCACCCTTACCGACCGCGGCATGAGCCTGCAGCGCCATGCCGCGCCGGTAGTGGAGCAGTTCCAGCAGATGCAGGCATCCCTGCGGGCCGAGATCCAGTCGGCGCAGCCGGTGCGCATCGGCATCAGCGTGTCGCTGGTGCCGGACTACCTGCCCGGATTGGAGACCCAGCTGGACAAGTTCCGCCAGCAGTATCCCCATGTGGAGATGCGCTTCCGCATGATGGACAACGATGCGGTGGCGGACGATGTGGAGCAGGGGGCGCTGGACGCGGGTCTGGTCATCGATCTGGGCTGTGCTGCGCCGGTACTGGCCCGCACCACCCTGCGGGCAGACCCTGCCTGCCTGCTGGTGCCCCGGGGGCACGCGTTCTGGGATAAGGAGAGCATCCCGCTGGCAGAGCTGCGCGGTCAGCGGGTGCTGCTGCCCAGCTTGCGGCAGGATCTGTTCAGCCCGCTGTGGTCGGCCTGCGCCCGGTTGGGCTTTGCGCCGAATGCGGAGATCGGCCCCAGCTTTTATCAGGCCTATTATCTTGTGCAGGAGCAGCTTTGCACCTGCCTGACCCGCTATGAACCGGGAGCCAGACGGGAACTGGACCGTGTGCGGGATGTGCTGCTGGAAGATCTGCCCCCGCTGTGCGTCTCACTGGTGCAGCGGCGGGATCATTCCTCTGCCTACATCGACCTGCTGCGCAGCTACCTGATGGAGGTGCTGGGCGGTTCGGCCAGCCTGCCGCCCCGCCGCGGACGGCCCGCAAAGCCGTTCTACAATTTCCCGGTGCTGTCCAGCGCTGCGGCAAAGGCTGCACCGGCCCACCCGGTGCCCGGCACCCAGCTGGATTTTGCCGGCGGCACCAACTTCCGGGAGCTGGGCGGTTACGAAGCCGATGAGGGCAAGCATATCAAGTGGGGCCAGATCTGGCGCGGCATCCCTACCTGCAAGCTCACCGGTGAGGCCGACCGCGCGAAGCTGGACGCGCTGGGCCTGCGCCTGATCCTTGATCTGCGCAGCAGCGGGGAAGTGCAGAAAGAACCGGACTACGTACCGGACGGTGCACGTCTGGTGCAGATCTGCGGCCTGTGCGCCGAGGACGGCCACGAGATCTCCTTTGCGCCGGATGATATCGCCGCCCTGATGAAGGGCCATGAAGAAAGCGCCGACGGCAGCACCTTCGTGCAGGCTATGTACGAGCGGATGCTGTTTGGCAACAAGGCGTTCAAGGAGCTGTTCCGCGCGCTGGAAGCAGGCGAGACCCCCATCCTGTTCCACTGCTCGGCCGGCAAGGACCGCACCGGCGTGGCGGCCATGCTCATTCTGCTGGCACTGGGCGCTTCGGATGAGACGATCTGTGCGGACTATGAGCGCACGAACCTCTGCCGCAAGGCTGAGATCGACGCAGTGCTGGCGGAGCACGCCGAAGAGATCGCGGCAAACCCGGCCTGCCGGATGCGCTATTACCGCAAGGCGGGCGTGGACCCGGCAGCCGCACCCTTTGTGCTGCGCACCATCCGTGCAAAATACGGCAGCGCCGAGAACTATCTGGAAGCCGAATACGGCCTGACCCCTGCGCGCCTGATGCGGCTGCGCAGGATGTATCTGGAATAAACGGGAACGGGGACGGCATCCGGTGCGGATACTGTCCCTGTTTTCTGCACAAAATGTTCTGCGGGGCAGGGTTTTCCTCTTGACAAGCGGGCAATTGTTTCGTACTATAAATAGTAGTATGGAATAAAAGACGCTGTGTGCAGGTCGTTCCCGTGACCCGTGTCCCTTACAGGCAGAGCCTGCCTGTTTTTATATAAGATAGAACTGTAGATAGAAAAGCTTGCAGCCTGTTCGTGCGGCATTGGCCGTGCGTGTGGTCTTGTTGCCACTTTTTGCATTGAAAGCTCACTTATAAAAAATGTTTGCAGCCTACACCTGCCCTACAGCGTCTCCTGCTTATGATTCAGAATTTTGAATTTTAACAAAGGAGAGTGAAATGCGATGTCCACGATCATCTGGATCGTGATCTTGATCGTCGCGCTTGCTGCGGGCATCGGTGCAGGCTATTTTATTGGTTACAACAACCGTAAAAAGACCGCCGAAGCCCAGATCGGCAGCGCGGAAGCCGAGGCCACCCGTCTGGTGAACGAAGCGATCAAGACCGCAGAACAGAAACGCAAGGAAGCGGTTCTGGAAGCAAAGGACGAGGCCTTCAAGCTGAAGGCCGAGGTGGATGCCCAGAAGGCAGAAGCCGATAAGGAGATCAAGCAGCGCCGTGCGGAGATCAGCCGTCAGGAGAACCGCATCGACC
>ERZ834769.2863-NODE-2863-length-12061-cov-26.081626_pt1 | contig 12061 bp, 8 predicted proteins | sample MGYA00519690_ERZ834769 | MGnify/ENA primary metagenome ERZ834769 (study PRJEB31850, sample SAMEA3708760) | human gut metagenome | biome: human gut; feature: human-associated habitat; material: faeces | place: China | collected 2014 ... | reverse complement strand
TTGATGGTGAAGATTCAAAGGTTATTTGCAAAGACTAATTTGAAAATTCCAGTTTGTCGATTTGACATCATAAAAACAACCACCCGACCGAAAAAGTCGGGTGGCTTTTTCTGTGTCAAAAAATAATTTCAAAAAAATTTCTGCTGTCAGGAACATTTTGCATTTCTGACCTTGGGGTATCAATGGAGGGGCATTACAATATGCTCGTCCCGCCGCAATTGCGGTGACAATTGAATATCCCTGCCCCGGGAGGATACGGGATACGGAACTTGCCAAGACAGCGAGGGTGGCACCTCGTGCCGAGGAGGAAGGCGTGCGATCACGCTCCGGAAGGATCGGTGAGCGAGTCGGCAGTATCCCGCAATACGCGGTCAAGCGAGCGTAGGAACATACCGGAAGCAGGCAGACCGGAGGAGCCGGGACGATGCAAACTTCCTCTTGCACGATCTCTGCAACTCCGGTCGGTGCGGCGACAACACCGGAATTCTTTTGAGATGCCGCATTTCAGATTTTTGATCCGTGCCGATTCGGTGCAGGTCTTTTTCTTTTGCCTTGTATTTATAAAACTACTCCCATATGCAAAGAGAAAGGAGAGATGCCTATGCGAAGATCAGCGGCGTAGAACCGCCAAATTCGCCCCGTGTGGCGAGGATAACATCCCGGCGGGACTTTGTACCGCCAACAAACAAAACCGCACATAAGCGCTTGTGTGCGAAAATCATGAAAGGAGCATAACGCTTGAAACTACTCGCCCGACAGATATGAATTCCGCACGCCCGCCGGAGCGGAATTTGATCCGCAATGGGCGGTCTGCCACAAAAATGGCGTTGAATTTTACCGCACGGACAGTGGTATTTCCAAAAGCCGTGCACAGGAATCATACGGGCGAGAAACAATGCACCCCGCACAGTATTCGGGAGATTGCGCTTGACGAGATTATTCTGGAGGAAATCCGCAGAGTAACCTCGGAAGCACGGAAGCACACGGCAGAATTTGTTCGTTTCATCAGTCAAAAAAGCTCCTCCGAAAACCGGAAGGAGCTGAATGCAAAATTATTCGAACAAAGTAAGCTGACTAAGAGAAACGAGGAGCTGCACCTGCTGTTCAAACGACTGTATGAGGACAATGTACTTGGTAAAGTTACAAATGAGCAGTTCCGGATGCTGTCGGATGGCTATAACGCTGAGCAAAAAACGACTGTCGAACGATTGGAACAACTCAAAGTCGAAATTGAACAGCTTAAATCCACAGCAGTCAATGTGGAAAGGTTTGTGGTGCTCGCACGCAAGTATACGGATATATGGGAGCTGACACCCGAGATCCTGCGGACATTCATCAGCAAAATCGTGATTCACGAGCGCCCGTCACGAAAGAAAAGCGAGGGTGAGCAACGGATCGACATTTACTTCACGCACATCGGCTCCATGCCGGACAGTGAACCGGAAAGAGCCGATCATTGCCGTAACAAAGCCATATCCGCAAAAACAGCGGAATTTCCGGATGCACATCAGAAACCGATTTCATCGATCCGGTTATAACATGGTCTGAAATTCAAACGGATCTGAGCAAGTTATTCAGACTCACAAAGCCTTTCGCAAAACGAAAAGGACGAACAGCCGAAACTGTTCGTCCTTCCCGCCCGATTGCTTTTGTTTCTCATAATTCATCCTTATGAGAATTTGCCTTTTGCCTGCCGTTTTTATAATGCTTAGTGCCCGATAAATAAAACGGTAGCTAATGTTTCGGGCAAAAGCTCGATATACCACCACTTGCCCTTGAAAAAGAATTGTACCTGCTCCTTTGTCGAGTTCGGATTTACCAACATGAGTGCTGCGGTTTATTGCTTGTACTTATGTGGAAGCATTACTTATTCTCTTGAAAATACATACCAATACGTCCTACCGCCGCCAAACGAATAATCGCCGCATTTCCATTCTTTGAAAAGATATTCTTTGCCGTTAATCGTTTTTATTTCGTATGCAGACGCGGTCTTTTCACGCCTGTTCAGAACAAATCCTTTCGTCCATACGGAGGTGACGCTGCTTGTTCCATTTTGGGTTGCCGATACAAACGCTCCGTTTTCTTTGAACTCTACCGAGAGCGCAAACAAATCTTCCTCTTTCAAGTTCTGCTTGTCGGGGTCGAAGCTTTCTTTGTGAATAACAAAATCCCGCACTTTCCATTTGCCGAGAACAGCAGTGTCATTTACAAACGGATAGTCGATATTGTCACATTTTCTGAACTCTTCTTGCGAAGCATAGTGTCTGTCGTCTGCCTTTTCATATACCCATATTTCGGGAACGCCGAATCCGATACCGCTGTCGCCGCAATCGGTCATCTCAAGGAAAAGAAGTTTGTGTCCGTCGATGTTTTCGATTGTATAATGATTTGCATACTGTGTATCCGGCTTCGGTCCGCCTGTAAACATCGTCCCTTTTGTCCAACCGTCTACTGCCCAGTAACCTTTTCCGCCGTCGATAAAATACAGCTCGTGGAGCCAAGTCGAGTGACTGCATTTCGGCCTTCCGTAGATAAACTGCTCGCGCGTCGGCACAATGTCAACAACTTTCCACTTTCCGCATACTTCGGGGTCGTCCGTAAAGGGCGCATTTGATTTTTTGTCGGAATACAAAGGCTCTTTTGCTTTCCCGCTTACGGAAACTTTGAGTTCAACTGTTCCGTCATCGTGATAAATTTCATAATAAGCACCGCAAACCTTATAATCCGAGCTTTCAAGATGTCTGATAATAGCTTTGTATGCTTCGTCAAGCTCATTTTCCTTACAGCAGAGGGAAGCGACATTATTTCCGAAAGTAAGTGTCTTTTCGCTGCATGCGCTGTTCTTTGGCAGGCTGCCCGTGATTTCCGCGCATGCGGCAAGGTCAAAATCGGATTCTTTATATTCCGTTTCATAATTGATTATGATTTTTCGCCTGCCTGTGATGGCTTTCGGCAATTTTTCCGCAATGTCGGCGGCTTCGCGCAGAGCATCCGCTTTTGAGCCGTAAAATCTGCGCACAAAGGCAATACGGATTTCATCCGTTTCTCTGATAATAACATTAAACATATTTGACTCTCCTTTTGTAAGACTGTTTTTTATGGATTCGATTCTTTTCAGCTGTTTTTCGGTATTTTCGATGAATAAATTCAATTCCGTAAGCTTTGCATTCAGTACCTCGGTGATTTTATCGCGGTTATCGACCGAAAGCTGTACTTTTATCTCATCGAGAGAAAAGCCGAGTTCCTTTAAGGCAATTATACGGTAGCAATCCACCAATTTTGAAGCGGAATAATACCGATATCCTGTGAATTTATCAATCTTATCCGGAATAAGAAGCCCTTGCGCATCATAATAGCGCAGAGCTTTTACAGATATATTGCACAGTTTTGATAATTCGCCTATCCTATACATAATCTTTTCCTTTCTTTCGGATTTTGCAATCGTAAAAACAGCGCTGTTTCTTTCTTGCAAGTCAAGTGTATCATTACAGTTAGGAGGAGAGTCAAGAGGTTTTTGAAAAATTTTTGAAATTATTTTAAATCAGCCGAAGGCAGGGAAGAACGAGTCAATTTTTGCCGGGCTTGCTCTGCGAAAATTATATCATATTTTTTGAAATTTGTCCATTATAAATCCGTCGAGAGCGATTTTGAGACTACCTAACAAAAAATAATGGCTGACCATGGCAGTCAGCCCCTGAAAATGTGCGATTTTATTCAGTCTTGCTTGAAATACGGTTCCGTTCTTCCTCCGCTATAATATGCAAAGATTTCAGGCTTATTGATGATTTCTCTTGCAAAAATCAGCAAGGCTACGAATGACGGTGTAGGCCAGAATTGGTATACTGTTTGCACTTCGTCGTCCATTTCAATCTGTGAAGTGGAAACAAGATGATATTTTTTGAGCGTTTTCAGTATTTCATCTGCCTTTTGAGCATCTATGCCGAGATTTTTGACAAGCAGCATCGGCGTGAATGATTTTTTTGCATCACGCTGATTCAGAAAAACGCATGCATCGAAAAAAGCTTTATCTGCCATATCCTTAAAAAAGGTGTGGTAATCTACACCATTGAAATAAGCGTCGTTTGTGCTGTGAGGATTCGGAACAATCAAAAAGTATTGACTACAATTGGCGATTCCCATGCGGGTAAAGCCCTCGTCGCGCATAACTGATGAATAGTGTTGAGCGCTACAATCGATTTCTTTTTCATAATCCTCAATACTGCCTTTATCGGTATATTTCGGATACGGCATAAGCGCGCGTTCTATATCATAGCAAAGATTGAAAGCGGCTTTTATCTTTTGCTCATCGGGAGTCTCAATTATCTTTTTCATCAGGGTCGATTGAAGATTGCTATCGGAAGTGTTTCTGGAAAAAAGACTGTCAATGGAAACGGCAAAGAAATCCGCGATTTTCGGAAGCAACTCGATATCGGGCACTCCGCCGTTTTCCCATTTTGATACAGCCTGCGTGCTGACACCGACATATTTTGCAAGTTCCTCCTGCTTTACGCCTTTTTCCTTGCGCAATGACGCGATTTGTTTTCCTATCGTTTCAATACCCATAAAAATTTCTCCTTTGATAATATTTTTTGAAAGCCGCTTTCGTTGCCTTAATTATAACACAAATCGCGGTTGATTTCAATGGAGACGGAATTTACAAAAATCAATCCGCAGTTGACTTTCGCCTGACCAAGGGCGGGGCAATTGCACAGCTTGACAGTTAAAATTCATATTCAATCCTGCCGCATCTACGACAAAACAGTCGAAATTTATTGCTTTTATCCGGATTTTTCTTTATAATATAATTACAGTCGAAAAAATTATTATCGCAACCCAACCTTTTCCCGTATTTTGCGCACTTATAGGCGAACCCCCACAAAATAAAGAAAGGACGCTTTATGAATAACCATTTTGACAAAACGGACGAAGTGCTTGTCGAGCTTACGCTTCTCGGAGACGGAACTGCATATGAAGAGCTTGTTACCCGTTATCAGCGCGCGGTGATGGGAACGGCTTATAAAGTGACGAAAAACAGATTTTCCGCGGAGGACGCTTCTCAGGATGCGTTTGTTTCCGCATGGATGAATCTTTGTGAGCTTCGCGACGCTTCAAAATTCGGCGCATGGGTCTGCTCGTTTGCCAAAAACTGCGCGAGAACACTCGAGCGGCATTATCGCGCGGCGATACCCGATATCAGCCTCGACACGCTCGAGGGCTTTGAGATCGCGGACGAGGATGAACCTTTTGCCGAAGATGACCTTGAAAATGTCCGTCGTTCGGTCGATTTGCTCAGCGAAAAGATAAGAGAAACCGTCCGCCTGCATTATTTCGAGGGAAAATCCGTCGCGGAAATAGCAAAAATACTGTCCGTTCCCGCGGGAACTGTCAAGTGGCGCCTTTCGGAGGGGAGAAAACAACTGAGAAAGGGTTACGGAATTATGGAGAAAACATACGACGAAAACGAAAGCCTCGTTGCCCGCGTCATGCGTCAGGTCGAGGCGCTCAAGCTTTGGCAGCTCAAAAACGACAAAACCGGTTTTGAAGAAGAATATCGCGCCGTTCTTGCAAATGTCGAGGCGCTTGAAGATTCCAAAGAAAAAAGTTCTATGCTCGCCGATACTCTTCTGCGCGGATATTGGTGGCTTCCGGGCGAAAAGAATAAAGAGGTTTTTGAGAGAATCAAAAAATCCGCAGAGGACGGTCATAACGATGATGTTATGACAACGGTCGCATGCGAGGAATATAAAAAATATTCCGGCGAGGAAAAAATCAGATTCATGCGTGAAACGCAGATACCTTATTACCGCGAGGGCGGCTATCCGAAAACGCTGGCTTATATATGGTTCTGGCTCGGATATGAATACCGCGAAAAGGGAGAATACGAGGAAGCTATCCGCTGCTATGAGCAGGTGATGGATATCCTCACGCCCTCGGACGTATATTATGCAAATGCAAAATCTGCCATCGAGGGAGAAAAGCGCTCTATCGCTGCCGAAAAAAATCCTGATGTCATCCGTTACAATCCCGATGTTTCGGGCGAGGTTTATAAAAAAATCGATGGCAAGTTATATTTCTGGCAGCAACCCGGATACGGCTATTGCGCAGACTCTGCCGAGTGCGCTCTTTTCTGGAATATGTCCATATGCGACGGTATGATGCTTGACGAGAGCATGAAGACGGGAGATAAGATTACATCGTCGGACGGAATCACGCTCACATATCTGAAAGACGACGGCGCATGCGATACGCCTGCAGGACATTTTGAAAACTGCTCCGTATATGTTGTCGACGGCGAGCGCTATGGACTTACTCATTGCGAAACTTGGCTCTGCGACGGAATCGGCATCGTCCGCCAGATTGCAACAAGGCATGATGACTCATACGAATGGGTGCTCTCGTCATATAAGACAGGTGGCAAAGGCGGGCTTCTTCCATTTGAGGCGGGCAACCGCTGGGAATATGCGCTTGCCACCACGGAAACGCTCAGAATAACGGAAAGAGAAAACATTTTTGAAGTTACCGCATGCGATGCCGGCTCTGTGACGCTTTCGAGCATGAACTTTATGGCTGTGACAGGCTATTACGACACATGGGAGGGCAAAACGGCAGAAGCGAGGTACTGCTACTGCAAGAATATAACATCCGACGACGAAATTCTTTGCGATGTAAGCGGCGCGATGAAGCGTGCCGAAGAGCTCGCCGTAACAAAGCGGCAGAAGCTGCACACTGCCATAGCAAACAAGGTAATGCGCCGCATTTTTGAAACCGATCCTGCAGTAAATCCGAATTATACGGAAAAAGGCAGATGGAATTTCTTTGAATACGATGCGATAAAAAAAGCCGACGGCAAAATCAGTTGTGACGACCTCCGCAAATACAGCTTTGAATGGAAAGATATGTCGGATTGCGGCAGGAAATGCGTCGGCTACAAGGTGCTTTACAGCTTCTTCTTTACAATTTTGCAGGATGCGGCAGGCTGTCTGTGGTCGGATAAATGGAAAGACGGCTATCATTTCAACGAAAGAAAATCGGGCGATTATGTCACAAAGAATTTCAATGTCAAAGGCGGCGAAACGGTTATTACGCCTGCCGGAACATTTGAAAACTGCCTGCGAGTCAGCTTCGATTTTCAGGCGTGGGGATATTTCTCCGGCAGAAGCGAATATCTCTTTGCGGACGGTGTCGGCATTGTGCGCTTTGAACATCCTTACGGAGAAGACAAATGCGCCGTATGGCAGCTGACGGAATATAAAGGCACAGGCAAGGGATTTTTCCCCACCGACGACGGACTTTTCCGCAGATATGAAGCAGATGCCCTTTCGGACGGCTGGCACGGCTCTGTCGAATACACATTCAATGAGGATGAAAACGGCACGGTCATGTTAAAAGATGCTCTCGGCACGCAGGACAGAGCCGACTACGAGAAAATGAAGAAAAAATAAAAGAGCGAAATTAAACCACAGGTTGATTTTTTCCTAATACAGCGTTGTTGACCCACCTCCATTCTTATGATATAATTTAATCAGTGAAGCGCATCACAATTAATTTTGGAGGTTCCTTATGACTAACATCAATATAGGCAATAAGATACGGCAACTCAGAAAAAAGAAAGGCATTACTCAAGAATCGCTTGCTTCTGTACTTTCTGTTTCCCCGCAAGCAGTAAGCAAATGGGAGAGCGGTCTAACATATCCCGATGTGGAAATAATACCGATTATCGCAGGATATTTTGAGGTTTCTATGGATATTCTGTTTGGTTACGATGTTCGTGAGATGAAAGTAAAGATCCAAAAGATTATTGATGATGCCATGAAATATTTCTTTGATGATACTGCAAAATATATTAAAATTATAAAAGATGCTTTACAAGATTATCCCGAAAATGAAGATTTACTTGCAGCTCTTTTGGATGGATATGAATACACTTTGCGTGACAAAGGGGATACCTCTCATTTAGATGAAATGATAGAGCTATCGCAGAAAATCATTAAAGAAAGCACCGATTTTATTAAAGTGTGCAATGTAAAAGACAGTCAAGCTGCAGCATATCTCAAAAAAGGTGAATACCAAGAAGCGAAAAAAGTATTAAAAACACTTCCTCGTGAGTATAATCTTCGGGACGAAGCATTTGCATTCAGACTATCCGGAAAAGACAAACTGAATGGAGCATGCTTTTCAAGGTGCCATCATCTGCAGGGCTTATATATAGCTTGTATGGAAGAAGGCGATGCATGGTTTTTCATGAATCAGCATTCTGATGTTAAGCTCCGTAATTATACTCCCGATGATTATATACCGGAAGCGCTGAAGTGCTATAAAAAGGGGCTTCGCGTTCTCACAACATTTCTTTTGACAGATTGCCATGATAATCCCGCAGATCAATACCTTTGGGACGGTATGCAGACTTTTCATTGGGCTTTCCATCAATGTATTGCTGCTTGTTATAAAAAACTTGGTAATATTGAAGAGTGTGACAAGTCCGTTTCCGAAGCATATAGACTCATATCAGTGGCATGGAAAAATTTTGAAGAAAATAAAGCACGCTACATGGAGCCATTCTATAAATATCTCGAAGACTATGGTCTTGCCGAGTATATCAGATAGAATAACTATACCGATCATAAGCAGAAAATCAGCCGAAAGTGGGGTAAAACATCACTTTCGGCTGATTTTATTACTTCGTAAACCCAAAATATTCGGCAACCTCAGAGGCGGTAGTATCTATGCTTGTATGATTGTTCCAAATAATATTTTTGATGCCAAGCTCGGTAACCCAATCCGGTATGTTCAATTCGGCAGGAGTAACACATTCATAAGCATGCTCTATAACTCGTTGCTTTTCTTCATCGTTCAGATCTGTCCGCCCGGCAACAGTATCGCGTATATTTTCATGATCGGGACGGTTAAACCAATCAAAAGAAGTACTCTGATTACAAAGATGAACCGCATTTGTCGCAACCGGAGCAATGGCAGAATAATCAATATCTCCCTCACAAATGATAACATTATGCAGAGAAGAAAGCTGAATGAGCTCGGCGACCATCATCGGAGTCATTTCAGCCACGAAATGCACCTCACGCTCTGTAATTACCTCTTTGGGCAACTCCCAAAAGCTTTTGACCCCGTATTCTTTTTCAAAGTTACGGCACATATAAGGCTGGTCAACAGGATTGGCTAATTTAATTTGACGGTTTCGGCTTTCATCTGTACTGTAAACATAGAAGCCGTATTTTTTACTTAAACTATTTGCTATGGTTGTTTTTCCGCTACCCCAGATGAAGTATACATTTTTTAATTTGTTTTTAATAATGCTGTCTGCAATATTCATTAATTACCTCGTAGTTTCTCCAAAACGTGCTCAATTCGCTTGAATAATAAAATACTCAAATAAAACGAAATAATCCGAAGGCTTCTCATATTCGTAAAATGTCCGGATTGTTTTCTTGCGCTTGGGATGACAGAAGTCGAACCTGCCTGAACTTGCTCCCAAACGCTAAAATCCTGATTTTTTGCGTGATTTTACGGGCTTTTCGGGGCTTTTGCGTCCGGATTGACTGCTTTCGTGTGCTCTTCGCGGCATAAAATCCGTGTAGTCCGAAGCCGTAAGTGGTCAAAGGTGTGGTCAGCAATGAAACCCGCATAGATTTCCGTCATATCGTGAAGCCCGCAGGTGACTGCGCAAACTGCTTTTTTCTGCCTTCAGTATAGCATAAAAACGCTTGGAAGTCAACTCGTTTCACAGTGCAAAAGCTGATGCGCAGTAGGCAAAGAAAACGATTTTCAAATTCCGTCGGCACATCACGAAACGGCTATCGGGTCAAGCAGGAACTTCTCAATGCCGATATAAAGGATTCCGTTTTCGTCGCGCCACGGAATAATATTATCCTTTACGATCACGACCTTGGTAAATGAATCGGCAATCCGGCTGTAAGGACGAACCTCCTGCAGCCGTTTTTCTTCTTCGCCAACCGTCAGTGCCGACTGAATGTAGAACTTTTTGTTTCCGTCGCTTGCAATGAAGTCAACCTCTAAATTGGTTTTTTTGCTCTTGCCATCGGCATCCTTGTAATTGTATTCGACAACGCCGACATCCACAGTGAATCCACGGACAATCAGCTCGTTGTAGATAATGTTCTCCATGATGTGGTTTTCCTCGGTCTGCCGGAAGTTGAGTCTTGCGTTGCGAAGTCCGATGTCGGAATAATAGTATTTTTGAGGCGAACCGATATATTTACGTCCCTTGATGTCGTAGCGCTTGGCGTGGCTGATCATAAAAGCATCCGCAAAATAATCAAGATAACGGGCAATGGTTTCGGGGCTGATTTTCACCTGATTGATACTTGCAAAAGTATCGGCGATTCTGCTCGGATTGGTCAGAGAGCCGACAGCGGAAGAAATGACATCAAGAAGATTGTCAAGAACATTTTTATCCTGAATATTGTGACGCTCCAAAATATCCTTCAGATAGATGTTTTCAAATAAATCGGTCAGATACTGTGCCTTGCTTCTGTGATCCTTCAGGCGGCTCACATAAGGCATACCACCGTAGGTGTAATATTCCTGCCAGGCATCGTGCTTGTCGCCCTCGAACGAAGCGTAAAATTCCGCAAAAGTCAGCGGGTACACGCGAACCTCGTCACCCCTGCCGCGGAACTCGGTGAGAATATCGGAGGACAGCATTCTTGAATTTGAGCCGGTGACATACACATCGGCGTTTTTCTTTTTCATGAGTCCGAGCAGCACATCAACAAATCCGACGGTATCGTCACTGTCGTCAAGATAAGGATTTTTGATGGTTTTGACTTTTTGTATCTCGTCAAGAAAAATATAATACATTTTGTCCTTATCCACGAGAAGCGAGCGAATGTACTCGCCAAGCTCTATGGGGTTTCTGTATCGGATATTTTCGTCATCATCAAGCGCAAGCTCTATGATATGCTCATCGTCAACACCGATAGAATTCAGGTATTGATGATAAATTTCAAACAGCAAATAAGACTTGCCGCATCTCCTGATGCCGGTGATGACCTTGATCATCCCATTCTCTTTCTTGGATATCAGTTGATCCAAATATTGCTTTCTTTCGATCATGGCAAACCTCCTCATGCGTCGAAAATTCGTATTTACACCTTTTCAACGAATAGTATAGCATTTTTTCGTTCGTTTGTCAATATAGTATGCGGAAAAAATTCGTATTTATACCTTTTTATCAGATGTTGCACCCGAGGGACAGGCAAAAACGTCTGCCCTTTTTCTATCGGAACAATGCCAAAAAATACGGCGGTATTGTTCCGCACATTGTTCCGATAGAACTGCAAAAACCCTTATTTTACGCCGCAGTAGGCAAAGAAAAAAACCTGTCTACACACAAAACAATACTTGCACTCTTGACAAATCGCCTATCATAGTATATAATTAAATTTGATTACAAATGATAGGCGGTATAGCATGAAAGATTTGATCAAAGCAATCCGTACTGCGGCAAATATGAATCAGGAGCAGTTTGCGTCTTCCCTTGGCACAACGCCACTTTCCATCAATCGTTGGGAAAACGGAAAAACACTCCCGAATCGTATGGCGCAGACGCAATTATATAATTTTTGCAAAGAACGTTTGATTGATGTCGCAAAACTCATTGTTGACACCAAGGCATACGCTGATACAGATAACAAGCTGATCCTTTATCATGGATCAAAAAAAGGAATTACCGAGGATGTTGCACCGATCAGTCGAGAGGAATGTGATTTCGGTCGCGGTTTCTATATGGGAACCAGCACGCTTCAACCGCTGACGCTGATCTGTAATGAGGACAAACCCAAGTTTTATGCAGTCGAACTTGATTTGACAGGGCTGAAAGTGCTGACAGTCGATGTCGGCATGGACTGGGCGATGCTGATTGCCTACCATCGCAAGGAGATGGAAAGTGCCAAAGGAACCGCTGTTTATGAGAAATATGCGCATATGGCTGACGGTTATGATGTGATTATCGGTTACATTGCAAACGACCGTATGTATACCGAGCTTTTCCGCTTTTTTAATAAAACGCTCACCGACGCGGCAT
>ERZ834769.2858-NODE-2858-length-12081-cov-3.535257_pt1 | contig 12081 bp, 9 predicted proteins | sample MGYA00519690_ERZ834769 | MGnify/ENA primary metagenome ERZ834769 (study PRJEB31850, sample SAMEA3708760) | human gut metagenome | biome: human gut; feature: human-associated habitat; material: faeces | place: China | collected 2014 ... | reverse complement strand
ATATAGTTCCTTCCATTAAGCAATATGCAAAGATTTCTTCAAAAAATCTACTATACTTTTTTCATATTGACCTTTAATTATATTTTCCTTACTCTCAATCACTCTACCATCAACAAAATACACACCAGTTTCTTTATTGATAGATAGCGAATCCAATGGCCAACCTTCAAATCGTTTTGGAGAAGCAGCATCAATCATATAAAATACACCTGTCTTTTGTGCTGCTTCTGGATCCATGAAAGAAAAGATTTTTCCCTTATTGTAAACTGCTATTCCGTCTAAATAATAAGCAGATACTTTGCCGCCAAGTTCACTAATAAGTTTGGAATAATATTCAATTATCTCATCATCTGACAGCCTTTTCATATTCATTGGAGTCCTAATATTTAATCCTGGTTGACGAGTATCATCTAACGCAAGCTCTTCAAAATATAATCCAGAATCATTGCAGATAACAGTATCATAATACTGTCCATAGAACTTAGCTTTTGAAATTGCATTTTCCTCTGGTGTTGCCCCATCTTCTTTCGGTTCATCTGTGATTTCAATATCCTTAAGGGTAATAAATTCTATATCACACTCTTCTAATAAATTTGAAAAGCGTTTCACCTTTGAAGGATTTGTTGTTTCTAGTAATACCTTCATAAGTTCTCCTAATTTGCTGAATTTTTATAACACGCAAATACATTTATTTGATATAACTACCATCGAATTTTGTGTTTTGAATAATTAATTCCAACTTCATTATCATAACCACAACTCAGAAGAAATCTACGAATTGTTTTCTCATATAAATCATTATCTATTGGCAAATTATTGGTCATTGGAGAAATAATAATATTTAATATAGCATCATTTAATAATCGTTCATCTTCAAAACTTACAAATGGATATAAAAATTGGTTGGCATCCATACTTTTCATTCCATATTCTTCCGTTTTTCGCTTTTCTGTGCTAATTGTATTTTCAAAATAAACAATCCTATATTCATTCTCATATTGATATGTATCGCTCTTTATCAAAGCAGATAAAACAAGCATATATAACGACAAATCATTTTTCCAATAATAAAAATTATTTAATTTCGAAATGTTATCAAATATAGATTCATATACCTTATCAGCTGGAGTATTTGTTGCGATTATTCCTTTGTTCAAAAGATATTCCATACTTGTAACATAACCTTTTAAATATGTATCAATAAACTTTGCTAAATTACTAGTTTCATATAATTGGTCAGCTTTATAGAAAGAATTCTCATTAATAAATTTACGATGTTCACCAAAAATGTCCTTAGAATCTCTATTCACAAGCACGAATTGGGAAAAATCAGGTACTATAATGTTCTCTATACTATAATCAGTATTTGCATAAATTACCTTTGACTTCGACAAAAATTCTCTTTCTGAAGCAAAAGTTCTTCTTAGCGAATCCGCTAATTTATCAACATCAAATTCTAATTCCATCCCACCATTTCCATAATAGTTCCACATATTCATTGCATCTTGTTCTTCTGTTAAAGACATTACATATAAGCCAATATGGGACTGAATGTATTCAATATATGCCACCAAATCACATCCTGCTTCATAATATAATTTTTCTACATCTTTTCTGCATTTTCCCAAATTACTTATAGTTTCTTTTACCAATGTTTGTTTTTCAGCCAAATACTTTTCAACTAGCTTTATAAACAAATGGCAATCATATGGATCGTTCAAAAATTCCGAACGTGTCATTCTAATAGAATTACTTCTAATAATTCCATCAAATCCACTAACACTTGTATAGTGATACAATTTTCCCATTCTAACCTCCACTCCATAAAAACATTAGATGTCTATTGACAAACCTTTTTTACGAAACTTTTTATTTCATCATACACTTCATTGTCTAAATCTGGATACTTTTCAAGAACTGTATTAGTCCATTCTGGTCCATGTCCACCTACCTCTTTTATGAAACATTCAAGCTCTCCTACTGGAACAATAAAAATGCCTGCCGAATTAAGCAAGTTGTCCATTTTCTTATATTCCAAAGTGGCGTTTCCTGATGGAAGCGCAGATATACCACCCTTTTTTATTCCATCCCACTTTGAAATAACACTAACTGATGCCTTGATTTCTTTAATTTCACTATTTGATAAATACTCTTTATTTGCTTTTTCACAAATTCTATCAATACACACACTCACATCATCACGTCTGATTTTCTCTTTAGGACTATGTAAATTAGACACTATCGTATTGTATGATACTTCTACATTCGTCCATTCTATGCCAAACGCATCCAAAATACCCTTAAACACATTTTCATCATTTAAAACATCTATATCAGGAACAAGCTTTACACAAATATTAAGTGCTCTAAGGGCTTTAGCAATTTTAGCCATCCTATGCTTCCCACCGCAATGAACAAATAAAGTTTCAGAATACATTCCTTCTAATTGCTTATTTTTCCTATCAATAATTGAATACATTTTACAATCTGAATCACTCTCACACAACACAACTTCTTTATGAAATAAGCTTGTCATAATATTGGAATACTTCAATAATGGATCGTTCCATACAGAGCTAATATTCTCATTTTCCAAAACAGAAAAATTATTAGAATCATTTTCTCTTGTTATTCTTATTATTTTTACTCTTTCTGGACATACATCTAAAAGTCCCTTTATTATTTCTTCACTATGTGTTGATATAAACGCCTGCTGATTAGCGCTTAATGTTCTTCCAATAATTCTTCCCATAATATTAGCCTGTGGTGGGTGTAAAAAAGATTCAGGCTCATCAATAAGATAAGTACAGTAATGATTTATCATTAAATACAACAAAATGCCTGTAAAACTTTTTATACCATCACCCTGATTATGGACTTGCTTATATGTATCTAATATCTCTGCATATGCTTCTTGTCGTTCTTGCTCATCTGCAAATTCATCTTCAAATTTTACAGCATCACCAATACATAATGGTATATTTCCTCCATTTAATGTATGAGGAATTAACTCTTTTCCAAATGCTTTTTTAAAATTGTCACTTAGCCATTCTCTATAATTTCTGTCAAATGCAGCATAATGAATTGGATTATTTTTGGCATCTTTTCGAGTAATTAAATTAGCTGGATTACTAATTGTAAGTCTCTGCAATGTATCCATATAAGTAACAAATAATGATCTAATATTTCCATAATACTTATTGGAATTATATTCTGACAAAGAATAAGAATTAAAATTAAATCCTAATCCCGAATAGTCTTTGTAACTTCCATGATCATATACTGTTGAAATTGAATTCAATAATTCCGATATATCATACGACCTTTTTACAATTTCAATATCTTTAATCACAATAGATGGCTTTTTGGATTCGCATAATCCATATATATCCTTTAGCGATTGACTTTTTCCCGCATTATTTGGTCCAACAAAAACAACTATATCACTTTCATTTATTGAAATCCCCACATCGTCATTTAATACTATTTTTGAAACATATCCTCCATACGGATTTTTTTCTTTATCGATAATTTTCTCTTCCTTATCCTTTACCTCATTGTCCATTTATCCTTCTCCTTGTATTTAAATTATCACCTAAATCATAGAAAAGTGTCTCAATGCCTCCACAATCGCATCCTCTTTCTCCTTTGGACACTGTGGTTGCTTAGCATTCTCAGATTTAGGCAAATTAAAATTCTGCCCTAGCTCAATTCCGCATTTCTTCTTAACCTGCGCAATATAAAGGTTGGATACCTTCATCCCCTCATTATGCTCTGCAACATATTTCTTGATTTCTTCATATGTAGCCTTAGTCTCTGCGCTAGTAGCATCAAGCTCATCCAAGTCGATTTCTACTTCAAGATAATCATCCGCTTTTTGTTGGGACAAAAGAACAACCGTCTCAACATGTTTCGTCCATGGGAACATATCGACCGGCTGGCACTCCTGTGCCAGATAACCATGCTTTGTGAGATACAAAAGATCCCGCGCCAGCGTCTCCGGATTACAGGAAACGTAGACGACACGCTTCGGTGCCAGCGTCACCACAGAGGCGAGAAACGCCTCGTCACTTCCGGCGCGCGGCGGATCCATGAATACGACATCCACCTCGTCTGCCCCGTTCTTCTCTCCGGCCTTCGCATCCGCACGGTATTCTGCCATCTCCACCATGAACTGTCCCGCATCCGCGTTGTAAAAATCGATATTTTTGACGTTGTTGCACTTCGCATTTTTCACCGCATCACGCACCGCATCACGGTTTAACTCTACACCAATCACTTTTTTGGCAGACTTCGCAGCAATAATGCCGATCGTACCAGTGCCGCAGTACGCATCCACAACTGTCTCTTTTCCGGTCAGACCCGCATATGCAATGGCTTTTCCGTAGAGAAGCTCCGTCTGCACCGGATTGACCTGGTAAAACGACTTCGGTGAAATACGGAAGGTGCATCCGCAGAGCGTATCCTCGATATAACCCTTGCCGTAGATCACACTCTCCTTGTCGCCCAGCACCATGCTGGTACGCTTATCATTTACGTTGACAATCACGGTCGAAATCTCCGGGTGAAGTTCCCGCAGTGCCTTCACAAAATGATTCTTTGACGGCAGCACCGGCGAGCCAAGCACCAGGACAACCATTACTTCACCACTGTGGAATCCGCGCCGCACCAGCACATGACGCAGCAGACCGTAACCGGTGTCCTCATCGTATGTCCTGATTTTAAAAGAATGCAAAAGCCCCCGGATGTCACGAATGATCGCACTGGATAGTTCATCCTCGATCTGACAGGCATCGATATTGATGACCTCATGCGTTCCCGCTTTGTATACACCCGAAATAATCCCACCCGGTGCCGGCTTTGCCGCTAATCTTCCATTTTTGCCGTTTCCCTGCTTTCCATTTGCAGCTTTACCATTTCCACGGCCGCCGGGACGGCTGCCACGCTTTTTTTCAATATCAAACACAGCGTGCACCTTGTTCCGGTAATGATACGGCTCGTCCATCCCCAGAATCGGCAGCACTTTGCAAAAGTTTCCGACCTGCTTCTGCACATATGCCTGTTTCTCTTTGAGCTGCTTCTCATATGGCATGCCCTGATAGTCGCATCCACCGCATTTCTTCGCGTAAGGACAGACCGCATCTGCGCGCTCCGCCGACTTTATCGGTTTTTCCGCATTTGCCGGTCTTGTCGCCTTTATCGCTTTTTCCGCTTTCGCCGGTCTTGCCGTCTTTTCCACTTTCGACATTTTTTCCTGCGTTCCCCGCCGTTCTTCTTTCTTCTTATTTATCTGCATTTTCTTTTTCATATCTGCTCACTCCTGTGGTTCTTCCAATGTCACAAAGACCGGTTCGTGCTCCAGCGCCGGAACAATTTTTTCCCACATGTCTTTCTGTCTTATGCGAAGGCTGGACGTGTTGATGCACGGATGGCACCCGATGTAGTCGCCCTTCAGCACATCCCGGTCCACCAGAAGCTGGACACGGTGTTCCCTGTCGTTCATCAGACCGAGCACACTGACCGACCCGGGCGTGATGTCTAAAAACTCCTCCATATACGTCTCTTTTGCAAAAGACAAGCGCGACGAATGGATCTGTGCCGACAGATCCTTTGTCTTGAACTTCTTATCTCCCGGTATCATCAGAAGATAAAATGTTGTCTCCTGCCGGTTACACAGGAACAGATTCTTGCAGATCATTGCACCGAGCGCTTCGTCGACATCCGCACACTCTTCCATCGTCATTGCCGCCTCATGATCAATCCGCTCATATTCGATATTCAGGTTGTCCAGAAAATCATACGTCCGGACTTCTTTTTCCAGACGTCCCGCGCAGTCGGCAGGACGTCCCTTCTCTAATTTTAACATATGTTTACCTCGCTTTTTTCATCATACATCAGGAATGATCGCTTGAAAAGCTTTCTTTTTCGATGCAAATAACCGCCAAAAGAAACAGCAGTAAAATGGCGCCGAGCAGCAGCAACACCGTCTTTAACCCCCATTGGTCCGCCAGCGCTCCCGCCAACGGGAACAGCACAATCATTGCGATGGAAAAACACATACTGTCGACCGAGATTAAAGTTGCCCTCTGTTCTGACGGAATCAATGCGTTCAGGGAGTCCGACTGAACCGGATACAACGCCGCGTTCGCAAATCCAGCACACATAAGAGCCGCTGCAGCCACGCCCGCCTTCCCTGATCCGTAGCAGAGAATTGCCGCCGCAATGATAACCGTCTCCGGTATCAGGCACCTTTTCCCAAACCGCCGGTACATTTTTTCACTGGCGAGCGCACCAAAGCAGGAAGCGCCTCCCACGAGCAGCATAATGACACTGATCTGCACTTTATTGTAGCCGAGATCCGCGAAATATTGCTGGCTGTAGAAAAACAGCAGCGTGTGCGCCGCAAAAACGACAGAATAGAAGCCGATGATTTTTCCGATTCTGGCATCCTTTTGCAAAATACATGCACTGGCTGCAAAATGATGCTTCACGGTCTCCCAGATCGTTCTCTGTGCCGGAGCTCCTTCCGCCGCAGCTTCCACGCTCCCGCCTGCCGTATCAGCTACCTTGCCGCACTGCGGCGGCTCCGCCATCCACAGTACAGGCAGCAATGCCAGCACCGCAATCACAACACATGCCGCATAGCACCAGAAGTAGGAGAATTCTGCCAGCACACCGCCTGCGACCGTTGCAAGCCCCTGCGCCACTTCGATCAGCACATTGAGTCTTCCATAGACACCCATGTAATGTTCTTCCTGCCCCAAGCACTTCATGCTGTCATATACAAGCGCTTCCTCCGAGCCGGAGTTTAAATTATTTCCAAGTGCCTGTACGGCAAAGCTTACCGCAAACCACCCGAAACTTTTTGAGAACAGCATGATCACGCAGGAAACCACGATGCAGAGGTTGCTCAAAATCATGCAGCGTTTTCTGCCCAACAGATCGGCTGCCGCCCCGGAAGGAATCTCACACACGATGCTTGTCGCATGGTATATTCCCTCTAAGAGTCCGATCTGTGCCAGGTGCAGCCCGCAATATGCGAGATACAGCACCCAGATCGAGCTTTGCATGTTCATATTGGAAAGAAACGTATGGACATAGTCCAGTCCAACATTTCTCTTAAGTCGAAGATTCTGTTTTTCGTTCATCTGTAATTCCTCTTTTCTTTTTATTTTTATCAATAAAATGAAAAAACAGCCCGATCCCACACCATTGTGAGATCAAACTGTTTCGGAATTACTGCCGCATTTTTCTATGTACAGAAACGCTAAACCTTCTTAAAAAAGGGCGCAGTAATCCCGTACACGCGAAAAATATCTGTTTTTGACAATGCACTGCTGCTGCAGACCGGTGCATAACCCAGACCGTTCATCCTGCGTCCTCCTTTCTTTTCCTCAAAATCCAATTCAGTATACGTCAATTTCTATCTGCTTGTCAATCCCCCGCCCGCTTCCTGTCTCCATACTATTTCGGCATTTATCTCTTTTTGTATAGCACCACCTGCAGTAGTCCTCGTTTAGCGTGCCGTCATTGTTCCGTCCTATGATGGAATCACCCATGCCATTTACAACGATTTGTAACTTGTGTTACTCGGCTCGCAGCCAGTCTGCAATATTTAAAAACAAAAACCAGTCAGATCTTAAATTGCCCGATAATCTGCTCAAGTTCATCGACAATCTCCTTGTTGTCCATAACAGCATCCACGATTTTCTGAAACTCGCCGTGGATTTCTGACATATACTCAGAATTTTTTACTACATCTTCTCTTTGGGAGTCAAAACCTCTCATAATATCTGTTACATAAGAATTGATCCGCGCCATGCTCTGCTGCAGTTCATTCATGTATCCTTCAAAGGCAAGCATCTGTTCCCGGAAGCTGTCGGCATCACTCGCATACTCTTTTCCTGTATGTACCAGAACGTCATAGTCTGAAATGACGTTCGTCTTTACAAAATTGAGAAGTTCAAACGAAGCTTCCGTAATAAAAGTGTTGATCTTCTGGATCTCCGCCGCTGTCCTGGAGGACTCTTCCGCAAGATTTGATATCTCGTTTGCTACTACTGCAAAGCCCTTTCCACTTTCTCCCGCCCTTGCGGCCTCTATGCTGGCATTTAAAGCAAGAAGATTGGTCTGATCCGCAACACTCAGGATCTGTCCGGTCAGCTTTTGAACTTTCTCAACTTCCTTTGACTCTTCAATCTTATCTTCCAGCGTCCTGCCAATACGCACGATTGTCTCCTGCATACGTTCCTTCGCCTGTATTGCGTCTTTCTCCAGATTTTTCGCCTTTACACCAATCTCGCCAATATATTCTGCCTGGGCTTTTGTCTCCCCGATGACTGAGGTCATCCGTTCGTCGTTGTTCTTTGCGTCCTCCGCGATCTTGTGAACCATCTCGCTCATTTCAAGGACGTTGTCTTCCATCACGCTCATGGTGGCATTTACCTTTGATACCTCATCCGCGGACGCGGTAACGATATTGTTCACATGCTCGGAATTGCCAGCCAGCTTATATTCACAGTCGCTGATCTTCTTAATGATCTCGCGCAGATTCTCCAGAAATACATTCAGACTTCCTGCTATATTTCCAACCTCATCCGAAGATCTTACCGTTATCTTCTGGGTAAGATCGCCCTCTTTCTGGGCAAGCTCACTCATTTTACCTGCGATTGCGCTCACGCTTCTTGACAACACCCCGCTTATGACGAGCGAAAGCACCACCGCAATTGCCAGTCCGGCAAGTTCAATGAGCATAAACTTCCTGATCAGGGCACTCTGCTGAATCCGTATCTCTGTTGCGGAGCAGTCTACACCTACGATGCCAACGATATCACCAGCGCTGTTGTGCACCGGAGCAAATGCGCTATAAAAGTCGCCCCACTCGTCAGAAGTCATCTCGCTGTCTACGGTGACATTTCCATCGAATGCTTCCGCGATTTCGTCATAAATCTCGTATGCTTCTCCGATAGCCGCGCCCTCCTCGGTATCGGCATCTACAATAAACTCCAGCGTATCCCCGTTCATCCGCATCGTATAGATATACTTGATCTCATCCCCGCACAAAAACTCCTGCAGCTGACTAAGGATTTCCTCATAATCCGCAGATCCCTCGTCACCTGCCTGCAGCTGCTCCAACAGATCCCCATCGATTCTCTGTGCTGCGATTTTGGCAGAGCTTCCTGCGTTCTGCTTGCATTGCTCAAGCAGCATCGTTTTTGCCTGATTCATAAGAAACCAGCCGCTGAGATTTGCTACAATCAGTGTACATACAACCATTCCAACTAAGATTTTTGCACGAATGCTTATTTGGATTTTCTTTTGCGTTTTTTTCTCCTTCATCCTAAAGTTCCACCCCTTGCAAATGCTTATAACTCCTACAAATATATTATATCCGCTTATAGAAAGCTTGACAAGAAAATTAAAGGAGATCCCCTTTTATGGCATAAAAAAGCAACCGAGCTTCCCCGATTGCTTTTCTTTTTCTGTTCCTGTTTTTCCTGACAAATGTTAGCGTTCATCTAACACTTGAAAAATGATTCATGCATCTGTCTTACATATCGCTCTAAGTAGCAGAGCCTTCGACATTTTTATTCTTCTAAGCTTTCCTTCATTCTGCCAAGCAGGCCTGATTTCTTCAGCGGCAGCGTAATGATAATGGCAATGAGTGTTCCACCGCAGGTACTAATCAGGAACGGAACAACAAACGTAAATAACGCCGCTGCTTTATTCCCCATGACAAGATATGCCACCGGATAAGAAAGCATTCCTCCAATGATTCCGGTTCCTGCCACCTCGCCGAGATAGGCAAACGGAAGTTTCTTCCCGTACTTATAAAGAAGTCCGCCAAGCAATGCACCACACATGCTTCCCGGGAATGCCAGAGGGCTTCCCAGTCCCAGCAGATTACGGATCAGCGACGCAATAAAAGCCTGTGCCAGCGCCCACCATGGTCCTACGGTAACCGCGCATAAAACATTTACCAGATGCTGTACCGGTGCGCATTTGGAACCGAATACCGGGAAGGAAAACAAGCTTCCCACCACTGCTACCGCTGCTAAGATTGCTGTGACCGTCAATTTCTTTAAATTCAGTTTCTTCATTTTTCATCCTCTTTTTCTGTTGTGTGATGCCCCCGCAGCTTTTTCCACAATCAGGCAGAGAATGACTGTGATCACCATATCCGGCAGTGTATTTCCGACCGGTGTATCCACCTGCATCAATATGCGGTAAATTATAAAACCGGCAAGCCATACCACCAGATTACGCCACTGGAAAGCAGATTTTTCGGCATCTGCCTTCTTTAAAATGAAATAATCTGCGATCTGTACTGCGATCATCGGAGCAAAAACAGAACCGATCAGATATAAAAAGTTTGTAATGTTATCCATGGGATACACAATCGCTGCAGCCGTTCCGATCACGGTAACAACGATCGCCGCCCATTTTTCCTGAATCTTTGAAGAAATGGAAACACTGGAAACTCCTGCAGAGTAAGCATCCAGAAAGGTGGTTGTAACCGTGGAAAATACAATAATAAGAAGTCCGACAACGCCGAAACCGGTTTTTAACATAATCTGTGCAATGTCATATTCACCGGTAAAAATAGCCGCTCCCATGCCGATCATGTACATAAAAATGCTGACCAGACTGTAGACAAGCACACTGGCAAGTGTTGCTGCAAACGGCTTTTCTGCTTCTCTTGTATAATCGCTGATAAGCGGCAGCCAGGAAAGCGGCATTGCTACCGCAAGTTCTACCGCCGCACCAAACGTCATTGTGTCATCACTTGCTGTAATCAGCATCACAAAATCTGAATTAAAAAAGATCTCTTTAAATAGTACCAGTGACAAAATAAAAAGTGCTGTCATGGCAACCGTATTTAGCCTGCCGAGATTGGTCAGCCCAATGAAAATCCAGACAATAATCAGAACACCAATGACGAGCGCCCACACCCAGTTTCCAATATGTAACACACCATCCGCTGCAAGTGCGCCGTCATAGATCATGATCGCCGTCCATCCAACAAGCTGCAACACATTTAATACGGCAAAAAGAAGGCTTCCCTTCTCGCCGAAGCTCATTTTTACAGTTTCCATGGCGCTTTTGCGCTCTTTCGCTCCGATCATTCCTGCCGCAAACATCATAAGACCGCCGAGCAGATGTCCGAGCAGGATTGCTGCCATTGCTTTTCCAAAACCAAGCGGTGCAAAATAAGTACCTGTCAGTATTTCCGCCAGAGATACGCCTGCGCCAAACCAGATTAGTCCGTTTGAAAAAACGGAAGTTCTCTTTTTATTCATCCTTTGTACTCTCCTTCGACTGCAAATGCATGGTTCATGGGACCGCTTCCTTTTCCAAGGTCAAGCATGGCGGCAAGTGCGCCGGAAATGTAATTTTTGGCATACCTGACGGAAGTTTCTAAGTCCCTTCCCTTTGCAAGATTCGATGCAATCGCAGAAGAAAGCGTGCAGCCTGTTCCATGGGTATTGGGATTGTCAATTCTCTTCCCGTGAAACCATACCGGTTCTTTTCCTTTCTGGAAAAGAAGGTCATTAGCATCGTTTAACTGATGTCCGCCCTTTAATAAAACTGCACAGCCTAAGGTGTTACAGATGATTTCTGCTGCTTTTTCCATATCTGCTTCTGTTTTAATCTCCATTCCGGAAAGAACTTCTGCTTCCGGGATATTCGGAGTGATAACAGTTGCAAGGGGCAATAATTTACTTTTCAATGTGCCGATGGCATCCTCGCTGATAAGCCTTGCTCCACTCGTTGCCACCATGACAGGATCTACCACAATATTTTTTGCGTGATACTCTGTCAGTTTGTCCGCAATCGTCTCTATCAGTTCACTGGATGAGACCATTCCGGTCTTTACTGCATCCGGATAAATATCCGTAAAAATACTGTCCAGCTGCTCTGCCAAAAATTTTGGAGTTACTTCCATAATATCTGTTACGCCGGTCGTATTCTGGGCAGTCAAAGCCGTGACCGCACTCATCGCGTATACGCAGTTGGCGGTCATTGTCTTAATATCTGCCTGGATGCCGGCGCCTCCACTGGAATCACTTCCAGCGATTG
>ERZ834769.2849-NODE-2849-length-12116-cov-4.397977_pt1 | contig 12116 bp, 9 predicted proteins | sample MGYA00519690_ERZ834769 | MGnify/ENA primary metagenome ERZ834769 (study PRJEB31850, sample SAMEA3708760) | human gut metagenome | biome: human gut; feature: human-associated habitat; material: faeces | place: China | collected 2014 ... | reverse complement strand
GCGCTACGCGCCACCTCCCCCGTACCGGGGGAGTCTGTCCCTCGGGGGAAGGCTTGGGATCACTCCGCCCCCAGCGCAGCCAATGCACCATCCACAAACGCAGTGCGCTCGGCTTTGGTGTGCTTTTCGCTGCCCTGCAGGCTCAGCTCGTTGGCGGTCAGGGCCTCGGCGGTGGCCGTGTCAAGCACGGCACCGGGCAGGATGCCGGTACCTACCTGCTCGATCTGCATGGCCAACACCGCGGTCGAATCAGCAGCCGTGTTCCACGGCGTGACAACGCCAAGCGTTTCGGTCAGGGCATCCTCGCCCGCACCGTTGGAGTAGAGCCACAGCGCGGCGCTCTTGGCCGCCTTCAGCCCGGCTGCATCGGTGTCGGCGTTCAGGGCAAGGCAGCCCACATCGGCCAGCACCGGGTAATTCAGCAGTCCATCCAGATTATACTCCTCGGTCGTCAGGTCGCTGTCCTCAAGGTTGCATTTGAAGGGTATCAGCACCAGTCCGTTGCAGGCCTCGCCGCCGCAGTCCGCCAGCAGGTCGGTCAGCTTGGCGCGGCGGAACACTGCATTTTCGGCGCTGTCGGCCATGTGGTCCCACTCCAGCGTAACGGCGCTGTAAACGCCGTTGAGCGGGCCTGTCAGCGCGTCTGCCGTGCGGCTGCCATCGGCAGCCAGCAGCGCGGCCGTGTAGCCGGACGCCCGGTCCGCCGGGGCTGCAAAGACGCCGGTAGCCGTCACGCCGTCGGGGCGTGCCTCGGGCAGGGTGTAATCGCTGCCGCTCAGCGTGACGGTTGCGGACTTCGGCTCGTCCAGCCATGCGGAGAGCGTCTCTACAAAGTCACTCCACTCCTCCCAGTCTGCGCCCTGCAGCGCTGTGAGAGCGCCGTCACCCAGCAGCGCGTTCAGCACCGCGCCGTTGGCCCAGTAGCCGTACAGGCTGCGCCCAAGCGGCAGGGTGCTGGCGTTCCCGGTAATGTCCGCCCGGGCGGCGGCCGCCGCCAGCAGCGTGTCGCTTGTGACATCCAGCAGGCTGCCGCCGGGAGCATGGTCAGTCAGCAGCAGATCCGCTGCGGCGGCATCCGCAGTCAGCGTCAGCGTCACGCCCTGCGCCTCGGCATAGGCACGGGCCGCCGGGGCCAGTGCGTCCGAGGCATACACCGTCAGCGTCTGGGGGGCGGCGGTGGGTGCCGTCTCGATCGTAGCGGTATTTTCAACCGGCAGCACGGCCGTTTTTACATCAGCCAGCGAGCAGCCCGCCAGCAGCAGCGCCGGAAGCACCAGCGCCGCAGATTTCATAATACGCATCGAATGGTTTTCCTCATAAGTGGTTGTAAAAATTCAGTCTATCCTTTATTATATAGGATAAGGCAGTTTTTTTCTACACCTGTTTTATGTTATAATAAGAAAAATCCCAAAAATTTGAAAGGAACTCCGGTTCGTGACACAAAAAATATACGAAACAGATTCTTATGTCCAAAGCTTTACCGCCCGGGTGCTGCAATGCAGCCCCGCCTCGGGCGGCTTTGCCGTTGTACTGGACCGCACGGCCTTTTTCCCCGAGGGCGGCGGCCAGCCCTGCGACACCGGCACGCTGGGCGGTGCCCGGGTACTGGCGGTATCCACAGACGGCGAGACCGTGACCCACACGACCGATGCCCCGCTGCCCGAGGGCACCGAGGTGACCGGCTGCCTGAACTGGGCGGCCCGGCTGGATGCAATGCAGCAGCACACCGGCGAGCATATCCTGAGCGGCACGCTGCACCGGCTTTTCGGGGCCGAGAATGTCGGCTTCCACATCGGCAGCCCCTATGTGCGGATGGACACCAGCATCCCGCTGACCGCTGCGCAGCTGGCCGAGGCGGAGGCCGAGGCCAACGCCGCTGTGCGGGCCGACACGCCGGTGCGCTGCTGGGTGCCTGACCCCGAGGCACTGGCCCGCACCGAGTACCGCAGCAAAAAGGCGCTGGAGGGTCCTGTGCGGCTGGTTGAGGCTGGCGGCGACCGCTGCGCCTGCTGCGGCACCCACCTTGCCCGCACCGGCGAGGTCGGGCTGATCAAGATCATCTCCTACGCCCACTACAAGACCGGCATGCGGCTGGCCGTGGCCTGCGGGCAGCGTGCCTATGACGCTGCAGCAGCCTGCTGGGCGGACGCCGAGGCTGCCGGCCGGCTGCTCTCCGCCCCGGTCGGCACGCTGGCCCCGGCGCTTGCGCGCCTGCAGGCGGGTGAGAGTGCGCTCAAGGCCCGGCTGGCCGCCCTGCAGAACACCTTGGCCGATGCCTACGCCGCCGCAGCCGTGCCCGGCGCACCGGCGGTGCTGTGGGTGGACGGCGCAGACGGTGACGGGCTGCGCCGCGTGGCGATGAGCATCGCCGCCAAGACCGACGCCCCCTGCTGCACACTGGCCCCCGGCGGGCAGGGCCTTGCCTACGCTTTGGCTGCCGCCCCGGGCGGTGATCTGCGCGAGACCTGCAAGGCGCTGAACACGGCATTTCAAGGCCGCGGCGGCGGCAAGCCCGCCTTCTGTCAGGGGAGTTTAGCGGAAGGCAGTTTTGAACAGGTGAAAGCGTTTTTGTTAAAAGCCTTCCCCTGAGGGGGGAAGGTGGCCGAGGCCCCGACCGAGGCCGAATGAGGGCAGAGCTTCCGAGACTGCCCGGCGGCGGGCAATACGGCGGACTCTCCCCTCATCAGTCACCTTCGGTGACAGCTTCCCCGGAGGGGGAAGCCTTTACTCTACTATCATATAAGGAGATACCTACCATGCGTATGCGTTTTAAACCCTATGCCCGGCCGGAGCTGCTGGCCTGCGATTTCCATGTTCACGAGCCGCTGGCCCACGGCGGCCACTGGCATGAGCTGTACGCCCGGCCCGACCAGCCGTGGCACCTTGAGCTGGGCTGCGGCAAGGGTGGCTTTCTCGCCCAGATCGCACCAGCCCACCCCGACATCAACTATCTGGGCATCGACATCACCGACAAGGTGCTGATCCTCGCCAAGCGCAAGGTCGAGGCCGCCTACGCTGAGCGCGGCCTGCCCGCCGACAATGTAAAGATTGCCAGTCTGGACATTGAGCGGCTGGGCAACGCCTTCACGCCGGAGGACCGCGTTTCGCGCATCTACATCAATTTCTGCAACCCGTGGAGCAAGAATGCCGGCAGCAACAAGCACCGCCTGACCCACCCGCGCCAGCTTTTGCAGTATCGCCGCCTGATGGACGAGGGTGCCGAGATCTGGTTCAAGACCGATGACGATGACCTGTTCCGGGACAGTCTGGCCTACTTCCCCGCCGCCGGGTTTGAGATCACATGGCAGACCTTTGACCTGCACAGGGATGAGCCGGACTGGAACCTGCGCACCGAGCATGAGGGCATGTTCAGCGAGCAGGGCATCCCCATCAAGGCGCTGATTGCCCGCAAGGGCCCCGACAGCAGCGTGACCTGGGTCGAGCCCAAGGCGCTGGCCAAGCAGCAGGAGGCAGAAGATGAATCTGACTGAGCTCGCCGTCAAGACGGTGTACTGGTTCTTCCTGTACGGGTTCATCGGCTGGGGCGTTGAGGTCGTCTACGCCGCCGTCAAGACCCATGCGCTCGTCAACCGCGGCTTTCTCTGCGGGCCGATCTGCCCAATTTACGGCTTCGGCATGGTGGGGTTGGTCTACAGTGTCAACCTGATACCGCTGCCGGATAACGGCAGCCTGAGCGCCGTGGCCGTCTTTTTCATCGGTATGGCGCTGACCACCGCCATTGAGTTGGTCGGCGGCTGGGCGCTGTTCAAGATCTACCACATCCGCTGGTGGGATTACTCCAACATGAAATTCAATCTGGGCGGCTATATCTGCCCGCAGTTCTCCCTGCTGTGGGGGCTGGGCAGTGTGCTGATGATCAAGGTCTTTCATCCCCTGCTGGCCCGCGGCTCCAATCCGATGCCGTTCAAGGTCATGCTGATCCTTGACATTGTGCTGCTTCTTATCTTTGCGGTGGATGTCGGGGTCTCGACCGCCGCCGCCATCGGCCTGAACAAGTACCTGCGCGAAATTGACGAGCTGCGCGCCCGTCTGCGCGTGACCAGCGACAAGCTGACCACCGTGCTGGGCACCGGTGCCATGACCGCCGATGCCGTGCTGGATGAGCAGAAGCTGCAGCTGGCGCTGGCAAAGCTGGAGGGCCGCGAGAACGCTGCCGAGCTGCGCGCTGAGGTCACGGCCCGTGTCAGTGACCTGCGCGACAAGCTGGCCGCTGCCGAGCATGACCACATCGGTGCGCGCCGCCTGCTGCGCGCCTTCCCCGGCATGAAGAGCCTGAAATACGGCGAGACGCTGGCCACCACCCGCGCCGCCATGGTGCGCCTGCGCGAGCTGGCCGCCAATGCCAAGGAGAAAATCAAAAAGGCGTAAGCTTTTCAACAAAATCGCCCCGGACCGTTAAAAGTCCGGGGCTTGTTTTATGCGTAAATGCCTTCCCCCGTGGGGGAAGGTGGCCGAGGCTCCGACCGAGGCCGGATGAGGGGCAGCGCGGCCTCTATTACCCGTTAAAGGGTTACTACCGCAAAGCCGCCCCCTCATCAGTCACCTTCGGTGACAGCTTCCCCCACAGGGGAAGCCTTTTGGCTTTTACGCCTTTTTCTTATCAAACGCGATTTGCAGCACCAGCCACGCCGCCACAAGGCTGACCAGTGAGATCAACCCCAGCATCTGCCAGGAGTGGGTCAGGTTCTCGACCGTAGCGTCATACATGGGGCCGTCCAGCCCGGCCTGGAGCCACGCCATGCGGCTGTTCAGATCGGTGGAGGCGCCCAGTGCGCCCATGCCCCAGCGGCAGACAATGACGGTGGAGATCGTTGCCGCTGCGCCGGTCAAGGTGAACATGACATTGCTGAATACGACCTGACCGATCATCAGCACCAGCACCGCCAGAATCGCGCTTTCGCCATTGCTGAAAAGCGCCGAGATCAGCAGTCCCACGCAGCTTGAGGAGAACATCGTCAGCAGCAGCGTGACGAAGATCTCGATGTCGGTCTCCAGCAGCAGATGGTTCTGCGGCACATGGACGATGGCCACAAAGCCCATCGCCAGAATGACCGACTGCAGGATCTCTATCAGAAAAAGGACCACTGCCTTGCTCAGCACGACCGCCGGCAGGCTGACCCCGACCGAGGCCTCGCGCAGGATGATCTCGCGCTCCTTACAGATCTCGCGGTAGGAGTTGAGCGTGCCCATAAAGGTTGCCATCGCCGCCAGAATAAAAAGCGCCGTGCGGCTGCCGATGTTGACAAGGTTGGAGGTAAAGCAGTTGGGGTCGGCTGTCAGCTTGATGACCAGCACCATAAACGGCGATTGCAGCGCCAGACTGGCGAGCAGCAGCTTGTCGTTCCAGATCAGCTGCAGGTTGCGCTGCACCAGCACGCCAAGCTGGCGCAGGAATTTCAAGATTTTTACTGGCTGCATCGCTTGTCCGCCTCCTGCGCCGCCTCCGGGCAGGCCGCCAGCAGGCGGTTAAACTCGGGGGTCGTAAAGTATTTTCTGCGGTAAAGCTCGACCTGCTCGGCGTCCCGCAGCTTTTCAAAAATATCGCTGGTCATCTCCACATCAAAGTAATCGTTCAGCTGCTCGGGCGCGCCGTAGTAGCACAGCACGCCGCCCACGCCCAGAAAGGCGATCTTATCGCAGAGGTTGATGTTGGACATGTTGTGGGTGACCATCAGCACCGTGCAGTTCTGGTGGCTCAGGCGGCGGCAAAGCTCCATCATACTGCGGTCCAAATCGGGGGAAAGTCCGCTTGTCGGCTCGTCCAGAATCAGCAGCCGCGGGTTGGCCAGCAGCTCCATCGCAATGGAAACGCGCTTCTTCTGCCCGCCGGACAGCTTGGATATGTAGGTTTTTTCCCGTCCCTGCAGGTCCACCGCCTCGATGGCGTGGGCCACGGCGGCGGCGATCTCGGCCCGGGTAGCATCGTGGGCGATGCGCAGCTTGGCCGTGTAGGTCAGGCTTTGCTCCACAGTCAGGCTGTCGTGCATGATGTCCTTCTGCGGCACATAGCCCAGTGCCGCCTCAAAGGCGTTGCGGTTGGAGCCTGTGTCCAGCCCGTCAAACCGGACGCTGCCCGCCGTGCAGGGGGCTGTGCCGGTGATGCAGGTCAAAAGGCTCGACTTGCCGGTGCCGGAGCCGCCGACCAGCACCACAAAGCTATTCGGCTCGACCTGAAAGCTTGTGCCGTCCACAATGTTCAGCGGCTTGCCGGTATTGGCATTTTTTACCGTTTTGTACACATTTACAAGCTGGATACTGATGCCGCTCTGGTGGGCGTGGTAGTGCAGCATCCCGCCTGTAAAGGCAAAAACCTGCGCAGGCACATTGATGACCGCCCCATTGCGCAGCACGGCGCGGCTGACCCGCACCCCGTCCAGATAGGTGCCATTGGTGGAGCCGAGGTCGTGCAGCTCATAGTGGCCGTCCTTGTACAAAACCTCGCAGTGATGGCGGGAGACGCGGTCGCTGACCAGCTTGATGTCGCAGTCGTCCCCGCGGCCGATCAGCACCCGCTTTTTGCGGCGTATATCCACCTCGCGCAGGACGGCCTCGGTGGTCTGTTCTTTTATCGGGGCCGCGCCGTCACCCTGCACATTGGTGATCTCCTCCACGCGGAAGGTGATCTCCTGCGTGTCGGAGTTGCCATCGGTGTTCAGCCCGATGACATCCCCCGCCTGCAGCACGCTGGTCTCCCCCGCCTCAAGATAGCGGTTGTTGTACCATGTGCGGTAGTCGCTGGCACCGTCCGTCACGACCCAGCCATCCTTTTCATAGGAGACGGTAAACTGGTGGTCGCCGACACTGTTGCGGCGCAGCACATACTCACACTGCGCACTGCGGCCAAACCGATAGGCACCGGCGGGCAGCGTAATGCGCTGCTTGTTGCGCAGCTCGGTGATCAAAATGACGATCTCACTTGTCATAGCGCGCCCCCTTACCAGTGGAAAGCGCCGCCGCAGAGCGGCACAAAGGTAAGCGCCGCACCGCCGAGGCGGAGCGTTTCGCCGCCGGTCAGCGGGCAGGGCGCAAGGACCGCCTCCTCCCCGAGGTAGCACAGCTCCTGCGAGGAGCCGGGCAGCAGCACAAAGCTGTTTTTCTCGGCATCGTAGACGACCACGGCCTGCCGGGCACTCAGGGGGGCATCAGCACTCAGGGTGATCGGCGCACCGGCGTCATCCAGCCCGAGAAAGCTGCGGCCGATGCCAAGGCGCAGGTCGCGGCCCCGTGCAGGCCCGTCCAGCACCACAAGCCAGCCTGTTACCGGCCCCGCCGGGGCGGCCGCCTGCGCAGCGGCAGCCGGCGGCTCTGCCTCGCCCTCATGGACGATGGCGTGATCCTTCAGCAGATCCGTGTTGCAGTAGGGGCACTCAGGGTATTTGTCGCTGTCATAAAAGTGGCCGTTTGCACATTTGGATAGCTTCATACTATATAACTCCTTTGGGGCGGTGCGCAGCTGCGCGGAAGATCGCAGGGGTCGATGCTTGCATCCGTCCCTACAAAACCAGCCGCAGCGTCGTCTTTCCGATGCGCAGCGTATCGTTATTCTGCAGCCGATGCTCGCCGTCTATGCGCTCACCGTTGACATAGACCCGGGCACGATCCGTCAGGGGCTGCACCAGCAGCGAATCTCCCTGCACCGAGAGGGCGCAGTGCTGCGGGCAAAGCTTGCGGTCCGGCAGACAAAAATCGCATTGGGCGGCATCGCTGCCGATGATGAGGCTGCTTTCGACCATGCCGGCCCAGCGGCTCTCGGCAATGGAGGAGCGCTGGCTCCAGAACAGCGTGACCCAGCGGCGCGGCAGGGCATCCGGCGCCCCGGCCCCGGCCAGCAGATGCTCGGCCTCCGCCTCCTGCTCGGCAGCACGGTCGCGGCGGCGCACCGCCCACCAGCTGCCGCAGAGCGTCAGCAGCAGCAGCGCGCCGAGCACGAGCGGCACCCGGAACCGCGCAAAATAGAACGCCCTGTCCCGCGGCCAGACGACCACCCGGAAGGCGGTCGTATTGCGGCTGCTGCTGACATTGGCGGCGCTCATCCGGCTGGATACCCGGTTCAGCGCGACGGTATATTCGCCCTTATACAGCGGGTCGATCTGCAGCACCGCCGTGCGGCCGTCCTCCCCTATTTTGACCGAATGGACGCCGACACGCCAGTTCCATATGTCCTTGGAGCGTATCTCATACAGCTGGGTCTTGTCGGCATTCTCGTTGATCGGCTGGTTGAAGGTCAGCCGCAGCTGGTCGCGGCGCAGCGTTTCCACCCCGGTGACCTGAGGCTTGGCCAGCTTGTGGCCCATGTAGACCGTCTGAGAGCTGCGGATAGCGCTGCCCAGCTGCGGCATGGCGAGCGTCAACGTTTCAAGCCGCTCACCGTACAGGCTTTCGGGGACCTCGGTGCGTATCTCAAGCGCCGTGGCAAAATAGGCATGCTTTGCCTTCAGCTCGTCCCCCAGCCCGGCCGCCTCGCAGAGAATCAGCCTGCCGCCGGACGCCTGCTGCAGCGTCTCAAAAAGCTGCGGCTTTTCGGTCATTAAATAGACATAGGCGGCCATGCCGATCTGATCCCCGAAATCGCTGGCCAGCGTGCCAACCAGCGCCATATTCGTCAGCACCTGCCCGGCATCAGTCACGATCATCGCAGCCTTGCGCGGGGCCAGCGCCTGAAAATCACTTTGTATGTCGGTGTAGACCGCCGACACCAGCTGGGCACTATCCATGCGGCCCTCGGCCTGCTGCACGGCACCCAGCGCCTTGTACATCAGCGCTTTGTCGGAGGTCGCTGGCAGCACACACTCGGCCGTACCGGCCGTTGTGTAGAGCATAAGCTGGTCGTCCGCGTCCATTGCGTTGATCAGCTTGCGCACGCCGCCCAGCATCGTGTAAAAGTCCGCGGCGGGCAGGTCGGCGCTGTTGTCCAGCGCAAGGATATAGCAGATCGGGTCGCTGGCCACTGCGACAGAGCGCACCTCCAGCCTGCGGTCCCCCAGTGTCAGCTCAGGGCCGGCCGCCTGCACTTTGATCGAGGAATAGGGGTTGCCGTCCCCGTCCAACGCATAGAAATAGACATCCAGCTCCGGCACATTGACATAGACCTGCTCCATCCGGAAGGTCCCGGCACTGGTCATGCCAACGGTGGTGTCCGCCGCCGCGCCGAATGCGCAGGGCAATGCCAGCATCAGTGCCAGCGCTGCGCAGATGCCGAGCTTATGCGGTCTCATGGTTGCCTCCTGCTCCTCTTGCAGCCCCGCCGCAGCCCCGGCGGGCATCGTGCGGCAAGGTCTTATACACCGATCTTTCTGTTCAGCGCGCGCAGGGCCATCACAGCCTTGCGGCGGCGCTTGGGCTGCGGCTTGCCCGGTGCCGCAGCGGGCGCGGGCTGCGCGTCGTCCGGCTCATCCTCATCCGCCAGCGTAAAGCTGGGCATTACCGGCTTGTGGGGCACCGGCTGGGGCGGGGTTTCCTCGTCCAGAATCGGCTCCCCCTGCTGGCGCAGGATCGGGTAGGAGAAGATCGCCCCGGGGATCTCGACCTCCTCATGCGGGTCGCCGGGCTGTTCCTTGGGGTCGGTGTCAAAATAATCCGGTGACGGCGTGATGACGGTGTTCGTCCTCGGCTCGGCATCGTCAAAGCCGGGGGCTACCACACGGTTCGTATCCGGGTCTGCGGGCGCGGGCTGCGGCTCCGGCTCGCTGCCGCGCAGCGCCGAGGCTGCCGCATCGACCTTGTTGGCCGACAGATCGAGCTTCGGCTCGGCATCAGCCTCGGCCAGATCCTCCGTATGGGGGACGAGCGGCGCGCTCTGGCTGGCGTAGTCCTGCGTTTTCTGGAGCTCCTCGATCATTTTTGCAAGGTAGTCCATCATCTCGCCGCGGGTCTTTTCCATCTCGGTGATGCGGCTCTTGAGATCCTGCAGCCGCAGCCGGTGGGCGTTCTGGATCTCCCGTGTTTCATCGGTGGCGGACTGGACCATCTTGCGCGCCTGCGCAATGGCCTGCTCGCGCGCCAGCTGGTCGATGGCCTCAGCCTTGAGGTTCGTATCCTTGAGGATCTTGTCGGCATCGTCCCGGGCCTGCTGGCGGATGCGCGCGGCATCGCCCTCGGCCTCGGCAATGACCTTATCGCGGTCCGCAATGACCTGCTGGCGGGCCTGGTCATGTGCGCGGCCCTTGACCCGCAGCGCAGAGTTTGCCTCCTCACACTGCTCGGTCAGCTCCTTGTTTTCCCGCACAAGGTCGCTGTTTTTCAGGCGCAGCACATCCAGCTGGTTCGTCAGCGAGTGGTTGCGCTCCTTTGCGGTGGAATACTGCGTTTCCAGATTGGTGCGGTAGCTCTGCAGCTTGTCCACCTGCCCGGCCAGCGTTGCATTTTGGGCCGAAAGGTTCTGGTTCTGCATCACAAGGGTCTGGGCATGGCGGCGCAGGGCGTCATTCTCCTGCCGGACGGTGCGCAGCTCGGCGGCCGCCGCTGCGAGGTGCTGCTCATACTCGGCACAAAGCTCCCGCATCGCCTGACGCACATCGTCCGGCTCATACCCGCCGAAGCGTGCCTTGCGCATACCGCTCTGCTCTATGTAGTTGTCGATGTCAATTTTGGGCATTGGTGATTTCTCCCAAGTAAAAATTTACATATACTCGATTTTATTATATGACATAGGGCGGCGTAAAGCAAGAGAAAAGCGCAAAAAAGGCTTTCCCCCTTGGGGGGGAGCCTTTCAAACACAAAAACCGCCCGCTCCATTGCGGAGCGGGCGGCGAAAAGCCTAATGGTTCAGTTCAAATCAAGCGTTAGCCTGAGAAGCAGCAACAGCACAGGCGACAGTCATGCCGACCATGGGGTTGTTGCCGGCGCCGATCAGACCCATCATCTCAACGTGAGCCGGGACGGAGGAGGAGCCAGCGAACTGGGCATCACCGTGCATACGGCCCATGGAGTCGGTCAGACCATAGGAGGCGGGGCCTGCAGCGACGTTGTCGGGGTGCAGGGTACGGCCCGTGCCGCCGCCGGAAGCGACGGAGAAGTACTTCTTGCCGTTCTCGATGGCCCACTTCTTGTAGGTGCCGGCAACCAGATGCTGGAAGCGGGTGGGGTTGGTGGAGTTACCGGTGATGGAAACCTCAACGCCCTCGGCCTTCATGATGGCAACACCCTCCAGAACGTCGTTGGCGCCGTAGCACTTGACAGCAGCGCGCTCGCCGTCGGAGTAAGGAATGGTCTCAACGACCTTCAGCTCGCCGGTGGCGAAGTCGTAGTCGGTCTTGACATAGGTGAAGCCATTGATACGGCTGATGATCTGGGCAGCGTCCTTGCCCAGGCCGTTCAGGATGACGCGCAGGGGCTCCTTGCGGACCTTGTTGGCGGTACGGGCAATGCCGATAGCGCCCTCAGCGGCGGCGAAGGACTCGTGGCCGGCGAGGAAGGCGAAGCAATGGGTGTCCTCATGCAGCAGCATAGCGCCGAGGTTGCCGTGGCCCAGACCGACCTTGCGCTGCTCAGCGACAGAGCCGGGGATGGTGAAGGCCTCGAGGCCCTCGCCGATGGCGGCGGCGCAGTCAGCAGCGCTCTTCAGGCCGCGCTTGACGGCGATGGCGGTGCCGAGGGTGTATGCCCAGACAGCGTTGTCGAAGCAGATGGGCTGAATGCCGCGGATGATCTTATCGCAGTCGATGCCCTTGGCCAGCAGCATCTCGTTGCAGGCGTCGAGGCTCTCGAGACCGTTGGCCTTGAGGCAAGCCTCGATCTTGGGCATACGGCGATTCTGGGATTCAAAAGTTGCCATAATCTATGTTCCTCCCTCTCTTATTCTTCACGCGGGTCGATGTACTTGACAGCGCCCTGCTCGGCAGAGAAGCGGCCGTAGGTGCCGATGTTCTTCTCGTAGGCTTCCTTCGGGTCCTTGCCGTGACGGATGTCCTCCATCATCTTGCCCAGACGGACGAACTGATAGCCGATAACCTGATTGTCCTTGTCCAGAGCGGTCTTGAGGATGTAGCCCTCGGTCAGCTCCAGATAGCGGACGCCCTTGGCCTTGGTGGAGAAAATGGTACCGGTCATGGAGCGCAGGCCCTTGCCCAGGTCATCCAGACCTGCGCCGATGGGCA
>ERZ834769.2845-NODE-2845-length-12131-cov-19.268052_pt1 | contig 12131 bp, 9 predicted proteins | sample MGYA00519690_ERZ834769 | MGnify/ENA primary metagenome ERZ834769 (study PRJEB31850, sample SAMEA3708760) | human gut metagenome | biome: human gut; feature: human-associated habitat; material: faeces | place: China | collected 2014 ... | reverse complement strand
AAGCATTGCTGCTTCGTGCTTTTTTGTGGTGCGCCTCGCGCACTCCTATCCGAACAGTCTTACAAACATCCCCTTTGTGTTTTCTTTCCGGAGGAAAATCGGTTACATCTTCCGTTTGTTCGTCTGATACATCGCCCCGATCACCTGAAGCCGGTTCACCCGGACATCTGCGCCAAGGGTGGACTCCGTTTCCGGGGTGACCAATTCATTTTCTACCGCCCAGCACACGGCTTTCAGAACCTCTTCGTCCTGTACGTCAGTGTATGTCTGCTGAGAGGCCGGTTCCGGCTTGCCTGCCATGTTCCACAGCACGACAGCCAGCTCCTGCCGGGTCTCAGGAACCGCAAAGCCTTCGGGCAGGTTATTTTGAATGTAGCTGTGCGCCAGCAGAATGCCGCCGCCCACAACGGCCGTACCAACGGCCAACGCAGCGATCACAGCACCTGCGCCGCCATCTTCAGAACCAGCACCGGGCTGTTCCGGGTCAGGCTTCGGCTCTTCAAGAATCGCATCGCCGCCGATCGTTCCGCCATTGTTCGTGATCGTGCAATCTATGAAATTGCCGGCCGTAACGGATGCGCCCTCTTCATTGACCAGCGTTCCGGTGAATTTAGTGACCGGCGTGCCGGTTGCCTGGATCGTTCCCCTGTTGGTCACTTCGCCGGTCACTGTGCCGCCATTTGCATTCAGGATGCCGTCATTTTCAATGGGGATGCTGAGGGTGCCGCCGGTGCTACTGTCGATCAGCGTCAGGGTGCCATGGTTGATGATCTTGAAATCGCTTTCCTCCTCTGCAGAGAGCGTTTTGCCCGCCAGATCCACCGTGACTGTGACCCCCTCCGGGATCGTCAAGGAGTTTTCCATTACCGGTGGTAAATAGCTCGAAACCTTGAGGGTGATGCTTTCACCGGCTTCGCTCGGGATCTTTGCTGTCGGCCAGCTGCGGCCGAGCAGATAAACATACTCGTCCGGCGAGCCTTCAATTGTTCCGTTATAGGGGGAGCGATGCTCGATTCTGTGGATCTTGCATCCTGTAATTTCAGCTGCCGCAGATCCCGAATTTTCAACCGTACCGGTAAACTCGGCGCTACCCTGACCCGTGATCTTGCCCAGGTTCAACACAGTTCCGCCGACCTGAGTGTCGTTCACCTTCAGTGCGGCCCTGCTGCCAATATAGATATCATAACGTTCGCTGCCCTTGACAGAGCCTCCGCTCATCACAGCAGATCCGTTATCCACCCATACACCAAACCCACTGTTGTCTTTGATGGTGCCGCCGCTCATGCTGAATTCAGGCGTACCACTGCCTATTGCAGCGATCGAGACGCCATCCCTACTGCTGCCTTCGATGGTGCCGCCGCTCATGCTGAAGCTGGCTTTTCCGCTGGAGACAAGCACTTTAACGCCTGCGCCCTCATGTGCTGTGCAATTTTCAATCGAGCCGCCGGACATTTCAAACGTTCCGCTGGACACATATACGCCGCCGCCCGCGTTGGTCGCATTGCAAGCGGAGATCGTTCCGTCGGTCATCTTAAAGGAGCCGCCATCCACATATACGCCACCGCCGTCGGCTGCACTGCAGCTCTGGATCGCGCCACCGGTCATATGGAATGTGCCGTTGCCCATATATACACCCGCGCCGTAGCCTGCGTTAAAACCGCGGATCGTGCCGCCGGTCAGCGTCAGTGCATTGTTGCTGTCGCCGCTGCTCATCCAGATGGCACCGCCGTAGCCGTTTACGGTTCCGCTGCCCTGAATGACACCCGTTCCGATGCTGTCCTCGATCGTCAGCGCGCCGTTCCGGATCCAGAACGCTTTGCTGTTTTCCGGTGCCGTAAGCGTATGGCCGTTCAGATCAATGGTCAAACTGTTTCCGCTGTCCACCGTGACAGAACCGGTCATCACGGTATCTGCCGCCAGCCGGACCTTGCACTCTTTGTTTGTATAGGTCAGCTGATCCAGCGAAGAGACCTCTGAATAGTCCCCACTGCTGTTCTGCTGGTCGATCTCCTGCCCGATCACAGTTTCAGGTCGCTGCCCCCCCGGACGCAAAAGCAGGGGCAGGCATGATGCTGACTGCCATACTGACCGCCAGAACCATGCTGATCAAACGTTTTTTCATTTGCTAAGTCCTCCTTGAAAGTAAAATTTTTCCTGTCTGTTACAGACAAATCATTGTTTTTATTCTAACGCTTTTGAACGGTCATTGCAATAAGCTGCAGCGATCCAATGCAATGTATTTTCACACAAGACCGGTTTACCTGTTTTCTATTTGTGTACAATCTTGCTCTTGTGCATCGCAGTGGAATCGATTACAATAAAGTCTGACAAAGGCAGTGTGGCCCCGGCGGGCTGCACTGCCTTTTCTTTTTTATATCAAAAACCCGAATCTTCTGGCAACCAAGATCATCGTGCCGCACCGGCTCATCCAACGGGAGAGCTGCTGCCCGCCGCCGGAGATCTGATGTGCAAAAAACGAGGCCGTTCCCTCTCTTTTCCAGAAAGGCAGAACGGCCTCGTTTTGCTTATTTTTTCCGGTACTCCCGGGGTGTCGTGCCGAAGTGCGCCTTGAACGTCCGGTTAAAATAGGAGAGGTTCTCAAACCCGCACCGGGAAGCGATGGTCAGAACCGTCTCATCCGTGGCCTGCAGCGCTTCGGCGGCGGCGTTGAGCCGGAACTCGTTCAGAAAGGCCACAAAGCTCTGCCCGGTCATCTGCCGGAACCACCGCATGAAGTGGCTGGCACTGAAGGAGCAGACCCCGGCGGCATCGGCGACCCGGAGTTCCTCGGTATAATGGGCCGAGAGCCATTGCAGGAGCGTTTTCAGCCGCTGGGTGTCGGCTGTCTCGGCGGCAAGCCGCTGCCGGCCCTGTGCAAGGAGCAGGGCAAGAAACCGCAGCAATGCCCCCTTGACCTGCAGCTCGTAGCCGGGGAGCTTGGCGCGGTTGGCATCCTCCACCTCCCGCAGGCAGGCGGCGGCCTGCAGATAGCACAAGTCGTTCGGGGTCAGCCGCGCAGGCAGCGACAGGCGCCCGCTTTGCAGCGGAAGCAGATATTTCTCGGCACAAAGGTCCTCTGCGCCACCCAGAAGCTCCAGCTCAAAAATGATATTTTCGTATTCCATGCACTGCCCTTCGGCCTGCCGCAGGGCATGGAGGGTGCCGGGCGTAAAAATAAAGATGTCCCCCATGCGGGCCGGGCAGCTCTCAGCGCCCACCTGCACCAGTCCTGTGCCCCGCTTGACAAAGACCAGCTCCATGCTCTCCTGCCAGTGGAGCGCCACCTGCGGAAAGTCCCCCGGAATGGTGCAGGGATACAGATTGAAGGGAAACCGCACGGCACCATGCTGCTTGGTCTCCTGCAAAGATGCCTGATTTTGCATTGTTTCACCTCCCGATGATAGGATTGTACCACAGTCTGCGCTTTTTAGGCAAGATTTTGATTGTTTTATGTGGTATATTTGGAAGTACAGATGTCAAACCTGTTTTCCGCAAGGTGTATTTGAAAACAAAAAATTTGTAGAAACAGACTCTATTTTCGACTTTTCAGATACGCCCTAACAAAGGAGGATGCATTTATGAGCTTTACCGAAACGTTACAGGGTCTCACGGGCAAGCCGCTGGCAGACTGCACGAATCAGGAGCTGTATCTCGCGCTGCTGGAACTCGTCCGGCAGAAGAGCGCCGACCGTGTGCAGCCGGTCACCGGCCGCAAGCTGTACTATATCAGCGCCGAATTTCTCATCGGCAAGCTGCTGTCCAACAACCTCATCAATCTGGGACTGTACGATGAAGCCCGCGATGCACTGGCTGCCGTCGGCAAGAGCCTTTCCGATATCGAAGAGGTAGAGCCGGAACCTTCTCTGGGCAACGGCGGTCTGGGCCGTCTGGCTGCCTGCTTCCTCGACTCTCTGGCAACGCTGAACCTGCCCGGCGACGGTGTGGGCCTGCGGTATCACTTCGGCCTGTTCCACCAGTCCTTTGAGGACGGCGTGCAGAACGAAAAGCCCGACCCGTGGCTCACCGCCCACAGCTGGGCAGAAAAGACCGACATCACCTACCCGGTGGAGCTGGCGGGCAAGGAGTACACTGCCCGGCTGTACAAGCTGGCCGTTACCGGCTACGAGGGCCGCACCAACACCCTGAACCTGTTTGACCTTGACACCATCGATGAGAGCATCGTCCACGACGGCATTGCCTTCGATAAAACTGCCATCGACAAGAACCTGACCCTCTTCCTCTACCCGGACGATTCCGATGAGGCAGGCCGCCGCCTGCGGGTGTACCAGCAGTACCTGATGGTCTCTGCCGGTGCCCAGCTCATTCTGGCCGAGTGTGCCGCCCGGGGCTGCGATTACCATGATCTGGCCGACTACGCCGCCATCCAGATCAACGACACCCACCCCAGCATGGTCATCCCGGAGCTGATCCGGCTGCTGGGCGAAAAGGGCATCGAATTTGAGGAAGCCGTAAAGATCGTCACAAAGACCTGTGCCTACACCAACCACACCATTCTGGCCGAAGCACTGGAAAAGTGGCCCCGCGCCTATCTGGATGCCGTAGTGCCCCAGCTGATGCCCATTATCGAAAAGCTGGACGCACTGGCCCGCACCCGCACCAAGGACGAGAGCCTTGCCATCATCGACAAGGACGACCGGGTGCACATGGCCCACATGGACATCCACTTCACCCACTCCACCAACGGCGTGGCAGCGCTGCACACCGAGATTTTGAAAAATTCCGAGCTGCACGGCTTCTACGAGCTGTATCCGGAAAAGTTCAACAATAAGACCAACGGCATCACCTTCCGCCGCTGGCTGCTGGAATGCGACCCCCGCCTGACCGCCGCGCTGGAACAGCACATCGGCTCCGGCTTCCGTAAGGATGCCGCCGAGCTGGAAAAGCTGCTGGCCTTTGCCGATGACGAGGCTGTGCTGGACCAGCTGACCGCTGTGAAAAAGGCCAACAAGGAAGCACTGGCAGACTGGCTGCTGCGCACCCAGAAGGTGAGCGTGAACACCGATGCTGTGTTCGACATCCAGTCCAAGCGCCTGCACGAGTACAAGCGCCAGCAGCTGAACCTGCTGTACCTCATCCATCAGTACTACGAGATCAAGGCCGGGCACCTGCCCGCTGCTCCGCTGGTGAGCATCTTCGGTGCCAAGGCGGCACCTGCCTACACCATTGCAAAGGACATCATCCATGCGCTGCTGACCCTGTCCAAGGTCATTGCCGCAGACCCGGAAGTGTCCAAGTGGCTGCAGGTGGTGTTCGTGGAGAACTACAACGTTACCGCCGCCGAAAAACTGATCCCCGCCTGTGACCTGTCCGAGCAGATCAGCCTTGCCTCCAAGGAAGCTTCCGGCACCGGCAACATGAAGTTCATGCTGAACGGCGCGCTGACGCTGGGCACCATGGACGGTGCCAATGTGGAGATCAGCCAGCAGGTGGGCGAGGAGAACATCTATATCTTCGGCCAGACCTCCGATCAGGTCATCCACCGCTATGCCGTGGGCGACTACGACCCCGCCCAGTGGGTGGAGGGCGATGTCAACATCCGCCGCGCCATCAACTTCCTCACCGGCCCGGAGATGCTGGCCGCCGGTCACGCCGAAAACCTGACCCGCCTGCACAACGAGCTGATCCATAAAGACTGGTTCCAGACCCTGCCGGACTTCAACGCCTACGTTGTGCGCAAGGGGCAGGCCCTCAGCGATTACGCCTGCGACCCGAAGGGCTGGCGGCGCAAGTGTCTGGTGAATATTGCCAAAGCGGGCATGTTCTCCTCCGACCGCACCATTGCCGAGTACAACCGCGACATCTGGCATCTGGGCGAATAGTTTATTATCGCAATTTTCAAAAAAAGTGCCTATCAAAACGGCACATTTGCGATATGCAGTTTGCAGATGTTGCTTGTACATTAAAAACGCAAACTGCTATGATCTCTGCGCTTCACAATCATTTTTCTTAAAGAAGCTGCTGCACATCGTGTGGCAGCTTTTTTGTTTGTGTGGTCTGTTCATCATTTGATGATGCCATCACACCGCTTGCATCCAATTCAACTTGAAGCGGACAGTTATTTTCTGCACAAAATTTTTTGAGGTTGTAAACCGCAGCAGGGCAAATCCATACCAAAGCAGGGCAAGTTCATACCAGCTCGCAATTGGGGGATCTGATTTTTCAAATTCGAGACCGCTCTGCTGGAACTTCCGAAGAACGCAGACCCCGAAGTAGTAACAGCTAACCGTTTTTGCACAAAAGAGCTCCCAATGAATCAAATATCCGCTCTTCCTAATCCGCTGAAAATTTTATTTCAGGAATACAATCAGGGGCAAATCGAGTCTGTCGGCTTCCGCAGCTTTAAGGAGATCCTTGAAGCCATCCGGCTGATGGATGCAGACGAACGCAGAGGGTTGACGAGAGCCTTGTTCGCCTACCTTCTCTTCTTTTTATGCAAAGGAAAGCAGGCTGTGCAAACCTTGCGCAGAAAAGCCCCCGATTCGGGCAAATGTGCAAACGGTGTGCAGAAAGTGTGCAGCCACTTTCCTACATAAAAAAGAACGTCAAATCTTACGATTTGACGTTCAAAATCTGGTGCACCTCGCGCACTCATATCCGAACTTTTCTCCGCTTTCACGGCTTCCCCGAAAGCGACCGTTTCTGTACCTTCCTTATAGTTAAAGGTAATAAGCACCTTATCATCATAGAGATAGATGGCATTGATGAAGGTATCCACCAGTGCCTGCCGCTGCTCCGGCTGGGTCATATCCAGCTTACGGAAACGGAGCAGCCAGAACCGGACGAATTCTTCTTTCATCTTCGGTTTTGCCAGCCGTTCTTCTGCAATGCGGGCTTGCAGTTCCTTCCGCTGTTCTTCCAGCGCTTCCAGCCGCTCCTTGGTGGAACTGGTCAGAATGCCCATCTGGATAGCGTTCAGCATATTGGTGATGCCGACTTCCGTTTCTTTCAACTGCTTTTCGTAGATGGGCAAATCAGTGCTTTCCTGATTTTGCAGTTCCATTACCTTGGCGATGATGGCGTTCATGGAAGCATCGTCTTCCACCAGTTTCATGGTCTCATTGACCACCAAATCTTCTAGCCACTGTTTCCGCACGGCCTTTTTATCGCAGGTCTTTTTCTTCTTGGCAGCAGCACACTTATAGTAGGTATACATTTTCCCGGTGTGGCTGACACCGCTTTCGCCAAACATCAGCGCTCCGCACTTACCGCAGTACAGCTTGGTGGTAAGCAGATAGCTTTCCTCTGCCTTATGACGGGCAGGAGCTTTTTTGTTTTTCGCCAGCTTTTCCTGCACCTTGTTGAACAAGTCCTCTGACACCAACGCCGGGATCGCATTGGGCTGTACCACATCCCGCAAACGCAACTCGCCGATGTACCGGCGATTACTCAGCATCCGCTGAATCGTGTTATAGGACATCTCCCCGCCCATTGAATTTTTGATGTTGTGCGCCTTCAACCAATCCCGCAGGTCGGTCATGGTCGCGCCGTCTGCATACTTCTGGAACGTCTGCTCCACATACGGAGCCAACAACGGGTCGGGCTGGTAATGCCGGGTCTCATCGATCATGTAGCCGAACGGAATCGTGCCGCCATTATAAATACCCTTGAGAGCGTTCTCGGTCATACCACGCACGACCTTTTCGGACAGGTCAGCCGAATAATACTCGGCATAACCTTCCAGCACCGATTCCAGAATGATGCCCTCCGGCCCCTCGGAGATGATCTCGGTGGCAGACATGAGCTTGACACCGTTCTTCTTCAGCTGGGTCTTGTACCGAGCACTGTCGTAGCGGTTCCGGGCAAAGCGGTCCAGCTTCCAGACCAGCACGATGTCAAACAGCTTTTTATCGCTGTCCTTAATCATCTGCTGGAACTCCGGGCGGTTGTCCGTCTTTGCAGAAATGGCACGGTCAATGTAGTGCTTGACGATGGTGATGCCGTTCTTTTCGGCATAGGCCGTACATTCACGAATCTGGCCTTCAATGGATTCTTCGCGCTGGTTGCCGCTGGAATAGCGGGCGTAGATCACGGCAGTCATGGCGGGCACCTCCCATTTATACATCATTGAACGGTGAAGCGTTCATCAAGGCAATGTTTCGTATAATGTATATACCATAACTTGTGCAGAATTGCAAGATAAATTTATATTGAAAACCGGCAGTTCTCTGTTTTCAAAGAACTGCCGGTCATACTTCTTATTTACCCCAGACGGTCTCAGCGATTTCCTTGACCAGTTTGAGCTTGTTCCACTGTTCCAACTCGGTCAGCTTATTGCCGATCTCGCAGGAGGCAAAGCCGCACTGCGGACTCAGGCAAAGACGGTCGAGAGGAATGTACTTCTCTGCCTCGCGGATGCGGGCGATGACGGCATCCTTATTTTCCAACCGAGGAGATTTGGTAGTGACAAGACCCAGCACCACTTTTTTGCCATCGGCCACATATTTCAGCGGCTCAAAGCTGCCGGAACGCACATCGTCAAACTCCAGATAGAACGCATCTACATTTTCCTGTGCCAGCAGGAAAGGCGCAATGGTGAAGTAATCGCCCTCGCTGGCCCAAGTAGAGTGGTAGTTCCCACGGCAGACATGCGTGGTAATTGTCAGACCTTCCGGGCGGTTTTCCAGTGCCAAATTGTTCAGACGCAGGTACTCTGCGGCCACATCCTCCACTTTGGTATTGCTCTCCTTGAGGAAGTTCTGGTAATTCGGGTCTCCGATCATGCCCCATGTGCAGTCGTCAAACTGGATATTGCGGCAGCCAGCGGCATACAACTCCTGAATGACGGTGCGGTAGGCGGCAGCAATATCCTGAATCAGTTGTTCGTGGTCGGGGTAAACAGCATCCGTATTTTTGCCATTGTCCTCACGGTACAGTTCGGCCAATAGCTGCGCCGGGGCAGGCATGGTCTGGCGAGCGATGCAATTCTCATCCTCAAACTGCTTGACAAATTTGTAGTGCTCTACAAAAGGATGGTTCTCACCGCTGATCTTACCACTCACTTTAATGGAACCATGGGTAGTCTCCTCACCGTGGAAGAAATAACCGTGATCCAGTTCCACTTCATCAATACCGTGGAACCCCCACATAAAATCCAGATGCCAGTAGCTACGGCGAAACTCGCCATCGGTAATGGCGTGATAACCAGCACGCTTCTGCTTCTCGATCAGGCGGGTGATCTCCTCATTTTCCACAGCGGTCAGCGCGGCACGGTCGATCTCGCCGGCCTTGAACTGGGCACGTGCCTCTTTCAAGCGCTGGGGGCGCAGGAAGCTGCCCACAAAGTCATAACGGAACGGTGATTTCAATTCTGCCATATCGCAAAACCCTCTCTATACGTCATTTTTCCTGTTCGTTGCTTGATGGCAACAGTATACCGCAGGAGTGGGTTTGTGTAAAATACGAAATACAGGCGCTTTGATATAGCTTGAAATTATACCTGCTCTGTATACTTTTTTAGAATCGCAATATACTGTTTTCCGAATCGTCCGGGCTGCACCTGTTTGTGGGTCAGATAGCCGATTTGCATGGAATCATCCACCAAAAGCGGCACGGCACGGATGTTCGGACCGTTGAGTGCCTCGCTGATGACGCCGCTGCAAATGGTATAACCATCCAGACCGATCAGCAGATTGAACAGAGTTGCACGGTCTCGCACCAGAATGTCCTTTTTGCTGTCCAGAGTGCTCAAAATCTCCTCCGAAAAATAGAACGCATTGTGCTCCCCCTGCTCATAGGAAAGGCGCGGGTAGAGCTTCAAATCGTCCAGTGTCAAAGCCTTTTTCTGCGCCAACGGGCTGGCTGCGCTGACGAACACGTGGGGCTTTGCGGTGAAGAACGGCGTGAAAATCAAATCATGTTCTCGGATGACTTTGCGCAGAACGGTTTCATTGTCGTGGTTCAGATAGAGCACGCCCACCTCACTGCGCAGCTTCGCAACATCCTCAATGATCTCGTAGGTCTGCGTCTCTCGGATACGGAAATCGTATTCCTCTCCGCCGTATTCTTTCAACAGTTCCACAAAGGCTTCCACGGCAAAGGAATAGTGCTGGGCCGACACGCAAAACTGATGCTTGACCGGGGCCGAGCCAAGATATTTCTCTTCGATGAGTTCTATCTGAGCCAGCACCTGCCGAGCATATCCCAGAAACTCTTCTCCCTCCGGAGTCAGAGCCACACCCCGGTTGGTGCGGTGAAAAATGGTCAACCCAACTTCCTGCTCCAACTCTCGGATGGCATTCGTCAGGCTGGGCTGTGAAATATAGAATTGCTGTGCCGCCCGGCTGATCGTGCCGGTGTCGGCTACGGTGGTAACATAACGAAGCTGCTGCAAGGTCATAGCGGATCCCTCCCGATGGCTTTTTATCATCCTATCGCAGATGGAACAAAAACACAAGTTTTTTCTGTGATACCGGATCCGCATTGCAGGCATATTCAAGATACGTTTTACCCACGCTGCAAATTCTTTTATAATAGCACCGCAGTCTTGATGGACTGCGGTATTCCCATATCACAAAGGAGGCTTTCCGGTATGGGACAGCGGCAAAGTGAGATCATCAAAAATCACATGGAAGTCTACTGGCACGACTATGCGTCGGCCAGCAAAGGCATCCCCATCACGGAGGCAGGGCTTGTAGAAAAGGCATCTGTCATTGGCCGCACCGGGTTGATGCTGCTGGAATGCGGCACGGGTGCATGGCGTGTCCGAAGTTCTATGAATACCCTCTCGCGGGAACTGGGCGTTACGACAACGGCAGACATCGGTCTGCTGTCCATCGAGTTCACCTGTTTTGATGGAGATCAGTGCTATACCCAGTCGCTCTGCCTGACAAATACGGGTGTGAACACCTCCCGCCTGAATCGGTTGGAACATTTCGTCAACGACTTTGACCGGGAAGGAAAATTCATGACTGGCGAAGAACTGCACAGTCACCTCGATGAGATCGAGCGCATCCACGGTCTGTATTCCCCTACTGCGCTTGGTTTTGCGGCAGCACTGGCCTGCGGGTGCTTCACCTTTTTACTGGGCGGCGGCCCAATCGAGATGTTGTTTGCCTTTTGCGGCGCAGGCATCGGCAACTTTGTGCGCTGCAAGCTGACAAAACACCATTTCACTCTGTTTCTGGGCATCACGGCTTCAGTCTGTTCGGCAAGCCTCGTGTATGCTGTCCTGCTGAAGCTGGCTGAGGTGTTGTTTGCCGTATCGATACAGCATGAGGCAGGCTACATCTGCTCCATGCTCTTTATCATTCCGGGCTTTCCGTTCATTACCAGCGGTATCGACCTTGCCAAGCTAGATATGCGTTCCGGGCTGGAACGCCTTGCCTACGCCATGCTTATCATTCTGGTGGCTACCATGACGGCATGGATCATGGCACTTCTGCTGCATTTGCAGCCGGTACAGTTCCCGGCCCTGAGCCTGACGGTTCCGGAAGAGATCGTGTTCCGTCTGTTGACGAGCTTTGGCGGCGTATTCGGTTTCTCACTGATGTTCAACAGCCCCCGGAATCTGGCGGTCTGTGCAGCCCTCATCGGTGCCGTGACGAACACATTCCGGCTGGAACTGGTCAGCCTTGCCGGGTTCCCGCCCGCTGTGGCTGCGTTTCTGGGTGCGCTGCTGGCCGGTCTGCTGGCATCCTGCCTGAAGAGTGCCGCAGGCTATCCCCGTATCTCGGTCACGGTTCCTTCCATCGTCATTATGGTTCCGGGGCTGTATTTCTACCGTGCCATTTACAATCTGGGCATCATGTCTTTGACCGACTCAGCCACATGGTTTGCAAATGCCATCCTTATCATCGTGTCACTTCCGCTGGGTCTGATTTTTGCCCGTATCATCACCGATAAGACATTCCGTTATTGCACATGACGTGCGTGTCACCTCTCTCCCTCTATAAAGCAAAACGCAGAGAACTGTCTCAGCTCTCTGCGTTTTGTTTTGCTGTGTATGAGGTCATAAAAGGGAACCCGTTTACAGGGTGCTTACTCCCCGTAAACGATCTTGGTGGCAGTTTCCATATGGCGTTCCAGCCGGTCTGCAAAATGTTCCAGCGGCAGGAAGACGCCAAGTTCATCGTAGCGGGTTCCGCCGTCCTTGAGCGTATCCTGTCCATAGT
>ERZ834769.2844-NODE-2844-length-12142-cov-4.778440_pt1 | contig 12142 bp, 9 predicted proteins | sample MGYA00519690_ERZ834769 | MGnify/ENA primary metagenome ERZ834769 (study PRJEB31850, sample SAMEA3708760) | human gut metagenome | biome: human gut; feature: human-associated habitat; material: faeces | place: China | collected 2014 ... | reverse complement strand
AAAAGAATTGTTCCAAACGACAATATTTGTACCAGGTGGGATGGGAATATACAATCTGTTGTCTTTGTTCCTGTCATTGAAAACATTGATTTCATCACCATGTACTGTGATTTTTACAGCTTTCTTTTTCTTTATCAAACATATTTTGATAGTCAATATAACTTTCCATAATAGAAATTGGATATTTAGAAAATGTATTTTTTTCTATTTTATTAATATATTTTTGTGTACCTTTAGATAAAGAAAGTACTAAAGCAATACCTATTATACCGATAGAGCCTGCGAAAGAAGTTAATAAAGTTCTAGATTTTTTTGTAAGTAAATTATTAAAGGATAAAGAAAGAGATGTAAATTTATTCATTGTTTTTCTTTTAGTTTTAATTTTTTTTAAAGAGTAATTTTCTACTTCATAATGACTCGTATCATAAGTAATAACTCCATCATTTAAAGCAATTACTCTATCTGAATACTTATTTGCTAAAGTAACATTATGAGTTACCATTATTACTAGTTTTTCTTTAGAAATTTCCTTTAAAAGTTCCATAATTTGAATTGATGTTTGGCTATCAAGTGCTCCCGTAGGTTCATCACATAGTATAATATCTGGATTTGTGACTAATGCTCTTGCTATAGCCACTCTTTGCATTTGGCCTCCGGATAGCTCTTTAGGTTTCTTTTTAATATAGTTTTCAAGTCCTACATCTTTTAAGACTTTCTTAGCAAGTTTTATACTTTCTTTTTTAGGTTTACCAGCAATATTTAATGAAAGAAGTACATTAGATAATACTGTTTGATGATTTATTAAATTATAACTTTGAAAAATAAAACCTACTTTTTTACTTCGATAATTATTCCAATCACGTTCTTTATACTTTCTTGTGCTTACTCCATCAATAATTAAGTTTCCATAAGTATATTTATCAAGACCACCAATAATATTTAAAAGTGTTGTTTTACCAGATCCACTTGGTCCTAATATTGATACAAATTCATTATTACGAAACGCTAAAGTTACATCATTTAAAGCAATTTGTTTAAAGTTTTTTCCTTCATAAATTTTTGTAATATTTTCTAGTTTTAACATAATTCCTCCTTGCACTAAAAAATAGAAGTTAAATCTAACTCCTATTCATACTCTCGCGTCCAAGTTAATAGTATCAAATAAATTACAATTTGTAAATAGCAAATTTTTATGCAGCAGTAAATCCACCATCAATACTTACTATATCACCAGTTATAAATGATGCTTCATCACTTAATAAATAACATATAAGGTTTGCTATTTCACTATCTTTACCAAGTCTTCCCATTGGAATACTTGATGCCATTACATCTTTATATTCTTTTGGAACATCTTTTAAAATTGGTGTATCAACATAACCTGGTGCAACAGCATTAACTCTTATATTATCTTTTGCATAAGTAAGTGCTAAACTTCTTGTCATATTATTTATTGCTCCCTTACTAACTGAATATGCAAATGCACTATTTGTTCCCACTACTCCAAACATTGAGGATGTATTAACAATAGCACCACCACCATTTTCTAGCATAGAACTAATTACATATTTATTAAATAAAAATATACCATTTTGATTAACACTAATAACTTTATTATAATCCTCAAAAGAAAGTTCATGTGGTTTATTAGCATTTCCACCAATACCTGCATTAGCCACTAAAAAATCAATTTTATGATAATTTTTTAATGTAGTTTCCACTACTAATTTAACATCATCTTCTTTAGAAACATCACATTTAATACCATAACATCTATTTCCTAAATATGATGCAATATCTTCAATATTATCATTTATATCACATATAACAACTGTAGCTCCTTTTAAAATAAGTTTTTTAGCAGTGGCAAAGCCAATTCTACTTGCTCCTCCAGTTACTATAGCAACTTTTCCTTCAAACATAATCCACCTTCCTATTCTTACATAGAAAATTATACTAAATTTTTAAAAAATTGTCTATAAAAAAAACAGAAAATTACTTCTCTTGTTTTTTTAATTTTAAATATGGATTAGATGCCATTTTTTCATAATCTAAAGTACTTTTTTCAATAGACATCTCTCTTAAATAAGCATCTAAATTTGCTTTTTTCATTTGTTCGCAAACTTTTTTAAGTGCATTATATTTTTCAAGAATCATTTTTACTTGTTCAGTATTACCAGTAAGTTTATTATCAAGAAGATTATTTATAAGCATAAGAATTCTAAAATCTATAGCCCTAATTAAATTATTATTAATAGGTTCAGAACATATAAATTCATTTCCATAATGAGTTGTATTTCGATATGCTCTAACATTATTAGAAATAATAAAATCAACATTATGTGGTACAAAAGGATCATATTCATCTTCATCTTTATAAAGGTCTTTAAGACCAACAACGGACAAAGATATCCCATCATTACCATTAATATGGCTTGTTATATCATCACTTAATTTCAAAAATTTATCAGTAAAGTTTTTAACTCCTAAACTATGTAACTCTCCAATTGGTAATAAACCATGTTTTACTATTGAGGGTGCATTTTGATAATCTGAATTATGATGATACCTTGCATTTTTTATATCTATTGATTTAATTTTTGATTCTTCAATAGACTCTTTAATATACTCTAATGCATCTTTTGCTTCGAGATATATTTTATGCATTAATTTTCTTTTCTAGCACCCTAGCATTTTTTCTATCTTTAATTATATTATAAGTATCATTTAATATCATATATTCTTCATCAGTGGGAATTACTAAACAGTCAAAAGATGAACCAACTTCTGAGATAATTCCTTCATGAATGTCTTTAAATCCGGCGATTTTGTTATTCATATTTTCATCAAATTTAACACCTAAACAAGATATTTTTTCCATAATATCTTTTCTTAAACTACTTGCATTTTCACCACATCCAGCAGTAAATACTAATGCATTAACATTTCCATCAAGTTCAAGATAATAATTTGCAATATATTTAGTAATAGAATTTTCCATTATTTTAATGGCATTTATAGCGTTTTCATTTCCACTTTCCGCAAGTGCAGTTACATCTCTAAAGTCATTTTTACCACACATTCCTAAAAGACCACTTTTCTTATTTAATATTTCATTAATTTCAGCTATAGTAAGCCCTCTTTCTTTACTAATATAATCTATAATTGATGGATCTATTGAACCACATCTAGTTCCCATAACAAGTCCATCTAAAGGAGTAAGTCCCATTGAGGTATCATAGCATTTTCCACCTTTTATACAAGATATACTTGCACCAGATCCAATATGACAAATGATTGCATTTACATTTTCTCCATAAATACCCTTAAGTCTTTCAGTTATATATCTATGAGATGTTCCATGAAAGCCATATTTTCTTACACCATTTTCAGTATACCAAGAATAAGGTACAGCATATAAATAGTTTTCTTTAGGCATTGTTTGATGAAAAGATGTATCAAATACCGCTACCTGAGGTACACTAGGCATAATTTTAGTTATACTCGTAATACCCGCAAGTTCTCCTGGATGATGAAGTGGTCCAAGTTTAGTAAGTGATTTAATATTTTCAAAAACTTCTTCATCAATAAGTACAGAACTATCATAAAATTCTCCTCCATGTAGAATTCTATGACCTACACCAGCAATCTCACTTATATCATTAATAAAATGATCTTGTAATAGTTCTTCCATCATTACATTTGCAGCACATTCATGATCTAATATTTCTTTAGACTTTTTAATCTTTTGACCATTAAATTTAAGTGTATATGAGCTATCACCCTCACCTATTTTTTCCACTATTCCATTAACTATTTCAATATTATCAGGCATCTCATAAAGTGAAAATTTAAGTGAAGAACTTCCAGCATTTATTATTAAATATTTTTCTTTCATATTTCCCCCAATCAATATAATTATTTTACTATAATTTACTTATTCAGTCAATTTATTTTACACCATTAAAAATATGGTCTGTAAAAATTACACACCATATTATACAAGGTCAATTTGTTAAATTATCAAAATTGGCAATGCGGGGCGGATACTGCCGCCACGCACATTACCATAGTTCTTACCTTACCCAACGCGATATGCGTTATCCTTAGTTCCATCTCCTGTACCTACTATTTTTAGGATACTAGAATCTAGATAAAATGTTGGGCGGACCGCAAACCGACTATTGAATACGTAAATAAAAGCTACAACAGAACCAGTCGAATAAAAACCAGACACAGAAATTGATTCCAAGGCACCCGGGGAAAGTAACCATTCATCCTTATTTGAACCCCAACTAGTTACTTGTGATGTAAATAACCAATCATTATTTTTACAATCACTAAATGATGAATTATACCAATTAGATAATGCTTGTAATCTACAATTTGCCTTACTAGTTGTACTACCGCCAACTGTTGCATATCCATAATCACTTGGATACATTAGTCCTACTTTAGCAAATACATATTCCGGATTACCACTATATAAATTTTGATTTGTTCCACTTGTAGCATACGGACTTCTTTCTGCTTTATACCAATTTTCTGTTATTATTGTCCCTCTATAATAATTACTTCCAGAAGTATCATTTGCTCCCCCTAAATGCCATTTTGCATTTACTATTGCACTAGACAGTTTACTATTTACTCCACTTGTGGCACGAAGTGTACTTAAGTAAATTCCATTAAGTTCATTTTTCAATGTTGATTTACTCCAATTATTAGATCGATTTGAGGATGACCCACTCCAATATTTGCCACTTGTTCCTCCATAATTATTTGTATCTATTACTTTTAATAGTTTTTTTGTACCACTACTATTTGTTCCATTAGTTGAATATTCTTCTTCAAATAATCCCATTATTCTAAATAATAATGAAGATGATGAACAAGCACCACTTGTTTTATTATCTAAACATATATAATTATTTGGATCTGCTCCTTCATATCTTAAACCATTTTCATTAAATATATCTATATTATTTGCTGCAAAAACTGTATCAAAAGATTTATCAGAAGAAGTATCATCTGTAGTATCATCCGTTGTGACTCTATAAACATTATTCCAAGTTCCATCTCCCAATAGTTTGGTTTTAGAGGATAATGATATTACAGGTCTTACTCCATAAGAGTTATTTAAAAAATCACTTTTTAATTCACCTTTTAAGGACATATTAATCATATATGTATAATTGTATTTTCCATAAAATCCATAGGGTGTTCCAGTCCAATAGTTTTGATTTGTATTTAAATAAAATTCACTATTTGTGATATCGCTACTACCAACCCTTAATACACCTCCAGCCATTGATATTTCATCAGCCGTTATTAGCCCTACTGGATATGATAATGTTCCATTTCCATTGTTAGTATTTACTGTAAATTTGTCACTTGCTGTCGGACATTTTAATTGTGGACTTTTATTTGTATATAACCTAGTAAATGCCGAATAATTAAGTTCACTCGGAGATGATGCCCACGTTCCAGATGTTACACTACGATCATTACAAAAAATTTGATCCGTTACTAATTTTTTTGGTATTGTATCACTCACTAAAGTTGTTCCTTCATACCAATTATCTAAATATATTTTTATTGTACTTGGTGTACTGGTTCCGTGTTGCTGATTTGATGTATACATATAACCAACCTGTACTGTTGTACCCATATTTTCATTAAATTTACTCATTCCAATTTGTGTACCTTCTCCTGTCATTACCGTTGCTGTACTACTATCTGGTTTTGTTGTTCCTGAATATATCATTCTTATACTACCATCACCATTTATTCTAATAATTCGCCAATATATATCTTTGCCATTTTCTTTTCCAAATTTTACCCAGTTATTATTTACGGCTCCTCTAAAATAGTATGATTTCATACCTGTTGTTGCTGTATAATCATCCTCTTTTGCATACATTCCTTCATTTGTTGTGGCGGTAGCACTAAAATCTGGTATACCCTTTCCTTCTATATATACTTTTGCCTCATCTACTGTTGTTGCTCCATTTCCATTATCTAATAAGATTTTTTCATAACCTTTTGGTTCAGAATCATAATCAAAATATAAAAAACAACTATCAGTTCCCACAAAAGAAAAACTAACCTTGCCTAAAGTACTATCATAATCGCCAATAACGCCATTATTTTTACAATAACTTTTATCTCTATTTAATACATAATCACCTTTAGGAATATCTTTTGAATTTGATTTTGTATAATCAGTTGCTCCATCTTCTTTAATCATTATTGCTAAATTATTTTGTTTTCTTTTTTTAGTTTTAATTACTTTATTTTTATTTTGATAAATATTATAAGTTAAAAATATACTTCCAATTAAAATAAGAACTATTAAAATTACATATACTTTTTTATTTTTCATAATATCACTCCAATCCCTTATAAACACTGGGTTCATTTTTCTCTTATCTTATACATTTGAGAAAATTTGTTGTCCTTTTTACGTTGTTTAGTCTAGTCAAAATCCCTTTTTAGTAGTATAATTTAATAGTAAGTAACGTAAATACGAGGGCGTTTTTTCTCAAATGTATAAGATTTAAGAAAATACGAACGAGATAAATACTAAGAAAAATGATGTTCTTGGTATTTTTTAATATATTAAAAAAATTAACACCTTCATGTTAATTTTTTATTTTTTCAACAAATTCATGTCTAGTTTTGACATGTTTTGTCGAAGCCCTCGCAATACAAAATATATATGTATAATAACTACTCGAACGTGCTGAAAATGGCGTTACCTTCTTAATTTTTTCTAAAGAAAAACTATAATCACGTACTCCTAGATTTAAAAATTAATGCAACCTCTATTTTTCAATAAAATTAAATACCTCAATTTATTAAAGTTTAACTAAATTTATCTAAAAACTACCATTTTGGTAGTTATGTTGGTAGTTAGAAGTTATTTTAAATATTCTATATGAATAGCATAAACGCCATTACTTCTTATTGCATCTTTATATCCATTTATGCTGTTAATTGATTTTATTCCTTCATCATAATTGTCAGTTGATGATAATGTATATTTAGTTCCTTCTAACATCAATAGTTTTTCTATTGATTCATACCAATTTATTTCCTTAACTATACACTTTATTTTTTCTTTATCGTAAGAGATGAAGTTTATATAATCGTTTGGTTTTATAACAGAATAATCAAAATGCCCATTTCCATTTTTAGTGGCACGTATTTCAATTTTTTTCAGATTATTCTTTATTGCGTTAAATGCACGATTATTAATATTAAAAGTATATTCCATTAAATCAATCTCCTTACTTTTGAATTATTTAAGTACTTTGTTAAATTTGGATATCTTTCTTCATAAGCATACCCTTGTGGTGGCACAAAATTAAATTCATCCCTTAACTTTGATAAATTTATTGGTTCCTCTAAAATATCAACGTGTTTTATTTCATACGCATATTTTGATTTCTTTAAGCCGTTATTAAAATCTAAATTTCCATAGCCCTCTTTTAATATTTTATTTGGATACACTATAACATTACCTAATTCTATTATATATTTTAGAGCACAAGTGGGAACAGTTTCATAAACATATAAAATATCTATTTTTTGTTTAGGGTAATATTTTCTAAATTCATAATTTTTTTCGCCAGTTTCAATCTTTTTTGTAAACTCTGGTTTTATGCTCAGGTAGATTCCTTTTTTCATATTCTTCAAACTCCTTTTTAAAATAATAAATAGAATAATTTCTAAATAATAAATATGGATTAGTTATCCAATTATTAGTTATTTTATGTATGACATCAAGTGCATATATTCCCTTTTCATTTTTTAAGAATTCATAATTAATCAAATAAGATGGTAAGTCACTATATGCGCCTTGTTTAACATATAAAGATTTTGATAATTTAGCTCCTGACCAGTCCAATACAAGCGGTGTATATAAAATTGCTGGTAATTTATTCACAGGGTAACCTAAAATTGCAGATGGTTTATACAATAATTCTTCTTGATAAAAACCGGCATAATCACTTCCTGTTATTCTCATTATCTGATAATCTTGTGTTAAATCTTCATTATGCATTCCATAAGCTATGGCTCTTACTAAATTCCTAACTGGGGTATTATATTCCAGTCTATCACTTTCATCTTTTATATCAGTTACAAATTCTCCATGTTCTGGACAATATGAATATATCTTATCACCATCGAATTTAGTTAATTTGCTATTTTTATCTGCTAATCCACAGCTTGGACAGGCAACCCTTATTCTTAAGTTACCATATTTAGGATCTAATATTGGCGCAATCACTTTCTTATTATCAATTATTTGCCTTACAATGGGATAAATGTATTTTTGTTTATTGAAGTTGCTTTGAAATCTAATCATATAATCAATTTTATCACTTTGTTTAAAAAATTCCAAAATTTCTAAATAATCATCAAAATTATTATCAATTTTTCCGGTATTTTTTAAACTTTTTTGATATTTAATGCCATTTATTTCAACTGTTTCACTAGGTGCTGTATCAACAACTTCAAATAAGACAGAAACATCTAACTCTGGTTTTATTTCTTTCATCTTTTTTGCTAATGAAAAGGCTGTTGAAAACACAATTAAAGTTCCAAAATGAGGTGAACTGTTAGGTTGTGCCCCAATACTAATAACTATTTTATTTTTATTAAATTTATTTAATAAAAAATTAGCTATATCCTTTTCAAAAACATAAGATCCTCCACCTAAAGGGTTATAAACATTATCATCACATTCTATTATCATTACAAAACCTCCAATAAGTTTACTATATTATATCATAAATTCTTAAATTTGGTTTATTTTTCCACATTTTTGTATAAATTTACTGTCTTTAACTACCCATAAAAATATTATTTTTTAAATTTATTTTAACAATTTTAAACTTTTAAAATTTTTATCATATATATTTAATCACTATAAACAAAAACGAGAGCTTTCGCTCTCTTCAGAGGGTTTTGGTGCACCAAGATTTTTCACTAGATGAAAGGAGTAATGTAAATGAGCAAAAAGGACCTCTAAAGAGTAGTAATTTTGATTATCATTTTATTATTCTGGAATAGCTACCCAGAATATATAAAACGCGCCGTCCAGATTATAATAAAAATCATTATGTGGTTATACCATGTTTTGAAATCTATTATAGCCGGATAGCGCTATCACCTTGTTGGTAACGTGAATTTCCTTCACGTTCCTATTTATAATACAACATTTATTAATATAATTATGCAAGTACTTGGACTTGTATTTTTTCATTTAATGAATTTAAATATTCAAAGATTATTTTTTAATAAGTGATTATAATCATAAAAAAAGAGTTTACTTTTGTAAACTCATCTATGTCAAGAAAACAAAATGTTTTCTAAAATTATTATATGACTATTAAATAATTATATACCTATCTTTCTCCCTCTTCGAGCATTTTTTGAATAAATATACCATAACCAGAATATGGATTATCAACAATAACATGAGTTAATGCTCCGACTATTTTATCATCTTGAAATATTGGCGAACCACTCATACCTTGAATAACACCGCCAGTAAGCGATATTAATCTATCATCATTTATTTTAAAAGTAATATTTTTTATATCACTTGTTTCATTTATTTTAGTTATTTCTATATTAAAACTTTCCTCTTTATCACCATTTAAAACTGTTTTAATTACAGCACTTCCTATTTTAGCATTACCAACTTTTATTAAATTATTAGAGTTAATTTTATCATTATAAATACCAAAGATTCCATATCTTGTATTTTTTACTATATTACCAAATTCATAATTATAATTAAATTTAGCTATTTTACTTCCTGGAGTACCTATGATGCTTTTTTCAATACCTGTAACAAAACTATTAAAAATAGTACCCTCTTTTATTTCAACTTTCTCATTAGTATTACTTTCCACTATTTCATGACCTAAAGCACCATATATTAATGTATTTGGATCAATATAAGAAAGTGTACCAATACCCATAATTGAACTTTTTACAAAAAGACCTGTTTTAATAACTCCATCAATACTTATTAAATCAAGCTTAGTTTTCTTTTCTAAACCTTTTCTAATATAAGTAACTTCTATAGTATCATTACTGATATATTTTTCAATAGCATTTGATAGTTCATTTACATTTGAAACCTCTATATCATTAACTTTTATAATATAATCTCCATTTGCAAGTGAGGGACTTCCCTTATTATATTTTCCATTAACTTTATAAAAGCCAATTACCATAACACCTTTTGTATCAACTTTAATACCTAAAGTTTTACCTCCAGGAATTATATAATCAGAATATGCAAATATACTTATAGGTATAAATAAAATACATAAAAATACTAATGAGCTAAATACCATTTACTGTCTCCGATAACCAAATAACTATATTTTTACATGCATCCATGAATATCCGCTTGCAATGGCTGCCTTATAATTCGGGTCTTTTGTGGTGTTGTAGTTAAGTGCATAGTAATCTTTGGCGTGATGTCTGCTCCACTCAGGGTCATAAACCAAGCCGTCAACCTCTGCCCAGCCGTGACCGCCGCTGTTGCAGCAGTATACATTCTTATAACCGATGGCTTTTGCCATATAAGCAAATGCCGCACCGTAGCTGAAGCAGTTGCCTGCACCGTCAACAAACATATCGTTTGCGTAGATTATCGGCCAATCGCTTCCGTGATAATGAGGGATTCTCGGATTGAGTTCCTTGTAAGCATTCTTTGTATAGTTAAAGCAAGCCTTAAGCTTCTGCGATTTGCTCATACTTTTGTCGGTAACCTTTGCAACTACCTTCAAGGCTCTGAAAAGAGTTTTATCGGATTTTGTTTTAACCTTAGTTGCCTTGCCACTCATTACATTCCAGTCTTTACCGTTCTGAGTAATTCCGTTACTGTATAAAAAGTCAATTTTGCCGTTCTTGTCGGCATAGTACCAACCGTCCTTATCAGAACCTACTATACCGTTTTTCTGAAGGACACCGGATGTATTGTAGTAATATTTATTTCCGTTAATTGTCTGCATACCTGTGCGAAGAACACCCTTGACAAAGGTCAGTTTTTTGCCGTTCACTGTAACCGTACCGTTGGCAAGCTCTCCGTTGCGATAATACTTTGTTTTGTCAATATACGAGCTTATGAGATTGCCCTTTTCGTCAAGACAACGCAATGTGTAGGCTATAACTGTATTTTTTCCCGCTGTTGTGTCAACAAATGAATTGTCGGTTGTACTGACAATTCTGCTCCATGAAGAGCCGTACGATTTTCTGTAAAGTCTGTAACCGTCAGCACCCGAAACACTCTTCCAACTGATAAGATTTCCGTTTTCAGCCTTTGATACGCTTGAAATTGCAGGCGGAGCGAGGAAAAGATTTGTCTTTCCTGTTTTTGAAAATCCGCTTACAAACTTGTCTTTTTTATCAAGACATCTTACAGTGTAAGTATACTTTTTACCGTTGGTAAGCTTACCGTGTGTATAGCTTGTTGATGTAGTTGTGGTAAGTCGTTTCCAACTGTTGTTTTTAAGGTAATACACTCTGTACTTTGCCGCACCACTACACTTTGACCAAGTAATTTTTGAACCTGTGACAGTATTCTCAATCTTTGTGATTGTCGGTGCTTTTACATATGTAATACCTTTTCCGCTGTTGAAATAGCTAATGAAATTATCTTTCTTATCAAGTGCTCTGATTGTATATGTGTAGCTTGCACCTGATGTGGCAGTTGTGTCGGTAAATGAACCGTTCTTAGTACTGCCTATGCGTGTCCAACTTGTGTTCTTTGTTTTTCTGTAGACACGGTAGTTTGGAACATAGCTGTTTTTGCTCCACTTAATTTTTACACCGCCGTCAATATTTTCAATTGAACTGATAGCAGGAGGAGCAATAAAAACATTTGAATAGCCGTCCCGATTGAAGTCGCTTACAAAATTATTCTTTTTATCCAATGCTCTTACGGTATAAACATATGTTGTGTTATTTTTAAGAGAATTGTGTGTAAAGCTTGTAGTCGTTGTTTCTCCGACGCGACTCCAAGAGCTTCCGTTACGAACATATACTCTGTATTTAGTCGCTGAATCGTACTTACTCCAGCTTATCTTTGTACCTTTTGCAGTGTTTGAAAAGCTTG
>ERZ834769.2838-NODE-2838-length-12156-cov-5.415833_pt1 | contig 12156 bp, 10 predicted proteins | sample MGYA00519690_ERZ834769 | MGnify/ENA primary metagenome ERZ834769 (study PRJEB31850, sample SAMEA3708760) | human gut metagenome | biome: human gut; feature: human-associated habitat; material: faeces | place: China | collected 2014 ... | reverse complement strand
ATCCATCATATCGGCTTCTGTTGCCAAAGAGACAACCGAAGCTACACGTGCACGCGGATATTCCATTTTCTATATGATGGTAAATATCGGCGCTTTCACCGGTAAGACTATTATCGACCCGCTAAGGAATCTGATTGGAGAGCAAGCATATATCTATATTAATTATTTTTTTATTCAAAATGTTTTGTTTTAAATAATTTCTAACTGTTTCTACCTCAGGAAGTTCTGGCATATTTCCTCCTTACTTTAAATCATACCAATTAGTTCCAACATCAGTACTTACCTTAAGTGGCACTGATAGACTAACTATATTTTCCATTGCATCTTTTACAATGTTTTCAACTTTTTCTAGTTCTTCATTTTTAACATCAAATATAAGTTCATCATGAATTTGTAACACTAATTTACTTTGAATATTTTCCTTTGTAAATATTTCATCAACTTTAATCATTGCCATTTTAATAATATCGGCAGCACTACCTTGAATTGGTGTATTAATAGCCATTCTTTCACCTGATTTTCTAACCATAAAATTAGCATCATTTATTTCACTAATAACTCTTTTTCTTCCATAATTTGTATAAACATAACCATTTTGTTTAGCAAATTCTATCATTTTTTCCATATACTGTTTTACTTCAGGGTAAAGATGATAATACTTTTCAATAAACTCATCTGCTTCTTTTTTAGATATATGAAGATTTTCACCAAGACCAAAACCACTTATTCCATATACAATTCCAAATATTACTGCTTTTGCAGCACTTCTTTCTGCTTTGGTAACATCTTTTATATCTTTATTATGAATATCGGCAGCAACCTTTGCATGAATATCTCCACCCGCATTAAAGGTATCAATCATTGGTTTAGAATTTATTGTTGAAGCAAGAATTCTTAACTCTATTTGTGAATAATCTAAACTTAGAAATACATCATTACTTGGTAAAAATGCTTTTCTAATTTGTTTTCCTTCCTCGGTTTTAACAGGAATATTTTGAAGATTTGGATGAATCGAAGAAAGTCTTCCTGTTCTTGCTACCGTTTGTTTAAATATTGTATGAATTTTACCGTCCACTATATATTCTTTTAAGCCATCAATATAAGTGGATTTTAATTTAGATAATCCACGGTATTCTAAAATCAAATTAATAATTGGATGAACATTTGCAAGTTTTTCTAAAGATGCTTCATCTGTTTTATAGCTAGTTTTATTTTTTTTACCTTTACCTACTTGCATCTTTTCGAAAAGAATCTCTCCAAGTTGTTTTGGAGATGAAATATTAAATACTTCGCCTGCATACTCATATATCTTTGCTGTGATTTCTTCGAGTTTTTTAGAAATAACTTCTTTTTGATTATCCAAAATTTCACTTGATACTTTAATTCCCTCTTTTTCCATTTTAAGAAGCACTTTTGAAAGTGGAAGTTCGATTTTTTCATAAATTTCCTCTTGTTTATTTTCTTTCAAAAGATTATAATTATTCTCATAATTTTCAAATAAGAATTTTAACTTTAATAGTTCATATTGAATATATTCAGGTGTTCCATAAATTTTAAGTAAATTATTTATTGTTGGTATTTCAAAGCCACATTTTATTGCGGTAAATGAAATATCATCCTTAATATTATCTCCATTTAAATATGAGCAAAGTGAATAATCAAGATAAACATCGAAATTACTATTTAATAAATACTGACATTTTTTACTATCAAAACATACTACCCTTTTATTAGTTAAATTTAAATACTTAATATTTTCTTTGGAAAAATAATAGAAAAATTTACCATCGTATAATGAAGCACTTACTATATTTGCACATGTATAATCTTCATTATCACATTCAATATATAAAGAAACTATATCATTTGTTACAACATTAATATTTTCATTTACTGAAATAAAATTTATTTTTTCATTCTTTTTTTCTTTTGTAAGATTACTTAAAAGTGAAGTAAATTCTAGTTTAGAAAATACATCATATAATAGTTCATTATCAGGTCCATCATATTTTAAATCATTTAAAGATATTTTAAGAGGAACATCACAATATATAGTGGCTATTTTTTTTGACATAAAAGCATCCTCTTTAAAGGTAACAAGTTTAGCATGAGTACTACCTTTTATTTTATCAATATGTTCATATAAATTTTCAATTGTTTGATATTCCTTTAAAAGTTTGATTGCGCCCTTTTCACCTATACCTTTAACACCAGGAATGTTATCAGAACTATCTCCCATTAAAGCTTTTAAATCAATCATATTAATAGGATCTACTCCATATTCCTCTTTAAAAGTTTTTTCATTAAAACGAATAAATCCTGTTTGTTTAAGAAGTTTAACATCAGTTTCAAAATTTATAAGTTGAAGTAAATCTTTATCTGATGAAATTATTGTAGCATCAAAATCAGCATCTTTAGCACACATTTTAACTAAAGTTCCTATAATATCATCTGCTTCATAAGGTTCAAGTTCTAAATATTTTATACCCATTGCCGTAAGAATTTCTCTTGCATAAGGCATTTGCATTTTAAGTTCATCTGGAGTGTTTTGTCTTCCCTCTTTGTAAAAAGAAAATTCTTTTTTACGAAAGTTTTTGCCTACATCAAAAGCCACGGCTACATATGATGGATTTTCTTCTTTAATTATTTTATTAATCATATTTACAAAAGAAAATAAGGCATTTGTAGGAAGTCCCGTACTTGTTTTCATATTTGCTCCACTATAAAAAGTTGCATAATAACTTCGAAACATCAAATTATTTCCATCAATTAAAATTATTTTTTTCATTTTTACCTCCTTAAACTTTTATCATTTGTAAATTCTTTTGCATTTACATATATTGGATCAATATTTGGATTATATCTATTTTCTAAAGTGTAACCAAAATATTTTACATAATCTTTTGCTATAACAAGCATAAATGTTGTATCAATTATTTTATTTTCATTTTCAATCCATGTATGTCTTCCGTCTGAAGAATTAACTGTTCCAATTAAAAATTTATTTGTACCTCCACATAAATAAGGATTATCAAGTGAATAACTAACTTGTTTAGCACATACTGTGCAATAACCTAAATTAGCACCATCTCTAAATACTTCACAAAATGAATTTACTCCTCTTGAACGTATATTTTGCATATCAAGTTTATCCCATAACTCTTGTGAAAAACCAGATACTTTCCCACTTTCAATACCTTCATCTACAATTTTTTTAAATTCAGGATTATTAGCATATAAATCCTTTAATATATCATAACATTTATAATTTTCTGTTCCCTTAACTATTAACTTATCTAGCATATCTTACTCCCATATATATAGTATACCATAGATTTTAACATTTAATAAAAAGAATATAACTTAGCATTGTTATTTAATTTCTTTTTGTGTAATTTTAATTAATGTGACTATATTTAGGATTTAATAGCATAATTACTAAAATTATTATCATTTTTCCTTTTTTTCTGATTATAATATTAATAGTCGGAGTACATGGTTTAAAATGTAGTTTCAAAAACTAGGAAACTATCAAATTATGGTATACTCCGATTTGACACATTATAGTTTTTATGCTACAATGTAGTTATTAAAGAAGCAAAAGCGTTGACTTCACAACAAGGTTGCTTCTTTTTTTTGTATATTTTTATCAAATCATCTTTGCCCACTAAAATAACATTATTTAGCCATGAATATTTAGGTCTATTTAATGCTTTTGTTATTTGATGCACTGCTTCAATATTTGTTAAATCACATTCATCCCTTAATAGTGAAATAATTACATTTTTTGTTTGATTTTTTGCCTGATCAAAAGCATGGGTTATTTTACAATTCTTGCTTTTAATGTTGTTACTTTTTTTAGGTGCCTTTACATCATAATATCTTTTATATGTATGTAATAATTTATTATAGTATTCAGCATCTGGAGTTCTCACACCTTTTTCTTGAACTCTATGTATCATATTAAATTGTCCACCTATTTTATTTTGAATTTGTTTTAATGTTATTCTTTCAATATCAGTTATATCTTTCATATCAAAAGATGCATTTTTTAAATTATATTTTAAATATCTAGATATTTCAGGTATTGGATTATCATTTGGAGTAGCCATTTTTATTAATTCATCCGTGATATCTTTATATAGCATTTCTTGGCTTAAAATCATCTTGCTTATATTTTCTCCCTTCATATATATTTATTACCGGAAAATTTCTGATTTCCTCCTTTTTTTGTTAAATTTCTTTAAAAAAATTAAAATTTTACATAATTTTGACATTTTTAATTGATTTATTTGACATTATTTTACAATTAAAAAAATGTAAACTGTTTTACATTGAGATATAAAAAAATAACTAGATTTTTTCTAGTTATTCAATAGTTATAATTTTATTTTCTTCTAGACTTTTTGGAACATCTATTACTCTTTGATTAGAGGATCCTTTCCATTTTAAAGTTGGATTATGAAGACTATTTACAAACTGACCATCCACTAAAACATCAATGTAGTTTAGTATTTCCTTTCCTTTTAAATCTTTATCAAATAGAAAACCACTCCATACCCATAAAGTTTTATTAGGGTATTTTTCTTTAAAGGCTTTAGCAAGTTTAGTAGTACCCTCAATATTATTAGGATGTAAAGGTTCTCCACCCAAAATAGAAAGTCCAGTAATAAAGTCTTTTGAACAAAGTTCTAGCACTTCCTCAATTGTTTTTTCAGTAAACTCATTTCCTCCATCAAAATCCCAAGTTTCTTTATTAAAACAATTTTCACAGTGAAATTCACATCCTTGCATAAATATTGAAACTCTTACCCCTGGTCCATTAGAAATGTCCATTTTTCTAATTTTATGATATCTCATATTTAAGCATCCTTATTATCTATGTGCATTACTCTTTCTTTTATTTCTTCGGTTCTACCTTTATTCCAAAAGTTAGTTCCAATATAACCACAAGTTCTACGTGCAACATTTAATTTGTCATGATCTCTGTTTCCACAGTTTGGACAATACCATTCTAGATTATCATCAATTAAGATTTCTCCAGTGTAACCACATGCTTGACAATAATCAGATTTTGTATTAAGTTCAGCATACATAATATTATTATAAATATATTCGATAACTTCCATAACAACGTCTAAATTATTTTCAAGGTTTGGAGTTTCAATATAACTAATTGCTCCACCTGGAGAAAGTTTTTGAAATTCACTTTCAAGTTTTAATTTAGTAAAGGCATCAATTTCCTCGAATACTGGTACATGATATGAATTAGTAATATAATTTCTATCTGTAATACCCTTAACAACACCAAATCTATCTTTTAAACATTTAGCAAATTTATATGTTGTTGATTCAATTGGAGTTCCGTATACTGAATAATCAATATCTTCTTCCTCTTTCCATTTTTTACATTTATCATTCATATATTGCATTACTTTTAAACCAAATTCTTTACCAACTGATTCATCAGTATGAGAATGTCCTGTCATATATTTTACACATTCATAAAGTCCTGCATAACCAAGTGAAATTGTTGAATAACCATGATGTAAAAGATCATGAATACTTTCACCTTTACCAAGTCTTGCAAGTGCTCCGTGTTGCCATAAAATTGGTGCTACATCGCTTGTAACTTTTGAAAGTCTTTTATGTCTTATTTGAAGTGCTCTATGGCATAGTTCTAATCTATCATCAAATATTTTCCAGAATAGTTCCATATCTTTATCTGATGAAAGTGCAACATCAGGAAGATTAATAGTAACAACACCTTGATTAAATCTACCATAGTATTTTGGATTACCTTTTTCATCAACATATGGAGTTAAGAAACTACGGCATCCCATACAAGGATAACATTGACCATTTCCATTTTTATCAATTTTAAGTTCTTTCATAATCTTTTCAGAAATATAATCTGGAACCATTCTTTTAGCAGTACATTTAGCGGAAAGCTGAGTTAAATAATAATATTTACTATCTGGTTTAATATTATCTTCCTCAAGAACATATAAAAGTTTTGGAAATGCTGGTGTAATATAAACACCTTTTTCATTTTTCATACCTTGAATTCTTTGTTTTAAAACTTCCTCAATAATCATTGCAAGTTCATCTTTATATTCATTAGTTTCTCCAAGATACATACATACACTTAAAAATGGTGCTTGACCATTAGTCGTAGTCATTGAATTTATTTGATATTGGAATGTTTGAACTCCATCAGTAATTTCTTTTTTTAAATCCTCTTTTGCATATTTTTCAGCATCTTCTTTTTTAAATTTTCTTGCTTTATATTTATCTAAATATCTTTCATAACTACATCTAACAAATGGTGCTAAATGAGTAAGAGTTATAGTACATCCTCCATATTGTGATGATGATACAGCAGTAATAATTTGTGTAGCAATAGTCATTGCGGTTAAGAATCTATGAGGTTTTTCAATCATAACTCCATTAATATTTGTCCCATTTTGAAGCATATCCTCAAGGTTAATTAAATCACAATTATGTAGTGCATTTTGAGCAAAATAATCAGCATCATGAAAATGAATAATACCTTCATCATGAGCTTTTACAATATCCTCAGTAAGTAAAAATCTACGAGTTATATCTGTTGAGGTAATACCTGCTAAATAATCTCTTTGAGTTGTAACTATCTTAGCATTTTTATTAGAATTTTCTGTATTCCAATATTCACTCTCACCATCTATTAATTCTTTAATAGATAAATCTGTAGTATTACTTTTTCTAACTAATTCTCTTGTATATCTATAAGTTATATATTCTTTTGCAAGAGCATATTTTCCAAGAGCCATTAGTCTATATTCTATAATATCTTGAATATCCTCAACAAGCATTCTTTTTTTCTTTAATCCTTCAACATATTTTACAATATTTCTAATTTGAATATCACTTACTCTATCTTCTTCAGCAACTTCTTCATTTGCCTTTTTAATTGCAAGTTCAATTTTTTCTGGACAATAATCAACAATATGTCCATCTCTTTTAACTATTTTCATAAATCCACCTTCCTCTAACATAACTAAACTATAACACATTTTTAAAAAAATTATTGTTGCAATTGCAACATAATTAAAAAAATGATAAAATTTTACATGAGAGGTGTAAATGATAAAATTATTTGATAAAATATCTGATAAAGAGAAAAATAAATTAATTAACTATCTCGAAGGATTATACTATACTTTTAAAAAAAATGATAATATATCCAAAATACTAAAAGATCATATAATTGGTATAATAATTAAGGGAAATGCTAAAATTATTCATACAGATTATAATGGAGATAAACTTATAATCGAAGAGCTTTACGAAGATGACATTTTTGGTTCTAACTTATCATATTTATATAACAAAGAGTATGATATGATTGCAAACGAAGAAACAACAGTTTTAGTATTTGACTATGATTTAGTAATAAATACTAATTTAAATCAAGAATATTTTAATACATTTTTAAAAAATATTATGATTATTTTAAATGATAAAATTAGAAAAAGAAATGATAGGCTTCAGATAATATCTAAAAAGACAATTCGTGATAAACTTCTTGAATATTTTGATATTGAAAGTCAAGCTCATGGAAGTAGTATAATTTATTTAACTATTTCTTTTTCTGAACTTGCAGATTTTCTAGCAATTGATCGAAGTGCAATGCATAGAGAACTTAAAAATTTAAAGGAGGAAGGTATAATAGATATTAAAGATAAAAAAATTATTTTATTATATCGTCACTCATTTGCTATCTAATCTTTTTTAAAGTATAATATATTTGAAAGGAAGAATAAAAATGTTTGAAAATAAAAAAATTCATATGATAGGTATAGGTGGTATCTCTATGAGTGGTATTGCTGGAATACTTTTATCATTTAACTGTAAAATTACTGGTTATGATGCTGGAGTTACTGATATAACAAAATCATTAAATGAAAAAGGCATCGAGGTAAGTAATAAACCAAATTTAGAAAATGTTAAAAATGCAGATATAGTTGTTTATACCGCTGCTATTCACGAAGATAATGAAGAATTAAAATATGCAAGAGAAAATAATAAATTAGTTTTTGAAAGAAGTACATTTTTAGGAATTCTTATGAAAGAATATGAAAATGTATTATGTATTTCAGGAACCCATGGTAAAAGCACAACAACAGGTATGGTTAGCACAATTTTTGTTAAAGCAAATCTTAATCCCACAATAATGATTGGTGCTCACCTTCCTATAATAGATTCTAATTATAATGTTGGAACTAAAAAATATTTTATTGCAGAATCTTGTGAATATGTAGATAGTTTTTTAGACTTTTACCCTACAAGTGAAATAGTTTTAGATATTGATGATGATCATTTAGATTATTTTAAAAATATTGATGGTATTATTTCCTCATTTAGAAAATTTGCAGATAAGCTTGATAATAATGGTAATTTAATTGTAAATAATGATGATGAAAATACAATTAAAATGGCTAATGGTTATAATAAAATAACATATGGTATTAATAATAATTCAAATTATATGGCCAAAAATATAGAATATGATGATGCAGGACATCCTACTTATGATTTATATATTGATAATGAATATATAGATAAAATATCTTTATCAGTAACGGGTAAACACAATATCTATAATTCACTTGCCGCAATTGCAATGTGCAGGCTTTATAATATAGATATTAGCTTTATAAAGGAAGGACTTTCTTCATACACAGGTGTAGGAAGAAGATTTGAATTTTTAGGTAAATGTAATGGTGCCTTCGTTTATGATGATTATGCTCACCATCCTAGTGAAATTAAAACAACACTTGATTCAGTAAAGAAAACAAAGCATAATAAAGACTATGCTATATTTCAATCACATACATATTCAAGAACAATTCAGCATTTAAAAGAATTTGCTGATGTACTTTCAAACTTTGATAATATTATAATTGCTCCAATTTACCCCGCTAGAGAGGAAAATATTTGGAATGTCAAAGAAAGTGATTTAGTAGATTTAATAAAAGAAAAAAATCCAAATGTAATTTATTTAGATTCATTTGATAAAATTGAAAAACATATAAAAAATATAGTTTCAGAAAATGATTTAGTTATAACAATTGGTGCTGGGCCTGTAAATGAAGTTGCTAAAAATTTAGTAAAGGAATAATATGAAAAATAGTGATTTAGATAAACCAAAAGTTAGAAATAACAGCACTTTAATATTAATAGGTTCAATACTTTTAACAATAATAATAATATTTATGGTATTTTACTTTTTAAGAAGTGAAAAGAAAAATGAATTTGATAAACTTTATAATCAAGATTATTATGTAAGAGTTAATTTTGGTGAAACCACCAAAGGAAATAATTTAATAGATAAAGGTACCTTTTTAAAGGAAACAGATATTGATAAAAATTATTATTTATATATAACAAAATCAAATGTAGTTTATGCATATTATACAGATTATTTTTATATTTTTGATCCACTTCATGGTTACCATATTGACTTTAAAAAAGAGCTTACTGATGATGAAGTTCAAAATATTTTAAAACAAATCGATAGTAATAAAGAAACTACCCTATTTAATAAAAATAAAGATGATTATTTAATACTTCGTTATAATAATGAAAACTATTATATGAATAAAAAGATGCTTCAACAAATACTTCAGGAATATGAAATTATTTTAGAAATCAAATAAAAAGGCCAAAAAGCCTTTTTTTTATAATAAATTATCCAATTGATTTAAATAATTATCAAGTATTTTTATAATATTTTCATAAGATGTTTCTTTACATATCATATTTTTTATTTCACTACTACCCTCAAGACCTTTTAAGTAATATAGAAAATGAGTTCTTATTTCAAATACTGCATTTTTTTCACCTTTTTCAGAAACTAAATCAGTTAAATGTCTTTTCATCATTTCTATTTTTTCTTTATAAGTAACTTTTTTAGGTAATTTACCTTCATTTAAATAATCATTACATTCTTTGATAAGCCATGGATTTCCAAGAAGTCCTCTTCCTATCATTACTAAATCACAACCAGTTTCTAAAAGCATTTTTTTAGCCTCATAACAAGATGTTACATCACCATTTCCAATTACAGGTATATTTACACTTTCTTTAACCTTTTTAATTAAAGACCAATCACTATGACCTGAATATCCTTGACTTCTGGTTCTTGCATGTAAAGTTATTGCACTTGCACCAGCTTTTTCACATATTTTAGCAACTTCCATACAATTTATACTATTTTCATCCCAACCACTTCTTATTTTAACAGTTATAGGACAAGGAACACTCTCTTTTACAGCTTTTACTATTTCATATATTTTTTCAGGGCTTTTTAAAAGTGCACTACCCGCTTGTGATTTAATAGCTATTTTAGGTACAGGACACCCCATATTTATATCAATAATATCTGGATGCATATATTCATAAACTTTTTTAGCCGCAGTGCAAAAACTATCTTTATCAGAACCAAATATTTGTTGTGATATAGGTCTTTCACTTTCATCCATATCTAAAAGTTTTTTAGTCTTTTCATTGCCAAACATTATAGCTTTATCAGATACCATTTCACCTACTACTAAAGCAGCACCAAACTCTTTACATATCATACGATATGTTTTATTTGTTATTCCAGCCATAGGAGCAAGTACTATCTTACCATTTATTTCTACATTACCTATTTTAACCATAAAAAAATCTTTCCTTTTCAAGAAAGATTATAACATTTCTAACTTACTGTGTAAACATCGTTATATGTTCCACTACCAGATAGCTTGGCTTTAGAGGATAGAGAAACGACGGGACGGGCGCCATATGCATCATCCACGAAATTACTATACAAACTACCCGAAGAAAGTACAAAAAAACCACTAGCAAAACTACCATTGATACTTTCAGGCGACCCCAACCAATAATTTTGGTTTGTATACAAGTAATAAGAACTATTTTCATTATTAGAACCATATACTCCACCTGCCATTGCTACTTCATCTGCTGTTATAAGACCTACTGGATATGTTAAAGCTCCATTTCCATTACTTGTATTTACTGTGAATTTATCACTTGCTATTGTACAAATTAATTGTGGTTTTTTCTTATTAATTAATCTTCCACCTGCTCCATAATTATATGTTGATCCAGTTGATGTCCAAGCTGCTGTTTGTATTGATGATGCACTTCTATCATTACAGAATATTTGATCTGCTACTAAACTTTTTGTTGTCGCATCTGTTTCTAATGTTGTTCCTGCATACCACTTATCTATTGCCTGTTTTATTGTACTATTATATACTGTATTTCCATCTACTGTACAACTTGCACTTGTTCCATTACATTCTCCATAACCATGTTGCTCACCTTTTATATATTGATAACCTACATATTCTGCTTTACTATAACTACTATTAAAGGTACTTGTACTTATTTGAGTACCTTCTCCTTTCATTACTGTTGCTGTACCACTTTCTGGTTTTGATGTTCCTGTATATATCATTCTTATACTGCCATCACCATTAATTCTTATTATTCGCCAATACATGTCGGCTGTAGTAAATGTTGCTTTTTCAGTTAAAGGAGTACCACCTCCTGCTTGACATAAAGTTTCATTAATTCCAACTCCATACATACCTTGAGACATACACATATTTGTAGATAAGCATTCTTCTTGATTTTGTACTTTTCTTATATTAAGCTCACCGTCAACTATTTCAGCGTATAATACCTCTGAATTATTATACATACATTTATTAGGTTCTTTTCCAAATTTTACCCAATTATTATTTACTGCACCTCTATAATAATAACTTGTACCTAAATCATCAGCTTTTTTATACACGCCTTTATCGCTTGCGGTTGTTACATTTGCAAATTCACTTTCATCAAGTTCAGTTATACTACTTTCCCCACCATTATTTTTTAGTATAGTTAATGCTGCACCATCACTTGTTTCACATTTATGATTTGTTACATATATTTTTCCAGTAAATGATTTTCCCTCTAAAGAGGATTGTGATATTGTTAGATTATAATATTTTCCTGTTATTGATATATTTTGGGTAGTAAGTGACCCCATACTTGAAATAGAGGCTCCACTTACAAGAGTTCTTTTGTTGTTTGTCCAACTTGAATCATAATCAAAGT
>ERZ834769.2835-NODE-2835-length-12160-cov-3.319455_pt1 | contig 12160 bp, 11 predicted proteins | sample MGYA00519690_ERZ834769 | MGnify/ENA primary metagenome ERZ834769 (study PRJEB31850, sample SAMEA3708760) | human gut metagenome | biome: human gut; feature: human-associated habitat; material: faeces | place: China | collected 2014 ... | reverse complement strand
CAACAGCCAGGTGAACTACCAGATATACAAAAACTACCCCGAAGGCAAACTGACACAACTCGAACCCATCGCCGCCAGCAATTTCCGTTCGGAAGAAAAGACAGAACTTCCCGTCTGGGAACTGCACCCCGACACGGCAACCCTCCTCGCCTACACCTGCTACAAAGCGACCTGCCGGTTCCGGGGACGGGACTACGAAGCCTGGTACACCCCGGAAATCCCCCGCAGCGAAGGCCCCTGGAAACTGCAAGGACTGCCCGGCCTGATCCTGAAAGCCTCTGACAACCGGCAGCACTACACGTTCGTCTGCACCGGCATCGAGAAAGCCCGCAAAGAGGAAGCCATCCTGTTCGCCGGAAGCGAGTACGAACCGATCTCCCGCAAAGACCTGCTCCGGGTACACGAACGCTTCGCCGCCGACCCGATCGGCTACCTGAAAGAAACCTCCCCCGGCATGCAAGTCATCGTCAAAGGAGAGGACGGACAACCGATACACCCGAAGAACACGCCTTACAACCCGATAGAAAAAGAGTAACAGAAACAAGTACAAAACGATGAAGAGCCTCCTGTATATACTCATTCTCCTGCTCACTGCCTGTAGCCTGTCTGCCCAACAAACCATCAAAGGGATTGTGACCGATGCCGAAAACGGCCAGCCGGTAGACGCCGCAACCGTGCAGATACGCAAAGCCGGACGGCAGGTCCCGCTGACCTACACCCTGACAAAGGCCGACGGCACATTCACCCTCCCACTCCGCCAGGCAGACGATTCGCTGTTCGTCCACGTCTCGCTGTTAGGATATAAAGCGATCCGGCAAAAGATCACCGCCGGGGCAACGCTCCGTATCCGCCTCGAACCGGAAGTTTTCACGCTGAAAGAGGTCGAGATACGTCCGGGACGCGTCTACGGGCGGCAGGACACGATCAACTACGACGTGTCGCAATTCATCAGCCCGAAAGACGAGGCGATCAAAGACGTGCTGAAGAAACTGCCGGGCGTGGATGTGGACGACGACGGGAAAATCTCGTACAACGGGAAAAACATCAGCAAGTTCTACGTGGAAGGAATGGACCTGACCGACGGGCGGTACAACCAACTGACCAACAACCTGCAGGCCAACGCCGTCAAGAGCGTGCAGGTAATGGAAAACCACCAGCCCATCCGTGTCCTGCAAAAGAAGCTGACAACCGAAGATATCGCCATCAACCTCAAACTGAAAGACGACTTCCGCGACCGCTGGATGGGCACGTTAGAAGGAGGCATGGGTGCTTCCCCCCTTTTGTGGGAAGGCATGGGCAATGCCATCCAGATCAGCCGTAAAAGCCAGTCCGCCTATATTTATAAAGGGAATAACCGGGGAGACGACGTGACAGACGAACAGAACGTACTTACACAAATAGGAGCCGAAGGGAAAACAGGCCCTTCGATCCCGTCATTCCTTTCCCAGCCCTCCTTCTCCGCACCGCTGAAAAAGGAACGGTTGCTCTTTAACAACGTGCATTCTCTTTCCGGCAACCGGGTGTACAAGCTGAACGAAACGACACAATTACGCCTCAACGCCAACTACCTGCATGATCTCACGCAACAGGAAAGAGGGAGTGTCACCAATTATTACCAGGCAGGAGATACGGCTACCTTGGCGGAACAAAGCAGCACACACATCCGCACCGACCGGGCGGATGTCGCGATGAGCCTGGAAAACAACGCCGAAAGCCATTACCTGACAAACGACTTCAACCTTTCCGGCAACTGGGAAAGAGGCACGTCCCGCATCTCCGGCGCCTCATCGGTCAACCAGCGCATCCAGACCCCGGACATGGGCGTACGCAACTACCTGCAAAACATCTGGACACGGGACAAATACACGCTCGAACTCCGTTCCCTGCTCCGCTATCACAATCTGCCGGCACGCATCCTGATAGACAGGGACAAGCAGGCGTTAAACTTGCAACAGCTATACCTGGACCATTCCCTCGCTTTCCTGCGCAAGAAGGGGAGCCTGACCCGGCAATATACGGCCGGCATAACGGGCGATCTCAATTCGATCCGGAACGGGACAAGCCTGTATTTCAAACCGAACTACCAGTGTAACCTGTACAAATGGAATCTGGCTTTCAATCTTCCGCTCGTATGGACCACCTTCCCGGCAGCCGGCTTTTCCCGCTTGGCGGTCAACCCGTTCCTGTACATCAATTATAAGTTCAATTATGCCTGGCGTTTCTCCTTCCACGCCAACTATCACGAAAACTACGGAAACATCACCGACTTGTACCCGGATGCCTACCGCACGGACTACCGCAATTACCGAATGAACAACGGAATCATGCCGGTGAACCGCACGCATAGCTATTCGCTGTACGGAGAATACAAAAATACGGTGCGCGAATTCTTCGCCACCCTGTCGCTCAACCATAACCGGGGATGCTCAGACCGCATCTTCGAACAGCAAATACGGGACGGGCAAGTCACCCTTGTCTCCCACCGCCTCTCCAACCATTCTTCCGGATGGACCGCGAAGGGGACACTCTCCAAAGGCTTTTACGATTACGGGCTGAAGACTTCGCTCACTTATCTTCTTGGCCGCAGCGAGGCGGAACAGTTGAGTGCCGGCGAACGGTTGCCTTACCGATACGATTTCATGCAATACGAACCGAAGATCACCTGGACACCTGCCCGCAGCTTCTCCGCCAGCTACCAGGCCACCATCCATCTCGGAAGATCGAAGATCGGAACCGGCACACGCCTCGATCCGCTCCTGGACGTCGTCCAGAAGCTCCAGCTCTCCTACGAACTTTTCCCCGTAGAAATCAATCTATCGGCAGACCATTACCACAACGACGTCAGCCGTGACAAGGCGGTCAACACTTTCTTCGCCGACCTTTCCTTCCGGTGGAAAACGGGGAGTTGGCAATTTGTAGCCGAAGCCACCAACCTGTTCAATAAGAAACAGTACAGCTACACGCAGTATTCCGCCACGGAAAGCTATACCTCCTGGATCGATATCCGCCCGCGGGAATTTATGGCTTCGGCACGGTACAAGTTCTGAATACTTATATTATATTTGCAACTATTACAGAGATAATTACGGCCAATGAAACGAAAAGCGAACAACTACACAGGAGAAATAAAGCCGGGGGACTTCAACCTGACGGATATCTCTGCTTACTTCCTCCACACGAAAAAGAAGGGAGGGGATAACCTGTTGTCCGGCCAGACTTACTCGGATTTGGGAGTGGAAGAGTTGTTTACTTTTGCGGATAGGACGACATCGGGGATCGGGCAACAATACCTGTATCATACGCTAAGAACCATCCCCCTGACAAAAGGGGAGATCGGGAAGAACGAAGATGTTATCAATCATCTGAAAACAGACGCAAACTTCCGGGGCAGGCTGGCGAAGGCTTTGTTCCGCCTGCGGGATACGGAGGTTTATAGCATCGTACGGTTGATGGCAGACGAACATCCGGTAGCATCCGGAAAGACTACGATCGCCTTTACAATCCTGAAGTTTCTGCCGGCCTTGTTCCTGCTTCTTTATCTGTTTGCACATATAACGGCCTGCGGAATGCTTTTCCTGGTCGCTATTATTCTGAATGCTGTTATCCATTACGCATTCAAACCCAAGAGTCTCGATTACATACATTCCGTACCCCAACTGATCAAACTCCTGGGGATAGCAGAAGAGTTGTGCAAATATCCGGAGTTAGGCAAGCTGACGAAAGAGATTCCGGATGCGTTGGCAACACTCAGGCCGATCCGGAAAACCGCTTTATTCCTTCGGATGGAGAGTAAACTACAAAGCGACATGGCTGTCTTTGTCTGGTTCTGTACCGAACTGGCTCATATTTTCTTTCTCACAGAACCGCTTTCTTTTCTGCAATCCGTATCTATTCTGAGGAATAAAAACCGGGAGATTGAAACCGTGTACCGGTTTGTCGGACTGGCGGACTGCCTGTTATCCGTCTACTACTTGCGGGAAGAGCTGCCTTATTACTGCTTGCCGGAAAAAGCGGACAATGGGTACAGACTGGAGGGTGAAGAGATATATCATCCTCTGATAGAGGACTGTGTGTCTAATTCCGTTATTATAAAAGAGAAGTCTGTGCTGCTGAATGGTTCGAACATGTCCGGTAAAACAACTTTTATCCGTATAATCGGGATTAATGTCTTACTGGCGCAAACGCTTCACACTGCCTTTGCCCGGACATTCGCACTGTCCGCCCCCATAAAGATCTATTCCGCCCTGATGCTCGCCGACGACCTGTCGGAAGGAAAAAGTTTCTATATGAAAGAGGTCGATACGATCAAAGAGATGATCAGCCGGAGTCAGGAAGGAACAGCCAACCTCTTCCTGTTCGACGAGATATTCAAAGGGACGAACACCACCGAACGTATTGCTGTCGCCAAAGCCGTCTTATCATACCTGAATACTACGGATAACATAATCGTCGCCTCCACACATGACGCGGAACTGGCAACATTGCTCGACACAGAATACGACCTATACCATTTCAGCGAAGTTATCCAAGATGAAACCTTCTCTTTCGACTACAAACTGAAGAGCGGTCCCCTTTACCAACGCAACGCCATCCGTTTATTGGAGATCAACGGTTTTCCGCCAACTGTCATCCGGGATGCTTACCGGACGATCGAAAAAATCAGTTATCCACCAACATCAACCCAACCCCTCTGACTGTCTGGATTTCGACAGAAGGATCATTTGTAAAGAGTTTGCGTAACTTCGAAACAAAAACATCCAGGCTGCGAGAAGCAAAATAATCATCCTCAGTCTCCCAAAAACGGCTTAGTATCGCTTCACGCCGGATCACTTCCCCTTTATTCTCACAGAGAAGTTCCAAAATGCCGGCTTCCCGCGGAGTCAATGTTTTCTTCTTCTCATCGGCGCTTTTCAGTAGACAATGCTCTGCATCCAACTGATAGCAGCCAATCGTATATATACGGGATTGATTCTTGGAACGCGCCCCTTCTTTCATACTCAACAGTCCACGGATATGCGCATCCATTTCTTCCGCGATAAAAGGCTTTTTGATATAATTATTGGCTCCGATCTGATATCCCTCTATCACATCTTTCGGGGTGACATGGCCGGAAGCGAATAAAAGAGGCGTATCGCCGTCTATCTCCCGTATTCTGGAAACCATCTCCCTTCCATCCATTACAGGCATCTCTATATCGGTCACGATAATGTCCGGATGATGCTCTTTCCAGGCATCCAGCCCTTCTTTTCCATTGTTAGCAATGATCACTTCATAGCCTCCGATCAAATCTTCAAGAGATGATTTCACCATGTAGCACAGGCTGGCATCATCTTCTACCAATAACAGCTTAATCATAATGTCTCAATTGTTTGGATTAGTATAGGTAAATAAATCGTAAACTCGCTGGATTGACCTTCGATACTGAACACACGGACTTCCCCGCCATGCGCTTCGGCCACCCGGTAGACATAGTTCAGCCCCAGGCCGAAACCGGCAGCTCCCCCCTTACGGTTCCGGTCGATAGCTGCCGCCCGCTCGAACTTCTCGAAAATCTTTTTCTGATCTTGGTGCGAGATACCGAATCCGTTATCTTTCACCCTGATCCATGTATAAGTATCATCCGAACCGACCGAAATATCGATCCGGACGGAATCTCCGGAATATTTGATGGCATTGTCGATCAGGTTGCTGATCGCTTCTTTCAGAAACTCTTCATCACCATATACCAGTTCCTGCCGTATATCGGTAGAAAACAGAGTCTCCTTACCCGCTTTCACCGAAAACTTCTCTATCAAATCATTGATAACCGGGGCAATCCGAAACTTCTTATTATCAAGCCTCAACTTCCCACTTTCCATCTTTGACAGAGTCAACACCTTATTTGTCAAAGCCAACAAATGAGCGACTTCATCCTCCACAATCTGAAAACTTTTTTCCCGTTTTTCCCCGGTCTGTTTATTACTATACAAAAGACGGAGTCCCAACTGAATCGAACTAAGAGGAGTCTTCATATCATGAACCATTGCATACGAAAAATCTTCCCGTAGCTTGGCGATTTTGTTTTGAAAAAAGATTACCTTGATCTGATAGACGATACAGGCAGCAACAAATACCATTATAAGGGCTGTGGCGATCAATATCAGCCCCATTCGTTCGAAGATTGTCACATAGGGATTCAATATTACAGCTTGGATGCCTTCGGAGCCGTCTTCCCGGATTGGGATAATCTCTGTTTTTATTGCACCCAAAGAAGAGACTCCAGAAGCTCCGGCAGATTGAATTACAGACTGATCCTTCATATTTATATGATTCAGAACTATATCTGTTTGTATATGCTGTTCTTTTAATTTAGAGGTATAAATACTATCTAATTGGGACATATCAATAGGGAAACCCCATTGGATCAAAGATTCATGCAAAGGGACAATCATTTTCGTTAGATTTCCTGCGTCTTCTATGGGACCAGATAATATTTCTCTCGGCTGATCAGCATCTGGCATGCTCTCTACTCTATATATTACCTCTAATTCTGCAGAAACCCAGAGTTGCTCTTCTGCTTTCTCCTTGATATCATTCCACAAAAGCATATACATATTATATAACCATATTATCTGCAACGATAATATCGCTAATAAGCCTAATGCCGTAATAAATTTTACTATATATACCCTTTTCATGATATTCATGCCACAAATATATAACATTTCGATAATATTAGATAACCTTTTGAAAGAACAAGTCACAATCAAGAATTCCGATCCAGGAGGCTGCATTCCTCCCGAACCGAATACTTGCTCTTGCTGTCCAAGCAACCCAAGCCCACTGGATGGGTTGAAAAAATTGGCACACATCCACTAAAATTTGGTAGAATCAATAATTATGTCTAATTTTAAATTTATAGAATGACGTAAACAAAATATTAGCATCTTTATCAAATTGGTTAGAAGCTCATCCTCGCATTATAACACTGTTAGCAATAATAGTAAGTATTAGAGGCACATATCTTTTTGGAAAAAAAATTGGAGCTTTTATATATTATATACAGATGAACTATTTTAATTGAATCACAAAGGAGGGTATGTCAAAACTGCCTGTATAAATATCTGATTAATAGGTGCTGTCCTTTTGCGGCCCCGCGTCAAGCGCGGGGACAAGTACATTTTGACATACCACCTTTTAATCAGCCACCAATAATCTCTGTTTGCTGTCAATCTGATTTGTTTTGAACGTTTTTTCTGACAGATAAATTCATATTTTCCCTCTTTTAGGCTTAAATACCTCTTATATCCATGCCTTTCCCCAAAAATCATCTAAATGATTTTTCAAATGATCTGAATAGTTTGGCAAAACCATTTGGATGTTTCGGACAAACCATACGGATGAATCCGGAAAATCATTCAGATGATTTTCCCAGACGAACTGAAACAAAGAAAAAGAGTATCGTAAAAAAGCGCCTGAAAGGCATTTGAAAACAATTTTAACACCTCACAAGCTCTATAGAGCAGGCCATTTATGATTGACACTTTGACAGGAATCCATCTTTCCAACCGACACGCTCATCCATTTCTTCTGTACCGTTCCAGTTCCTCCATGACAGAAAAGAAACTTTCCGATGATCCTGAAAACAAAACGGCAATAGCGAACTCTGTTTCCCGCTTCTATCCGTAGCCATTCCGGCAAATGAGCACATACAGACGAATCAGAGGAAGGCGAATACGACAGTTTGACAAATTGCTTGTTGGGGGATATAATACGACAAATAATAAAGGCGACTACCGCGTTACGTCCGCTGAACAATTTCCAAAATAGTCATATTGTTTTATGAAAAATGATTCTATCTGTTCTACCAAATTAGGATTTTCATCTAAGGAAATGTTGTTTATAAGCATATAAGCACTCTTATCGATATTTTCTTTATGATAAAAATATTCGTCACTGAAGTAGGTCGCAATGATTCTTGAATATACTCTGTATCGTTTTGTACAGCTAATATCTTCATCGAATCCGTTTGCTCCAACAAAACCAAAAGAGGCTTTTTTATTGCTTTGATATATCGTGAGCATTATATTGATGCAAGTATTTATTATTCGTCTTGGCTCATTGGTATTCGTCATTATCCTATACTTATTCTTGGACAAAGAATGGCTCTTCTGATAGAATTTTACGGCATAAATGTTATGCTCATATTCTTCTACCCGGACAATATACACTAACTTTGATTTTGCGGACTTGAATCTATACAATAAAATACGAAGAAGTCCCTCGGAGTCTCCTTTATCCTTTTGAATAAAATAAAATGGATATGCACTTTCAAGCATTACAGCAAATAAGAATATACAGGAATCCTTCTTCTCTTAAGTTCTTCTTTGGATACATCAGACAAAATGAATTTCTTACCTGTATTCGTTTGATTAGAATCAGGTTTATTCTTTTTAGAAGAATCAATTTGCTGTTTTAATCTAATATTACCCACGGCATCTGAAGTGCTATAAATTGAATATTTAATCATTTGATGAGGCAAATATACAATCAATCAATCAATCAAACAAACGAATAAAGCGATAAAACATCAATCAATCACATATTTAACTTTTACCAATATCATTATCACCCTTATTAAGGATAATCCGCGAACCTGGTTCTTTAGTGGTTCAAATCTTCTTAAACACGAACCTATTGCCATCTATTACTTATTGTACGGTTCATTAAAATACCCGTTGGTCCAAATCGAAACACATTGGCATGAAAATCGATTTTCATACCCGCGAAAATAGAATTTCCCGCAAGGGTAATATTTTTTAACAAACATACATTTATACAAATACCTAATATAGAACAGAATACAAAAACATGCCATTTTAATGGGGTTATTGTACGCTTTAACATATTTACAAAGACATCAAATCCGCGTTTTGCCACTTTCGGATGATGGAACCGTTAACCTAAAGATAACGTAACGATAACATACCGGCGGATATCGTCTGCCTACTTTTGCCATAGATAAAAGAAACAAAGTATTAATCTTAAAAAATAAACAACAATGGATGCAATTACAATCACAGCAGCAATGGTTCTCTCTTTATTCGATACTAACATCGGGGGCGGACAATTTATTTATAACACCGAGTTCAACAACCGGCAGGAAGTATGTGCAAAAACTGTTTTCAAGAAAAACGATGACGGCAATTTCCAAAAGAGACTTCGTTACCGATATGACTACGACTCGCAAAAGCGCCTGGTGGCCAAAGAAGTCCAGGCTTGGGATCCGGTGTCCGACAAATGGGAAAACGCATATCGCCTGGAATACAAGTACGATTTGACGGAAACAAGCGTCACCTGCATGAAATGGGACAGCCGCACGAACAGCTACTCCAATCAGGAAGACAAAATCATTTATTCGCAATTGGACGAACATGTACTTAGCGTATGCAACTATACCTGGAACAAAAAAGACGAGAACTGGAATCTTGTCAGCCGGATGGCAGCATACGATCCGACCCATGAACTTTTATATACGGATAACCGGATGAAATGAAAATTAATTATTTCCGTCATTATGCAACTGTTTGAAACAATCGATCGGGCACAACGGATACATCGCATGATCCAAAAATCGGCAACAGGAACTCCTGCCGAATTTGCAGAACGACTGCATATCAGTCGCCGGTCACTATACTATTTGTTAGATGAACTAAAAGATTTCGGAGCAGAAATTGCATACGACCGTACTAAATGCACGTTCTATTATGCAAATAACTTTGAACTGGAACTTATCATCAAAGTCAGTCCGCTTACTTCCAAAGAAAAAAGTTACATTTATGGCGGAAATATTGAACTTTATTTCGACCGTGCAAGGAGGTTGCACGGAACCGGTCTATCTTTGCTAATGTAAAAGAGACAGGAATACTTGCAAGGATTTTGGTTTATTTTATAGGTTACCCGGTTGCCAGAGAAAGCGGGAAGCGGAAATAAGGGTCGAAAAGCTTGGATAGAGTAGGCCGATAAATATCATGGAAAAAGATAATAACACACATTTGTTAGAACTTACAGAACAAGAATTACAAATTTCAGGAGGAAGTATATTCTCACCCCCGCCTCATCATGTTCTTATGATGTGCATGATTTATGAAGCAGGTGCAGCTATTATCAATAGTGTCAGAGGTGCTTATATGGCGGGATATGAGGATGCCATGAATAACGGATAAACTATACATATCATGAATAAAGAATCTTTGACAGGAATTTCTTTTCTTTCAATAAAAGAAGAAGAAGATATTACAGGAGGAGCTGGATTAGAACTGGCACTTGCCATTTATGCTACTACATTAGCAGCAGCATATGGTTTAGGCTACTACCATGGGGTTCAAGACCGAAAAGCAAATAAAAGATAAACTTGACAATAGTCTGAATGATTTTATTCAGACTATTGTTTTTACACATTTATAGATATATGAAAATATTACATTTTATAATTAGAGCATTTATAATATTTTTAATGCTATTCTTCACTTATCTAATGTATAGTTCTATTCAAAATGGAAATACGCATAAGAACATGTATCTATACCTTCTATTTATAGCCTTATTGTTTTCTATCCTTTCATTGTTAAAAAAGAAATGAACAATCAAAATTAGAAAGCATAACACTCCCATTGTTAAAATTTATCGTTATCTTCGCATAGCTCGTGCTATTGAGCAGAGTACATGACAAACCGATCATGTACCTAAATACATAAAACGGAGGTGACAATATGGCAAACCCCAGATTACCCAATATAACAGAGGCGGAACAGGAGCTCCTGTATGAGAAGTTGAATATTTATAACCAGGGGAAAGCCTCTTATAAGGAGGTGGGATGTTATCTTGTGGTTTTACCGAGGGAAGGGCATCCTAACTACAGCCTGTGGTTCTACACGCCTCTGCTCGACAGGCGGTGCATCCTCTTTATCGAAGACCTGAAACCGGACATTATCCAGTCGTTGCGCATCGTCACTTCCGAATTGTGGTATGCCAACCGCCGCATCCTGATCACGGACTACAACGAAAAGAGGATGTCGACACACGGGGACGACCTGATCGCTTTCGGCAAATACCGCGGACATTTCCTGTATGAGATCCTGCGGATAGATCCGGGTTACGTGAACTGGATCGCCTGCAAATACACGCCTACGATTCCCAAGCAGGAACGGTTTGTGAAAATGGCACAAGCCTACAACTGCGTCTACCTGGACAAGATGCTGAAAAAGAAATACCAGCCGCGCCCCACCAGCCGTTTCTTAGGGAAGAAAGGGGACAAATTGACCGATCTTACCCTAAAAATCACCAAAGTGCAGGTGGAAGACGATCCGTACAGGACGCATGTCGTCGGGACGACTCCGGTCTTCTTCGTCCGCCAACGCCTGACAGCCATCGATGCGGGCGGCAACCTGGTAAACCTGACCTTTACGTCAGGCAATCCCAGCCAGGTATCCGGGCAGTTGCCTTCCCTGGAACATGCCTACCGGCCGGGCGAGGTGCTGCACATATCTTCGGCACGGATCGCTGCGACGTTTGAGAGCTATGGCATACAGTACACGCGGCTGAATTATGTCAAGATTGGAAAATAATCGCTACCTTTGCCTTCTCGAAAAAGGACAGCAAGATGAAAATAGTCGCCGACAATACCGTTCCTTATCTGAAAGGAATCGCAGAACCGATCGCAGAGGTAAAGTATCTCACTTCTAAAGAGTTTACACCGGAAAACATAAAAGATGCAGACGCACTGATCGTGCGAAGCATAGACAAATGCACCCGCGAACTGCTCGAAGGAAGCCGGGTTAAGTTGATTACCAGCGCCACGATAGGCTTCGACCATATCGACATCCGGTATTGCGACGAGGCAGGCATCACGTGGAAAAACTCGCCGGGATGCAATGCCGTTTCGGTCGCCCAATATGTGCTTGCCGGATTGATCACGATCGCGCTCCGAAAGGGAGAAACCCTACAAGGGAAAACAATCGGGATCGTCGGAGTAGGCCATGTCGGGAAAGAGGTGGAGAAGCTATGCTCGGCCTACGGGATGAACGTGCTCCGCAACGACCCGCCGCGTGCGGAAACGGAAGGAGAAGACGGCTTTGTCTCGCTGGAGACGATTGCCGAACAGGCTGATATCGTCACTTTC
>ERZ834769.2834-NODE-2834-length-12160-cov-5.587526_pt1 | contig 12160 bp, 9 predicted proteins | sample MGYA00519690_ERZ834769 | MGnify/ENA primary metagenome ERZ834769 (study PRJEB31850, sample SAMEA3708760) | human gut metagenome | biome: human gut; feature: human-associated habitat; material: faeces | place: China | collected 2014 ... | reverse complement strand
AATCCCCTGGGAAACCGGAAGGGTCTCAATAAAATCTTTCACCCCTGCCAGATGCAGCAGCGTACAGACCACAAAATCTGCCACTGCTGCATATCCGATCGCATGGTACATACGGGTATACCTCTTTTTCTGCACACTGTCCATATAAATAAGCACCGGAACCGGGCAAAGCAGGATAACAAGAAAACATACTGCAGACAATATGCTGACATTCGGTATCCATAGCTGACGCAGTTTTGATTCCCCCAGCATCCACGCAGCACCCATCAGTATGCACCAGCCCAGATACTCCATATCAAAACGGGTATGATACGCGATTCCAAGGGCAACACTGAAAATAATCGTCACCAGTCCTACAAACAAAAGGAAAAAAGCAATGATGGTTTCCAATCCATAGTCACGGAAAATACTTGCCCAGATATCCCCTTTATCCCCACAATATACGGTATTGACAACACCGCTGTAGTTATCCGTATGTGTTGTCAGTTCTATCTGCAGCATCTTCCCCGCATCCTTTTCAGAAGTCGGACAGAACACATAACGGCTGGCAGAATTTTTGCCGTTCAGCCTCGTCTTGTCTGTATGATATTCGCTCCGCAACTCTCCATCCACATAAAACCTTACGTCCTGCAGGGAAGATCGGATCGCAAATGATGTCTGCGTGAAGTCATCCGGAAGCCGCGTGACCAGCACCATGGTCTCATCCACTCCCACCGGATATTTTCCCGGAACGGTAATCTCCTGACTGGTTCCGTCATTTTTTCCCAGGTAAATGTCCCCCTGTATGCAAGATTCTCCGATCCGGAATCTTTGATACGTTCTGACGGATACACTGTCTCCGCTACCACAAACCAGCCAATCACCGCAATCATCAGAAGATAAAATAAAAGTACTTCCTTTTTATTCCCCATATACTTTTTCATAGTAAGCGATGAATAACATACCGTTCCAAATTTAATTGAAGATTTGGGATAATACAGTCAATAAACAGTAAACGACTACTTTATCTATTTTCAGATCTGGATGCGGACGTATCACTCTTCTTTTCTTAATCAAAGGTAGCCGTTTACGGTGTTTAACTACTTTAGCTAACAGGAGGAGCAGCTTATGCGTAATAAGAGAAGAACAGACGAAGAATGGCTGTCATTGATTCAGCAATGTCGCAGCAGTGGATTTTCTGACCGTGTCTGGTGTGAGCAGAATGATATCTCTATCAATACGTTTTATAATACTGTCACAAGGCTGAGAAAGAAATCATGTATGATTCCGGAGACAGACAGGCTAATCGTAGATGCCACACATGAAATCGTACCACTTTCCATTACAGAAGAATCGCATATACCGATATCGAATCCAGTCAGACTGCTGTCAACAGATGCAACATCAGAAGACGAAGCACTGACAGTTATCATAAACGACTGTAAAGTTGCAATCAATAATCATGCAGGCAGGGATTTGATCTATCATACGATATCTGCCCTGCGGAAACTTTGATCGGTGATCTGTCCAGAGTACAGAAAATCTATCTGGTTACAGGAAGGACTGATATGAGAAAATCCTTTGACGGACTCATGGCAGTCATCCGTGACAATTTCCAGATGGATCCGTTCTCCAATGCGATCTTTCTGTTCTGTGGACGCAAAAAGAATACGATGAAAGCCCTTTATTTTGACCGGGATGGATTTGTACTCCTGCAGAAGCGCCTGGACAATGGAAAATTCCAATGGCCACGCAATGCTTCAGAAGTCAGACCTCTGACAAGGCAGGAATTCCGCTGGCTGATGGAAGGACTTTCCATTGACCAGCCGAAAGCGATACAGCCTGCGAAAGACAGGGATTACTGATTTGTGCAATATGTAGATTTTGAAAAATTTTTCTACAGCCGGAGCAGGCTGTTGACGGAAGATATCCACAGATGTGAAATCATGGGGTGCGTTGTCCGGGGATAGTTGAGCATGACATCATCATGATGTGAATAACTTTACGGAAAATCCCGGAAACTGGCTGATTTTGAGAAAAAAAGGAACTATCTGGCTTTCGGCATAATGCCAGTCTGATTTTGGACGGCATTTGCAACCATGCCTTCCTTTTCGTACAATAAAGGTAACGAAAAAAGAGGGAGGGATTCACCGTGGATTCAAAGGGACAGGACATACTTTTTAACAGTGAGATGAAGCAGAAGGACCTTATGATCCAGATGCTTTCTGAACGGTTAGATGAAAAAGACGAAACCATCACAGAACTGAAGGAAACCATCAATGACCTGAAAGATACAATTGCCGGTCTCAGGGAAACACTGGATGAATTCCAGCGGAAACTCTTTGGTACAGGCAGTGAGAAGACAAAACAGGATAAGAAAACGGAAGAAACTGTGACAACAATCGTCAAAAGCCACAAACGGACAACACGCAAAGCGAAAGCGACACGTGAAGACCAGTATGGAAATCTTCCGATCCATAAGGAAGTCATCCCCCTGCCGGAAGAAGATAAGTATTGTCCTTATTGTAATTCCAAGATGGAGTATGTGACGGAAATGTTTGTGCGTGAAGAACTACGGATCACCCCGGCAAAGGTGGAACGAATCCACTATTATCAGGAGAAATGGCAGTGCCCGGAATGCAGAAAAGATGGTGACGGGACATTTGCTGAATCCAAGATACCTACAGCATTGATTCCACATAGCCCGGCTTCCCCATCCATGGTCGCATATGTTGCAATGGAAAAGATCGGCATGGCAATGCCTTACTATCGTCAGGAATTTCTGATAAACCAGCTGGAATTTACCCTGCCACGGGAAACCATGGCGAACTGGATCATTTATACGGCAGAAAACTATTTCTATCTGATCTATGACCGGCTGCATGAAGAACTTTTAAAGCGGGACCTGGTACATGCAGATGAGACAATATGTCAGGTGCTGCGGGAAAAGGGACGTACGGCGGAACAGACCTCTTATATGTGGTTATATACAACCGGAAATGATGGTCTTACACCGATTGTCCTTTATGATTACCAGCCAAGCCGGAAAGGATCCTGTGTGCAGGAATTTCTGGAAGGATTCCATGGAATGGTACAGTGTGACGGATATCAGGGTTACAACAGGCTTGAAGATGTCATACTGGTCTGCTGCCTTGCACATGCAAGACGTAAGTTCTTTGAAGCAGTCCCGGCAGCCAGACGTAAAAAGCTGAAACTTCTGGATGTTAACTCTGATGAAGCGATCGAGGATACCAGTCTTCCGGATGAAGAGAAGCTGGAACAGCTGCTCCCGGCAGAAATTGGACTGCTGTATTGCAATAAGCTCTTCTACCTGGAGCGCACATTAAAAGAACTGGAGGCAGAAGCCGATTTCGTGATCATAAGAACGAAAACAACAAAGAACCGTTCTGGAACAGCCTGTATGGGAACAGTTCTGGAACTGGCTTGGCACACTGCATCCAACTGGCGGAAGCAAGCTTGGGAAAGCGGTGAACTATGCCAAAAATCATCATGATACCTTGATGAACTATATGATAGATGGCCGGTGTGAAATTTCAAACAACCGTGCGGAACGGAAAGCCAAAAGTTATGCCGTTGGGCGGAAAGCCTTCCTGTTCCATACATCAGAAGCTGGAGCTGGGGCAAGTGCGGTAATGTACAGCATTGTGGAAACAGCAAAAGCAAACAATCTGAATATTTTCCAATATCTCTATATGGTACTGCTGTATATGCCGGATTATATGAACTCGTCCGCAGGTATAGAACAGCTGATGCCATGGAGTGAATTTATCAAAGAGCGGTGTTCGGGGATCATTGATGTGGAATCCAATGTCTCGGAAAACAGAATTCCCCTGCCATGTAGATAGCAGGGAAAACCTAAAGTAAATGGTAGTCGTTTACTGTTTTGGGTAGGCGGTGTGTTATTCATCGCTTACTTTTCATCTTTCAGTTTCTCACCCTGTCCTTTATACTTTATACTTTATATTTTGCATTCATATGTTTTTTTAATTATTCCATAACTATACCGGAAATGCAAGCACCACGTTCCTGTTCACTCAGCACTGCGCCATGTCACGCAAAAAAGGGATTACCACCCATTTCGTAGTAATCCCCTGGAAAGAAAACTCAGATTGTTCCGGTTACGGTAAGTGTGCCTGCGCCCGGTGTCACTGTCCACTCGCCGGTTGTGGCATCCTGCGTGAAGGTTGCTGCCGGTACGGTAATCTGCCCTTCCTGCGTCGCAAAAGTACCGGTCGTGGCATTGTAGGAATAATTTGCCGGATCCGACCAAGCCGTTCCATTATACGATACCGCAAGATTCGAAAGTACCGGATCGAATGTATCTGTCACCACTGCGCCGGTTGCCGCCAGTGCCGCAGTATTTCCGGTATTCTGGATAAGGAACGTATAGGTCAGTGTTCCATTTTCCGTAACCGGAACCGGACTGACGGATTTGGTGATTGTCAGCTTCGGACCACTTTCCGCGATGACGGTTTCCTTTGCGGTAACCGGTGTAATTCCCCCTCCGGAAATGGTCACCGTGTTGGTAATCTCCGATTCCGCCAAAAGAGGGGCAAACGCATTGGTTTCTGCCTCATATACAATGGTCACGTTTCCCCCCGCCGGTACGCTGATCCCGGAAACGGAAAGGGGTGGTCCTGCCGTGACTGCCGGTGTGGTCTGTAAGATTCCATTGCTGTAATAACGCACGGTATCTGCCACATACGTCAGTGGCACCAGTGTGTCTGTGCCAAATGCATATGCCCCCAGATCATCTGCAACCGTCAGTCCTGTCATGGCTGTATTTCCGGAATTCACTATGCTCACAACATAGGTGACACGGTCATTCTGCCCGTATGTTTTGCGTACCGCAGTTTTGGTTGCGGCAAGTACCTCAAGGATTTCTCCCACTGCAACGTTGGAATTGGCTACAGCGTTTCCATAGCGGAGCTGTGCCTGATTGGTAAATATTGCCATTTTTTTGCATCCTTTCATTTTATTCAGGTATGCTTTATCATATGACAAAAATTTTCCATATGTGCAGCCGCGCCGTCATTATTCTTTCAAATATATTTCCGGTCTTCTGTCCCGGAACAGCCCCCAGCTTCTTCTTTCTTCTTCTATTTCATCCAGATCAAACGTATGCAGGATAAAGCCTTCTGATACCCTGTCCATCTCTTCTGTCACTTCCCCTGTTGCGTCTGTGATAAAAGAGGAACCGTAAAACGTGAGGGCTGAGCTCTGCTGTCCATTTTCCGCGCACGGTTCCACGGTTTCTGTCCCGATCCTGTTTGCAGCAATGACCGGCATAAGATTACATGCCGCATGCCCCATCATGCACCGTCTCCAGTGCGGCATACTGTCGCAGCCAAGTATCGGCTCGCTTCCGATTGCAGTTGGATAAAAAAGGAGTTCCGCCCCTTTTAGTGCCATGCCTCTTGCCGTCTCCGGAAACCACTGATCCCAGCAGATTCCAACCCCAATCGTCCCATATCTGGTTTTAAATGCCCGAAACCCTGTATCACCGGGCGTAAAATAAAATTTTTCCTGATAATAATGGTCGTCCGGAATATGTGTTTTCCTGTAAATGCCGCGCACACTTCCATCGGCATCAATGACTGCCACGGAATTGAACATCTGTCTGTGATCCCCGGCTTCATAAAAGCTCACCGGAATCACCGTTTCCAGCTCTTTTGCCAGTTTTTTCATATGGATGACAGCATCATTTTCCTCCAGCGTTCTTGCATATCCATAATATTCATACCTTCTCTCCTGACAGAAATACGGTCTTTCGAAAAGTTCAGGAAGAAGAATGACCTGCGCCCCCTGTGCAGCGGCCTCCCTGATCAGTTCCGATGCTTTTTCTATATTTTCTTTTACATCGCTGCCGCAGCCCATCTGTATGGCAGCCACTGTGGTTTTTCTCATATCATGCTCCTCCCATCCTCCCGGAATCAGCCGGTATCTGCTGTGTAATACAATGAATGTTCCCACCACCGACAATAATATCACGTGCGTAAACCGGGTATACCTTCCTTCCGGGAAAAAGCCCCCCTATGATGTTCACAGCCTCTGCATCCATCTCATCACCAAACTGGGGAATCAGTACTCCTCCATTTGTAATATAAAAATTAACATAACTTGCGGCAAGCCGCTCCCCTGCTTTTCGCTGCTCCTCCCCCTCTTCAAAGGAAAAACCAGCAAGTTCATATTCCGTTATACAAACCGGCTTCCCCGGAACCGGGACTTTATGGACTATGAGCTTCCGCCCCCTGGCATCTGTCTCTTTTTCCAATATTGCAAGATCTGCAGATGACAAGGGATACTGCGGATCTTTGGGATCCTCCGTCCACGCAAGCACCACATGTCCGGGAGCGGTAAATGCACAGACATTGTCTATGTGTCCGTTTGTCTCATCGTTGTAGATTCCATATGGAATCCAGATGATTTTTTCTGCCCCAAGATAATCCTTTAACTTCTGTCCGATCTTTTCTTTTGAAAGCTCCGGATTCCTGCCTTTGCTGAGCAGACAGCTTTCTGTCACAAGGATGGTTCCCTCTCCATCGGTATGGATTGCCCCTCCTTCTAGCACAAACGGATGCGCATCATACAGATCATATCCTGCCTTCCGGCAAAAAGAAGACGCTACTTTATCATCCTTTTCCCAGTCTGCATACAATCCGTCACAGATTCCACCCCATGCATTAAAACACCAGTCAATTCCCCGTACCTGCCCCTGCCCATTGACAACAAAGGTCGGTCCGACATCCCTCGCCCATGCATCATCCGATGCAATTTCCATATAATGAACCGGATAATTTTTCTGATAGTTTTTTTCTTTCCGGACAGCTTCAATGATCATTTGTGCATGATCCAGCTCCCCTGCTTCCACCAGCAGATATACCGTCTCGGATTCCGCAGCGGCACATATGACATCCGCAAAAGCCTCTCTTGCCTTTTTTGCACCATATATCCAGGAACCCGGCCGTTTCGGCCATATAAGTATTGTCCCTTTATGCGGTTCATACTCCGCCGGCATATGAAATCCATCCTTGCTAGGACAACCTTCCTTTAAAATCTTCATATCCAAATCTCCTGATTACCCTGCATTCTTTATCCGCCCCCATAACTGCGATGTCCGGAAGCGGCATACCGTTAAACGTATTATTTTTGACCATGGAATAAATTGCCATGTCACAGAATGTAAGCCTGTTGCCCACTTTTATCTCTTTATCAAATGAGTAATCACCGATCACATCACCTGCCAGACAGGTACAGGAAGAAAGCCGGTATGTATATGCTTTCTCCCCTGCTTTTCCACTGTCCTTAAGCGGCGGACGATACGGCATTTCGAGTACATCCGGCATATGGCATGCCGCCGAAGTGTCCAGAACCAGTATCTTTATCCCATTGTTTTCGACAATATCGAGCACAGTTGTCTCAAGATAGCCTGCATTCAGGGCTACTGCCTCCCCCGGCTCAAGATAAATTTCAAGGTCATATGTTTCCTGCATGCGCCGGATACAGTTCTCCAGTTTTTCCAGGTCGTAACCGGCTTTTGTGATATGATGTCCACCACCCATATTAAGCCATTTCCGTCCGTACAGCAGATCTCCAAACTTTTTTTCCACGGCATCAAGTGTCGTTTCCAGGGCATCCGAATTCTGTTCACAGAGCGTATGGAAGTGAAACCCATCTATCTGCGACAGGTCAAAACCGTTTTGTATGGCTTTGTCAAGCTCTGCCCTCGTTATACCAAGCCTTGAACCTGTACCGCACGGATCATAAATCTCATGCCCTTCCTGTGTAGAACACTCCGGGTTAATTCTAAGTCCTGTACTTATCCCTGCGGCTGCTTCTTTGATTTTTTCCTTATGAACCAGAAACTGGGAAACGGAATTAAAAACAATATGGTCACATATTTTTACCAGTTCGTCCATTTCTTCCGGCAGATATGCCGGACAGAAGACATGGTTTTCTTTTCCCATCTCTTCCTGTGCCAGACGTGCTTCATACAGCCCGCTTGCCGTCGTCCCACTTAAATATTTTCCAATCAGGGGATATTCACAAAATGCGCTGAATGCTTTCTGTGCAAGAAGGATCTTTGCGCCCGTTCTCTGCATTACATGATGCAAAATCTTCAGGTTTTCTGTCAGTTTTCCCTCATCTATCACGTAGCAGGGAGTTTTCAGTTCATTAATCTTCATCCTTCCCTCCGGCTCAATCCATATGAACAGAAGGGTCTGCTGTCTTGTAACAATCCACGGGTACCGGATTTTCGACTACCTTCCATGGAAGACCAAACTTATTCAGTGCCTCCATATACGGATCCGGATCCATCTCCTCAAGATTGAATACTCCGGGCTTTTTCCAGAGTCCTGTCACAACCATCATGGAACCGATCATTGCGGGTACTCCTGTTGTATAGGAAACTGCCTGTGATTCCACTTCTTTGTAGCATTCCTGATGATCACATACATTATAAATATAAATAGACTTCTTTTTTCCGTCCTTTATCCCATTAAAAATACATCCGATATTTGTCTTCCCTACTGTCCGTGGTCCAAGTGATGCCGGATCTGGAAGCAGTTCTTTTAACACCTGTAACGGCACCACTTCTTTTCCGTCTACCATAATCGGATCTGTCCGGAGCATTCCCACATCCTCAAGGCATTTCATGTGTGTAAGATAACTCTGTCCAAACGTCATGAAAAACCGGATTCTTTTCACACCCGGAATATTTTTTGCAAGGGATTCTATTTCCTCATGGTGGAGAAGATACATATCTTTTTCTCCGACCTGGTCAAAATTATACTGTGCCCGCCACTCCATCGGCTCGGTTTCTACCCAGTGCCCATCCGTCCAGTAGGAACCGTTAGCGGATACCTCCCGAAGATTTATCTCCGGATTAAAGTTTGTGGCAAACGGATATCCATGATCTCCGCCATTACAGTCAAGTATATCAATGGTGTGGATTTCATCAAAATAATGTTTCTGCGCATATGCCGTAAATACCGATGTGACACCAGGGTCAAACCCGCTTCCAAGAATTGCGGTAAGTCCTGCCTCCTTGAATTTTTCCTGATAAGCCCACTGCCAGGAATAATCAAAGTAAGCGGTAAATCCCAGTTTTTTGCACCGCTTCTCATAAATTTCCCTCCACTGTGGATCTTGCGTATCCTCGCACTCGTAGTTTGCGGTATCAATATAGTCAACTCCACAGGCAAGACATGCATCCATAATCGTAAGATCCTGATAAGGGAGTGCCACATTAAGCACTGCATCCGGCCGGTACGAACGGATCAGTGTTTTTAATTCTTCCACGTTGTCCGCGTCAACCCTTGCCGTCTCAATTCTGGAAGCTGTTTTCCCTTCAAGTTTTGCCTTTAAATCGTCACATTTTGACAGGGTACGGCTTGCAATCATGATGTCCGTGAAAACTTCACTGTTCTGACAGCATTTTCTGATTGCCACCTGTGCAACACCGCCACATCCAATAATAAGTAATCTGCTCATTTTTATTCCTCCTGTATCATTTGTTTTACCGGGTTTCTTCCTCTTCGAGTAAGTCCTCTACATATTTTGGAAGCATAAATGCCCCCCGGTGTAAATTTGTAGTATAGTACCATGTTTTCATTCCAAGTGCATCCCATCTTTCTGCATCAAGATCATTCAGCGGATGATACTTTTTAGAAGCGAATCCGAATAACCAGTACCCGGAAGGACAGGTCGGGATATGTGCCTGGTATACCCGGCTGATCGGGAATGACTTATAGACTTTTCTGTGCATTTTCCGGCATTCAGCCTCATCCTCGTCATAAAACGGGCTTCCATGCTGATACACCATGATTCCGTCCTCCCGGAGAGCTTTATAACAGCTTCCGTAAAATTCTTTTGTAAAAAGTCCTTCCGTATGCCCCAATGGATCTGTTGAATCGTTGATGATCAGATCGTATTCATCATTTTTCCCACGCAGGAATCTAAGCCCATCATCATAATACATTGAAATTCTGGGATCCTCTAACCCACATGCCACCTCCGGGAAAAATTTTCTGCATACATCCACAAACATTTTATCGGTTTCTACCACGTCAATCTTTTCAACAAACGGGTATTTTATGAGTTCTTTCGCCACACCCCCATCCCCGCCACCGATAATCAGAATTTTTTTTGCATTGGGATGGACTGCCATCGGCACATGGGTCACCATTTCATCATATATAAATTCATCTGCATCGGAAAAAACAATTTCACCATCCAATGCTGCCATTTTTCCAAATTCATAGGATTTAAATACATCTATCTTCTGATATTCACTTTTTCCCGAAAAAAGCTGCTCCTCTATCCGGACATCCAGTTTTACATTAACTGTATGATATTCCGAAAACCACATTTGCATATCTTTACCTCCTGTTGCCACTCATGCCAGTACCTGAAGATATTCCACTGCCGGATCTTCGGTTCCCTGCATGGAGCATCCTTTTTCTTTTGCATACAGAATATATTCCGCAATCTCTTTTGTAATCCGTTCCCCTGGGGCAAGGATCGGAATCCCCGGTGGGTAGCACATGACAAACTCTCCACTGATGCATCCCACGGAATCTTTTATGCTTAGCGATTTTTTTTCTGCATAAAAAGCTTTCTGCGGAGATACCGCCACCTCCGGATTGATATATTCCCCGGACAAAAGCCCTGTCCTGTCCCTGCTGTATAACCTCTTGATATCCTGCAATGCCCCTACGAGTCTCTCAATATCCTGAATTCTGTCACCAATGGAAATATACGCAAGGATGTTACAGATATCACCGAATTCGATCTGTATGTCATATTCATCCCGGAGCAGATCATATACTTCTATTCCGGCAAGCCCGATATCCAGTGTATAAACGGACAGCTTGGTGACATCGTAATCGTAAATGCTGGTTCCATTTACCAGATCACGCCCATAGGCATAGTACCCGCCAATAGAATTGATTTCATTTCTGGCATATTCTGCCATTTTTGCAACTCTGGCAAAAGATTCTCTTCCCCGCAACGCAAGATTTCTTCTTGAAATATCAAGACTCGATAAAAGGAGATACGATGCACTGGTTGTCTGTGTCAGATTGATAATCTGCCTGACATGATCTGCTTTTACCGCTTTCCCGGTAAGAAGGATGGAGCTTTGTGTAAGGCTTCCCCCGGATTTGTGCATGGAGATGGCAGACATATCTGCGCCTGCTGCCATACCACATACCGGAAGGTTTTCCCCAAAATACAGATGCGTCCCATGTGCTTCATCTGTAAGCACCTTGATTCCTCTGGAATGAGCAAGTTTTACGATTGCCCGGAGATCTGAACATATCCCGTAATACGTCGGATTGTTTACCAGAACCGCTTTTGCATCCGGGTTGTCCTCAATCGCCCTGGCAACCTGGTCTATTTCCATTCCGAGAGAAATCCCAAGTTTCGCATTCATCTCCGGATTCACATAAACCGGAACTGCCCCACAGAGCACCAGTGCATTAAGTGCACTTTTATGGACATTTCTCGGTAATATAATTTTATCGCCCGCCTTACAGGTTGACAATATCATTGCCTGCACTGCCGATGTCGTTCCCCCAACCATGAGGAATGCATTTTCTGCGCCAAATGCATCTGCCGTCAGTTCTTCTGCTTCGCGGATAACAGAAACCGGATGGCACAAATTATCCAGTGGTTTCATGGAATTTACGTCCAGTTCCACGCACTTTTGTCCAAGCAGCTGTACCAGTTCCGGGTTTCCCCTGCCTCTTTTGTGCCCAGGCACGTCAAATGGAACCACTCTTCTTTTTTTAAATTCCTCAAGTGCCTCATAAATTGGAGCTTTCTGCTGTCTATTAATATCCATTTACTACTCCTAACTCCTTACTGAAAAATAACAGGAGCCTCCAAGTCATTTTAACTCAAAGGCTCTTTTTCTTACATAACTTTATGCAAGTGCAGGTTCTTTTCCTGCAATAATCGCTTTCACTTCATTTTTCAATTCTGTATTCACTGGTCTTTCTCCTTTTTGTAACAAATATTGTCGTCCCCCAAAAGGCATCTGACCGCATCTATATTATAACTTACACATTTCTTTTATACAATCAATTTTTTTGCATTATAATCCATGATTGTTCAGATAATTTGCCACACCATTGATTCCATCATTGGTATGAAT
>ERZ834769.2821-NODE-2821-length-12221-cov-3.688147_pt1 | contig 12221 bp, 9 predicted proteins | sample MGYA00519690_ERZ834769 | MGnify/ENA primary metagenome ERZ834769 (study PRJEB31850, sample SAMEA3708760) | human gut metagenome | biome: human gut; feature: human-associated habitat; material: faeces | place: China | collected 2014 ... | reverse complement strand
CCCGCCGCTGGACTTCCCCGACCGAAGTTTCGACTGCGTGATCTCGTTCCAGGTGATCGAGCATATCAAACGCGATGCGGAGTTTGTGCGCGAAATACACCGGGTGCTGCGCCCCGGGGGACGGTTCATCGTGACGACCCCCAACGCCCCGATGTCGCTCACCCGCAACCCGTGGCACGTGCGCGAATACACGGCCGAACAACTCCGCAGGCTGCTCGCCGCACGGTTTTCGGAGATCGAAACCCTCGGGGTCTTCGGCAACGAAAAGGTGATGGACTACTATGCGGAAAACCGCCGCGGCGTCGAACGCATCACGCGCTTCGACATTCTCGACCTCCAGCACCACCTGCCGCGCTGGATGCTGCAAATCCCCTACGACATCCTCAACCGCATGAACCGCCGCAAGCTCCTCCGGGAAAACACCGGGCTGACGACCTCGATCCGCATGGACGACTACCGCATCGAACCGGTGGGAGACGGTTGTTTCGACCTGTTCTACATCGCGGTGAAATAAACGAGGGAGGTTTTCGGAAACCTCCCTCTCTTTTTCTATTTCAGCGTCACCCCGAGGCTCTGCCCCGCGCGGAGCCTCTTGCGGACGACCTCCCGCCCGTCCTGCGTCACGGCGACCTCCATCCCCTTCGCCGCACGGCGCACCTCGATGTCGAACGCCGAGCCGAAGGCGCGCACGTTGCGCAGGTTCATGCGGTCCCACGCCGCGGGCAGGCGCGGCGTCAGGGTAAACGACCGGAACCCCGTCGGACGGATTCCGAACACCCCTTCGGTCAGGATGCGGCAGTAAAGGCCGCTCTCGGCCGAAAGATGACGCTGGGAACCTTCGGGCCACGCCTCGATGGCGTAGGGAACATGGTCGCCCAGCAGGCGCACCCCGGAATAATAGGACAAATAGCCGGTGGCCTTCTCGGTCTCGCCCGAGGCGTAGACCCCGCGCAGGGCGTAGAGCGTCGACCGGTCCCAGAAGGTCTTGTCGCCCGACCGGGTCAGCAGACCGTTTTCGGTCCACAGTTTCGGCGAAAAGAGCGCCTCGACGGTCGCCTCCTTCCGTTCGTCGATGCCGACGGTCAGCGGAATGCAGATCCACGCACGCAGACGGTCGTTGCCCGTATAATAACGATAGGTCTCGAAGCCCTCGACCATGCCCCCGAAATGGCGGTCGATGTTTTTCCGCAGCGCGGCGGCCTGACGTTCGTAGGCGGCCAGCTGCCGGGCGGGCTTATGCAGTTCGCGGCCCAGCATTGCGGCCGAGAGCAGCGCGTCGTAATAAAGCGACGAGGTGCACAGGTTGGCGTCCCCGGCCGGGAAGCGGCCTTCCAGTTCGTCCGAATCGGAGGCCACCACACCGTCGCCGGTCAGCCGGCGGCGGCAGTACTCCAGACACCACTCCACCAACGGCCACACTTCGGCCGCTTCGGCGGCATCGCCGCGCGCCAGCGCATAACGCGCCGCACCGTAGGCGATCATGGCTGCATCGCCGCGGTCGCCCGCGCCGTTCCAGATGTCGGTTCCTTCGGCTATGATCGAACTGGGAATCGGCCGGTAGTCGGGATTCATGTAGCGGGCGAAATAGCCGAACGAGCAGAGCGCCGAGCGGTTGCCCCGGTCGTAGCCCAGGAAGGGGAAGAACGGGTTGATGTACTCGGCCTGGTCGTTGGCCCAGATCGCGGCATAGAAACGCTCGCCGCCGGGACCGTGCATCAGACCGCCCTTGGTGTCGTAGATGCTCTCCGCAGCGCGGATTTTCGCAAAGGCGAACATGGCGTCGATCACGGGGTCGGGGGTGTCCAGCACCAGATTGCGCTGCCATTCGGCCACCAGCGCACGGCGTTTGGCGCACTCCGCGTCGGCGTTCAGCGCCAAGGCTTCGTCCCCGGACCGGCGGCCGCTGAAAAAGGCCCCGAAAGCGACCTCGGCCCGCGGAGCGAGCATCAGCGCCGTGTCGCCGCAGATCTCGGCCACCAGTTCGTAACTGCCCTCCACGCCCTTTGCCGGAGCTGTCCGGATCACCGAACGCGCCCGGGGAATCTCGACGTAAAGCGGCTTCTCGCCCGTATTCTTCAGGATGTATTTTTCGCAGAAGGCAGCCTCGTCGACCGACGGGAAAAGGACACGCGTCAGCGAAAGCGAGCCTTTGACCGCCGTCCAGTCGCTCTCGACGGTCATCGTGCCGTCGAGCACGATCCGGCGGACCTTCTCCTGCTGAAGGCAATTCTCATTGACCGAAAGCATCCGGGGAACGTCCCACGCGAAACGCCGCATCAGCGAACCGTGCGTATTGTTCGGGATGGTGCGCAGCATCGGCCACACGATACTGCGTTCGAACCGGAAACTGCCGTCGGCGCCGACACCGTAGCGCAGGACGGCGGAAATCCGCAATCCGCTCATTTCGATATGGTCCCGGTGCGAATCGCCCTCGCGGACATTCCACACGATGGCCGTGCTGTCGGGAACCACCTCCCAGCGGGTTTGCGTACCGGCAAGGACGGGCGCCGTCAGGCAACAGAGAAAAGGCAGGAAAAAGCGGCTGATGCGGATCATGGAGTCGGGGTTTTCGTTTTTAAAATAAGTCGTATTATTTCGAATCATAACAAAAATACGATAAAAAACGAACTCCGCAAAAAAACGACGGCGGCATATTCCACGGAACGCCGCCCGCCGGAGGAGGCAAAACCCTTTCGCCGCAATTTGCAGCCGAGTTTTTTTCACCGCTCAAAACATTGGTTACCAACCACATAATAACACACGCACGATGTTTTGCCGATTTTTCTTTGTTTTTCTCGTTTTTTTTATACTTTTGCAAATCAGCCATAACGGGTTAACACCCCTTGAGGACAAATAATCCGTTGACAATTGGGAACTTAAAAATATTGTGACTATGTATTGGACGCTTGAACTGGCATCGAAACTCGAAGATGCCCCCTGGCCCGCAACGAAAGATGAACTCATCGACTATGCAGTACGTTCGGGTGCGCCGCTCGAAGTGCTCGAAAACCTGCAGGAGATAGAAGACGAGGGTGAAATCTACGAATCTATCGAAGACATCTGGCCCGACTACCCCTCCAAGGACGATTTCTTCTTCAACGAGGAAGAATACTAAAAAGCGATTTTGAGGCCGGCGGCCTCAAAATAAATCAATGCGAAGCGGCACGATTCCCGGAATGTGCCGCTTCGCATTTTACATACCCGGCCAGGTCAGGGAATCCACAGGACCTCGTCGACGGCATAATGGGCCGTGAGGGTGCGCCCCAGCAGGTAGAAATAGTCCGAAAGCCGGTTCAGCCAGACCAGCGCCGTGGAGTCGACGCCGTATCTGGCGTCGGCACGGAGCGCGGCGCGTTCGGCGCGCCGGCAGACGGTGCGGCACACGTGGCACATCGACACCACAGCGTTTCCGCCCGGAATCGTGAATTTATCAATCGGTTTCAGAACCTCCTGCATGGCGTCGATGCGCCCTTCGAGCCATGCAACGGTCTCCGGGTCCAGCGGAGCGACCTTGTCGCTCCCCGACTGCCCCGTGGCCAGCAGCGCCTCGACCGACATCAGCCGCGAAAGAATGCGGTTCAGGTCGCCGACCGACGACGCCAACGCAGCGTCGCCGCGCATGTTGTCGGCCAGCAGAGCCGTGAAAGCAGCCAGTTCGTCGACCGTACCGTAAGCCTCGACCCGTTCGTCGGTCTTGAAGACCCGCTCGCCGCCGATCAGCGAGGTCATTCCCTTGTCGCCCGTTTTCGTGTATACCTTCATATCCTGAAATGTTGTTTCGGCAAATGGTTGTTGAAAATCAGCAGGTAACCGCGGTTATCCACCGTCGTCGAAGCGTGTCCCGCGATAATCTGCCCGCACAGCGCCTGCCGTTCGCAGCCGTCGTAGGGCGACATCAGCGCCACGGTATGCCCCGCTTCGGCCGCCGCACGCACCAGCGCGAGCGTCGCAGGGCGCGGCAGGCCGCACGTGGCGACGCAGAATTCAGCATCCGCACGATTCAGGCCAAAGGTCGTATAGCCGCAATGAATCATCAGATTCTGCAACTGCACCGCCCGACGGCGGGAAACGCCCGCCGTGAGCAGGGCTTCGTACAGGTCCCGGCGGCCCGGCAGCAGGTCGTCGCGCATGAAGACGCTGCGCACAATGTCGTAGACGAACGGCGAATGGACTCCGTGACCGCGGAAATAACGGGCGCGTGAGAGCCGGTTGCGCAGTTCGGAAACCCGCCCGGGCAACCGGAAAGAAATGGGATGGCCGACGATCTTCATAACGTCTATTTTTTCAGCGACCCGGCCAGGCGGCCCGTCGAAAAGGCGATCTGGAGGTTGTAACCGCCCGTATTGGCGTCGATGTCGAGCACCTCGCCGGCAAAATACAACCCTTTGACTTTCAGCGACTCCATCGTATAGGGATTCACTTCGTCACAGCGCACGCCGCCGGCCGTCACCACGGCGTATTCGAACGGCGCATAGTCCGTGATCGGGAAAGTCAGCCCCTTGAGCGTACGCACCAGACGCGTGATCTGTTCCTCGGTGATTTTGCCGACGTAACAGTTCGCACGGATGTCCACCTCCTGCGCCAGCGGCATCACCAGCGGCTTGGGAACCAGCTTGCGCAGCAGTTCGCCGAAGAACTCGTTGGGTTGCAGCCCGGCGATTTCACGGGCGATGCGTTCGTGCAGCACCTCCTCCGTGAGCGCGGGTTTCAGGTCGAGGACCAGCTTCACGCGCTTCTCTTCGATCAGGGCGTCCACCGCGTCGCGGCTCATGCGCAGCGCCACGGCGCCCTCGATGCCGCGGTCGGAAAATCCGATCTCGCCGAACTCCTCGCGCACGGGTTCGTTATCGACATAGAGCGTCGCGCGCACGTTGCGCAGCAGCACCTTGTCGAGGTATCTCATCTGGGCGTGCGACGACAAGAGCGGCGTCAGCGACGGACGCAGCGGCTCGATCGTATGACCCAGGTCGGCGGCGAAGGCATAGCCGTCGCCCGTCGATCCGGTCGCGGGATAGGAGACGCCGCCCGTGGCGAGGATCACCTGCGCGCACTCCTCCTTGCGTTCGAAACCGCGCCTGTTGATGTATTTCACACCGAAGACCCGGTCCCCGAGGGTCAGAATCTCCGTAACACGCGTATTGTAGATGATCTTGACGCCGTTTTCGACGCAGAACTCCAGCAGGGCGTTGGCGATGTCCCACGCCTTGCCGCTCTGCGGAAAGACCCGGTCGCCGCGTTCGATGTCGAGTTTCACGCCTGCGCGTTCGAAAAACTTGATCGCCGCCCGGTTGTTGAACTCCGAGAACGCGACCTTGAAAAATTCGGCGTTGGTGCGCACCTGATCGGCGAATTCCTCGGCCGGACGCGCGTTGGTGACGTTGCATCGTCCCTTGCCGGTGATGCGGACCTTGCGGCCCGACTTCTCCATCTTTTCGATCAGCAGCACGCGCCTGCCGCTGCGCGCCGCCGTACCCGCGGCCATCATGCCCGCAGCGCCCGCCCCGATGACGATCACGTCGAAAGGCTGTTTTTCTTCCAATTGTTCCATACGGGTGCAAAGATAGGCAAAAGCAAATTAAAAATTAAGAATTAAAAATTAAAAATCAGGATGCAAAGAGCCCCGCAGGCGGTCGGCAGAGTATATTTCTTTCGCAATTCAGTATATTTTTTTCTATTTATCCGTTCGCCTCTTTTATTTCAAAATCCAATGTCCTAAATTAAGACCAATATAAAACGCCATTGCTATTATTTCGGAGGCGAGGCCGAAGAGGGAATTTAAAATGAATCTGCCATGAACAAAACCGAGTTGAAAGTGTTTCTCAAAGGATTGGCTAATTTCTACGTCGTTCTGATGATTATAGCGTTTCTGCCCACACCCGGAAAAGATTGCTCTCCGGGACGCCTCGTGCGGTGCATCGTCATTTATACGATCGTAAGCATCGTGATCTTTTCGGCCGTCTATTTTTGGAACCGAATCAGAAAGGGTCCGGATAAACGTCCCGATACGTGTCCGGTTCCCGATGCAAAAGAGACGAAAGACGACGATTTGAGTATTTCCCGGTTCCTCACCTTGCGAAACATGGGCGCCTGCTTCATCTATTTTCTTTGTGTCTTCGCGCTTCTCTATCCGGAAATGTCTCTCGAAAGCATGCTCAAAGCCAGCGCCCGAAGCACCGGCTATTGCATCCTTGTCCTGCTCGTGGCCGGAATCGTTTATTGTGTCTATCAAAGTCATGTAGGCAAGAAAAAGTCGATCCGGGAAAAGTAGTTGCAGCATCGGGAGGCCATCGCGCCTCCCGTTTTTTCGGATACGCCGGAATCCGCCGCGACGGCCGCGCGGAAATCGCCCGGAGAAAGAATTCTCCCGGCTTAATTTTTTATTCTTGATTTTTAGTTGTATTTTTGCGGCCGTTAAAAATCGTTCTAAAAAAATGTTGAGCAGAAGATTACTCCGTATAAAGGTCGTCAAGGCGCTGTTCGCCCATCTCAAATCGGGCGCGGATAACATGATGGCGTCGGAAAAAACGCTGATGGCGTCCGTCGACAAGGCCTATGACCTCTATTTCCAGATACTGATCCTCCCCGTGGAGATCGCGCGTTACGCCGAACAGCGTCAGGAGCTGGCCAAACAGAAGAAACTGCCGACATTCGAAGACCTCAACCCCAACACCAAGTTCGTGGACAACGCCGTGATCCGCACCATCGCCAACAGCGACGCGGTGAACGATCACGTGGCGGCCCGCAAACTGGGATGGGAACGCTATCCCGAACTGATCCGCACGCTCTACGCGCAGTTGACCGAGAGCGACTACTACAAGGACTACATGCAGCGCGAGGAGCGCTCGTTCGACGACGACAAAAAGCTGCTCGAGGACTTCTTCAAGGAGTTGCAGAGCTGCGAGGCGCTGGACGACGTGCTGGAGGAGATGTCGATCCTCTGGACCGACGACCTTCCCTACATCGTGATCATGGTCCTGCGCACGCTTTCGAACCTGCGCGTCTCGCACACCGAACTGAAGGTTCCCGCGAAGTTCAAAAGCAGCGAGGACCCCGAATTCGTCAAGACGCTGTTCGAAAAGTCGCTGGTCAACTACTCCGCCTTCCAGGACTACATCGAGAAGTTCACGGCCAACTGGGACGTGGAGCGCATCGTCTTCATGGACAACCTGATCATCGGCACGGCGATGGCCGAGCTGACTTCGTTCCCGTCGGTTCCCGTCAAGGTGACGCTCGACGAGTGGATCGAAATTTCGAAATACTACTCCACCCCGGGCAGCAGCACCTTCATCAACGGCGTGCTGGACAAGATCGTCGAGTCGCTGACCGCGGAAGGACGCATCAAAAAGGCCGGGCGCGGCCTGATCTGACCCCTGCCGGCCATGACCCGCATGCTCGCGATCCTCGCCCTGGCGGCACTCGCCGTTGGCTGCGGCACATCTCCCCGTGCGGTCGAACGCAAGGGCCGGATTATCTCGCTAACGGATTCGATTCTCACCACGGGAGGCACGGACACCGTGCGTTTCGGACGCCTCGGGTCCGGCGAAATCGCCGTGCTGCGCCTCTGGCTGGCCAACGACGCGAGCCGTCCCGTGGCCGTCGCCTCCTACCGGCGCAGCTGCGGATGCACGACGCTCGAATTTGACGCACAACCGATTGCACCGGGCGACGCACGGCAGGTGACGCTCACCTTCGATTCGCGCGGCGAACGGGGCTGGCAACTCAAGGCGCTGGACATCACGCTGGCGGGAGGGCAGCGGCCCCTGCGGCTGTTCGTGGAAGCGGACATAAAATAAATCCTTGTTTATTCGGCAATAATTTGTACCTTTGCTTCGTTCAATGGAATAAACACTTAAAACGAATACAATTATGATTAATTTTCTTCAGACGGTCCCCATAGAGCCTCAACCGGGATTCATGCAGCAGTACAGTTTCATTATTATGATCGGCCTCATGGTGCTGGTTCTCTGGTTGTTCATGTGGCGTCCCGAGGCCAAGCGCCGCAAACAGATGCAGGAGTTCCGCAACGGTCTGAAAAAAGGCGACAAAGTCATCACCGCCGGCGGCATCTACGGCGTCGTGAAGGAGATCAAGGAGACCACCCTGCTGATCGAGGTCGACGGCAATGTGACGCTGCGCATCGACAAAAACATGGTCGTAGCCGACAATTCGGACCTCCAGCGTCAGTAGAGATAACCCGCGCATAAAAAAGAGCTGCAAGGATTTGCAGCTCTTTTTTCACACACCTATCCGAACAGGTGCAAGGCCCCGACGTCGATGATCCGCTGGTTGGAACTCCCCCGGAAATCGAGCGACAGATCGCGCAGCGCCTCGACGTAGCGTCCGTCGACCAGCGTGTCGATCCACCGAAGGCACTCCCGGCGGGCCGGGTCGGCGAGACACTCTTCGAGCGTATAGCCCGTATAGCACCAGACGTTCTGCCCCGTGCGCTCCTTCACCAGCCGCAGAAAGGCTGCCATGGCTTCGGGCTGCAACAGCGGATCGCCGCCGCTGAGCGTCACCCCGTCGAGAATCGGATTCGCGGCGATTGCGGCGCAGATGGTTTCGGCACGCTCCACGGTCAGCGGCTCGCCCCGCCGGGGATCGTGGCTCTCGGGGTTGTGGCAGCCGGGACAACGGTGCGCGCACCCCGCGAAATAGATCGCATAGCGCAGCCCGTAACCGTCGGAGATGGTTTCGGGATAGATGCCGATGATTCTTAATAATTCCATTGCGTTTTCATAACATGAATACAACTCCGTCGGTCGCGATTCACGGCGGAACGCCGTGTTTACAAATCTGACCCACCTCTAAACTTTAGGCGGGGACTTGCCGCACGCGACCGGAAACGGCGGCAAAAAGGAATTCTTCCGCCGGGTGAATTTTGATTTTAGGCGGGCGGACAGGGGGCCGCCAATTTCGATTATCGCAGAGCGGTTTTCGGGCTTCGTGAAGTGGGGCGAAGCAGGAGCATACGAACGTATGTAACTGTTTCGCCCCGCAAGGGAAGTGCAAAAGATGCCGGTGAGAATCGAAATTACCGGTGCTTTACCCGATCGCGCTCCTCGGCCTGCTTGGCCGAGTTCCACGATTCGAGGCTGCCTGTCAGGTAACCCGTGATGCGGCGCATGCGCAGGATGTCGTCCGAACCGCAGACGGGACATTTCGAGTAGATCACCCCGCGGTGGCCGCACTTGCGGCAGGTGTCGATCGGATGGTTGATCGAGCCGTAGCCGATCCCCTCGTCCTGCATCACCTTGACGATCTTGAGGATCGCCACGGGATTCTTCCGGGCCTCGCCGTCGAGTTCGACGTAGGTGATATGCCCGCCGCGCGTGATGGCGTGGAACGGCGCTTCGAGGCGGATTTTCTCGACGATGGAAACCGGCTCGCGCACGTCGACGTGGAACGAGTTGACGTAGTAGTCGCGGTCGGTGACGCCCGGAATCTCCCCGTAACGCTTGCGGTCCATGCGCGTGAAGCGTCCGCTCAACCCCTCGGCCGGGGTCGCCAGCACCGAATAGTTCAGCCCGTATTTGGCCTTGTACTCCTCGACCACGCGGTTCATCACCGTCACGGCGTCGTAGAGCGTCTGCCACGCCTCCTTCGAGGTCGCATGGCCTTCGCCGTAAATCGCCACCATCGCGTTGTGTCCGCCGATGAAGCCGATGCCCAGCGTGCCGTGCTTGAGCACGTCGCCCACCTCGTCGTTGGGCTGCAACCGGCCGCCGCCCTTCCAGACATCGTTCGACATCATAAACGGGAACTGCCGCGCAAGGGCTGTGCGCTGGAAGCAGTAGCGTTCGTAGAGCTGCTCGGCCATCATCGTGGCGGTCTTGCGCACCGATTCGAGGAAAATTTCGCGCGCCTCCTTGCGGATCGCGTGTTTGTTGCCGTCGGGAATCATGTCCCCGGCCTCGCGCATCGCCTCGATGGCCAGCCGCGGCAGGTTCATCGACGTGAAGGAGAGGTTGCCGCGCCCCCACGACGACTTTTCGCCGTGCAGATTCTCGAAGACGCGCGTACGGCACCCCATCGTCGCCACCTCGTAGCGGAAGCGGTCGGGGTCGTCGATGCGCCACTTCTCGTGGCGGTTGAACGGTGCGTCGAGAAACATGAAGTTGGGGAACAGCGCCACCGACGTGGTGCGGCACGCCTCGATCAGCAGGTCGAAGTTCGGAGTTTTGAACTTGATCTCCCCAGCCAGTGCCTTGTCGAAGTCCTTCACCGCTGCGGCATAGTCCTCTTCGGACCACGAAACGCCCTCCTTGACCTTGAAAATCTGGATCGGGAAGACCGGCACTTCGCCGTGCCCCAGCCCCTCGATCGTGGCGGAAAGCAGTTCGCGGATGACCATGCGGCCCTCGGGCGAAAAGTCCGTGCCGTAGTTCACCGAGCTGAACACCACCTGGTTGCCGCCGCGCGAGTGTATCGTGTTCATGTTGTGGATGAACGCTTCCATGGACTGATGCACGCGGGCTACGGTCTTGTTCACGGCATGCTGGATGATGCGCTGCTCGCCGGTGAGGCCGTCCAGCGGCTGTTGCAGGTAATCGGTGAGCTCTTTCCGGTAGAGATGTGAGTAATCCTCACCGTTCAGCTCTTCCAGGTTCTTTACTTCCTCGATGAAGCTGTTGCGCACGTAGGGAGCGAGGTAGAAGTCGAACGCGGGAATCGCCTGTCCGCCGTGCATTTCGTTCTGGGCGGTTTCCAATGAGATGCAGCCCAGTATGCTGGCGGTTTCAATGCGTTTCGCAGGGCGCGACTCTCCGTGTCCGGCAGAGAAGCCGTATGTAAGGATGCGGTCCAGCGGATGCTGTACGCAAGTCAGGCTCTTGGTCGGGTAATAATCTTTATCATGAATATGCAGGTAATTGTTGGCAACCGCCTCTTTTACCTCTTCGCTCAACAGGTAATCGTCAACGAACGGTTTGGTTGTCTCACTGGAAAATTTCATCATCATACCTGCGGGGGTATCTGCGTTCATATTTGCATTTTCGCGGGTAATGTCGTTCGACTTGATATTGATGATTTCCAGGAACATATCGCGGGTTTTTGCTTTACGGGCAACACTGCGCTGATTGCGGTAGGCAATGTATTTCTGAGCCACATCCTTGCGGCTACTGTTCATTAGTTCCAGTTCGACAGCGTCCTGAATCGCTTCGACTGTCATTTGCGGTTCTCCTTTGAATGAAATATGATCCGTGATCTGGCGGATCAACTGCAAATCTTCTCCATTTTCCGTATGCAACATCGCTTTACGGATCGCCGTTACTATTTTTTCCTCATTAAATCCGACGATACGTCCATCCCTTTTGATAACTGTCTGAATCATGATAATTGTATTGGTGTATTACTTTTTATTCTCCTGCAAAGGTATACTCAATTGTTATATGGTTTTCTTTTTGGAAAACTTTTAACGGGTTAAATTATGTCAAATTACTGATAGTCATATGTGTTATTTGTGAAAACGGAAAACTTTGAAGATTTTGATGATAAAAAGTTTCCCCAAAAAGGCTGCTTGGTGATAATAGGGTATAATGTGAAAGGTATCAATTGTTTATGCAGAAAAACAGAGAAAACAGAGGCGATTCCGGTCAATCGCCCTGTCTGTCGATAGTACGAAATATCTATAATTGCTTATTCGGATTGCTATTTGTCTTTCAGTAATTCGATAAACATGGTTGTCGTCAGTAATATCCCAATGGCAACGCAGACCAGGATAAGTAATAAGTTTACATATTTCGCATTCGGCTTCGAGCCGGTGTGCAGGTTGTTGGCGAAATATTCTTTGAAGAAAAGATATAACGCCGGGACGGAAGCACTGGCCAGCAGGAAATCTTCCGGGATATTGAAGTAATATGTTTTCGACAAGCCGATCAGCGACCAGTGTGTCAGAAACAGGACTATGAACATGTTGATATTCTTAGAGAAGAACAACAGGAGCCCGATGGTGAAAACAACGACCGAACAAGGCATGACCGGAGAAGTCATTTCCGGGAAAGTCAGTCCCCGTGCCATCGATATCAGCGGATAGATAAACGGCATGGCAAACAGGAAGTACGCCAACCAGTCATATTTGCGGGTACGTTCGAAAGTGGTGTATCCTGACAAGGCATCCCACCCCCATAGTATCGCCATGATCGCCCAGAATAAGGCCATCACTTCGTTGTAGCTGCGCTCGGCACAGTAGATGTAGTAGTAGATGACCGATATCCACAGAT